>Ga0105103_10000245_pt1 | contig 30565 bp, 33 predicted proteins | sample PPLLaktember2015_2_FD_79107 | JGI IMG/M metagenome (GOLD analysis project Ga0105103, IMG submission 79107) | Freshwater sediment microbial communities from Prairie Pothole Lake near Jamestown, North Dakota, USA - PPLs Lake P7 Core (6) Depth... | ecosystem: Environmental > Aquatic > Freshwater >...
CCTTTCGCAATTCAAGATGCGCGGCGGCTGAAGGGGCTGTGCGGGTTCCAAGCACTGCACGGTGGAGGGCTTTCTCATACGCCGCGAGCCGGGCCGCGTCATCCAGGCGCGCATGTTCGTCCGCCGTGATGCTCATGGCGGAACGAAGCATGTCCATCTGCTTTCGTTCCTCCGATGTCGGTATCCCATCCGCCCAGATCTGGTCGAGATAATCGCGATAGATGCGTAGATCGTCATCGTGTGAGCCGACCTGAGTCGACGGCTCTGACTTTGGCACCTCCGCTGTTGCCTGCTGCCGGGCTTGCTCCTGTGTGAGCGTTCGCACGATCTGCTCGCGATCGACCGGGGTCACCTGCGCTTGGTGAACGAGCTGGGTGGCTTCTTTCCGGAGACGCTCACGCGCTTCTTCTGCTTTCCGCTGTTCCTCCTCGTAATGTCGTTTGGCTTCCTCCTCCCCGGCCCGTCGTGCTTCCTGCGCGAGCTTTGATTCGGTCTCCTGAACGAGCAAATTCTCGATGCGCTCTTCGAACGCCATCGCGTAGACGTTCTTCGGGTCCAACTGCTTGGCCTTGACAAGTTCATCCTGCGCGATCTTCAGGTCGCCGTGTCGAATCAGTTGATCGACGCGCTTGAGGACCTCGCTGACCTGCTTCTTGATGTCGTCGCGAGGTGTCAATTCCCCGGGATTGGGGGATTTGATCTTCGCGGACGGTGATGCATGCGGGACGGACATCCAATTCTCCTTGCGTTCAGCCAAGAGAAGGTCAATCGGCATGCCAGCGTTGGCGGGGATGACATGTGTGACAATAATCACGAATCCCTCAGTATTGCCCCATTTTCCCCAGGAATGGCGATTGTCTCGCAATTGAAATTTGTACAATCGACAGGCGGGGCTACTAGCAAAAAAAAATCCCAGCTAGTTTGGCCGGGATTTTCAGCGTCAGAGCGGGTATTCGCTATTTGGAAGCAACGGAGGAAGGGAGCATCGCACGACGAATCGGAGGCGTCATGTCGCTCTCCGTCCCCAGGCGATTCACCGCCGACACGGCGTAGGCGACATCATTCCGGCTAGAGGCATCGAGTGTGTCAGCATACGATGTTGCTCCGTAGCCGGTCACGGCGGCGATGTTGTAGGCATCGTTCCGGTCGAAGGGTTCCGTGCCGAATCGGTAGATGATAAATTGCAGAGGCTCGGATCCCGGCGGCACCTCCCATCGGAGGGTTGCGATGGATCCGTTCATGGTGACGCTCAGGCTCTTCGGCGGGGGAGGAGCGGTGCTGTCCTTCCATGGCATCCGTGGCGGGATCGCCCAGTAGGGAAATTCATTCATGGCGAGCGTTCCCCAATCCCGGTTCAATCCGGAAGCGGAATAGAAGACCACGCCGGGCAGGCCTCTCTTGCGGGTTTCGCGCACTTGTGCTGAGATCTCATCGTATCCGAATTTCTCGATCAGTCGGACCGCGAGGCCGGGGAGCACCTGTCGTTCGTATGCAACGCGGTCTTGCCACTCGGTGATGAGAGGAACGAACGGATGGGAGGGATGCGTCCGCTCCCAATACACCATCGGGATGATGAAGTCGATCTTCTCTGTTTCCATCCATTGTCGCGGATCTTGATAGACGGCATGGTACGCGGTCCACCCGGTCCCCGAATATTTTCCGATCACGGAGGCGGACACTTTCATCCACGGCTTGATCGTTGTGATGGCGTGATAGGCATCTGCCACGAACTGGTTCACCTGGTCGCGCTGCCAATCATCCCACGCGAGCCGCTTCGGGTTATCCTGGATGGCGTTGAATCGGGCAAGGCTGACGGAATCATGCGAGTACCCACGGGCCGGCGAATTCTCTGGGTACCGGATGTAGTCGAAATGAATGCCATCAACATCGTAGCGGCGGGTGATGTCGGAGACGACCGCGATGACGTGTGCACGGACGGCGGGAATCCCCGGACTTGCCCAGATGTATTCGTTCGATGGAGGTTCGATCGTCATCGGTTTGCCGCTCGCTTCGCAGACGATCCATTCCGGATGCGCTTGATACGGTTGCGGGGGATCGGTGATCGCAGGCTGTTTCGCACCGCGCCAGTACGGGAAGGTGTTGACCCACACATGGAACTCGAGTCCCAGCCGTCGAGCCTCGCCCAACGCGAACTCGAGCGGATCCCAGCCCGGATCTTTGCCAAGCGAATCGCTGAGGGATTCTGCCCAGGGTTCAAGCGACGAGCGATAGAGCGCATCTCCATTGCCGCGCACTTGAAAGAAGACCATGTTGAATCGGGCCGCGCGCGCGCGTTCGAAGGTCGTCCGGATCTTCGATTTTGCGACCTCCGGATTTCGACCGGCGTACTCGAACCGGGACATCCAAACACCGCGCGCCTCGCGCTTTCCCGTGAACACTTCCCGCCCGCATCCGACAAGCAGGAGAGAGATGAGAACGATCCCAACGGTTGTCTTCTTCATAATCTCTTGCTCCATGTACTCGATGAAGAAATCTCCCACTCACCCAATCACAAACCGCAAATCACCCAATCGCTCTCACCCATCCACCCAATCACCAATCACAATTCACCAATCACAAATCAACAATCACAAATTCTTTATCACCCTCACCACTTTCCACATGAACGTCACGTCCCGCTTCCGGACCGCCATCGGCTCGAACTCCGGATTGAGCGGGATCAGGTGAATGAATTGATTCTCGATCTTCACCCGCTTCACCGTGTCCTCGTCCTCCACGCGCACGACGCAGATGTCCCCGCTCTTCGGCTCGAGCTTCGGACTGACGATGATGATGTCGCTATCCTCGATGCGCGGGGCCATGCTGTTCCCCTTGACCTCCAACGCGAACGCGTTCGGATCACGGACATCGTCGACCGTGATGAACCGTTCGACATGGTCCGGATGGAAGATCAGATTGGGAACGCCTCCGGGTACCGACGCGAGCAGCGGGAGGGAGATGAGGCGGACCTTTCGGTAGCGTGAGGTGGCGATAGGGAGGACATTGTGCTGTTTGCCGGGAGCAGGGAACATCTCCCCTTCGCCCGTGAGAAGCCAGTGGGGGATCACACCGGTCCCTTTGGCGATCCGCATCAGAAAGTTACTGTCGGGAACCTGTTCTCCCTTTTCCCAGCGCTGGACGGTTCGTGTCGCGACATCGATCTTCGCCGCGAGCTCGGCCTGATCGAGTTGCTTCAGTAATCGTGCTTCACGGATTCGCTGGGCGATGGTGGTACGCATCGCGGTCTCCACGGGGACGACAATTGTGGCGTCGCCTCGATGATAAAAGCGACAAATTTGTCGTATGGAACATAGCGAATTCTTTGAATCGTGTCAAGCGGGGACCGGCGGATTACTTCGTCCGCGCGGTGATGAGATCGTTGAATTGACGCAGGCGGCCGGGAGAATCGGCCAGCGACAGCAGTTCGCGTTCGAATGTTTCCGCGGAAAAGCCATACGCCTCGAGAGAATCCGCGATGCCCTGCGCCACTTCACTCGAATCGTTCCCGCTCACGTTTGCCTTGAACCGCATGACGGCGATATGTGCGTCGGCAAGGCGCTTCAGATCTTCCGGCGGTGTCGCATCACGATCGGCGCAACCGGCCAGCAACAGGACGAACAGGACGAGAGATGATCGCATGGGAAGAGTATACAGAAGAAGAGTGCAGAAGGCAAGCAGGAGGGAGGGAGATTGCAGAAGGACGAAGGGAAGGGTACATTGGAGTATGAGCGAATGAGCACAGAGCCAATGAGCCTGTGAGTCACTGAGCCGTTGCGCCGCGAGCAAAGCATCGATGTCCTTGCTCAAAGGCTCAAGGGCTCATAGACTCATAGGCTTTGGACTCAAATGCTCAAATACTCAACGGCTCCCCCCAAAGACCCTCATCGAAAGGAATTCACATATGCCGATCTCAGAACCGACCAAGAAGATCCTTGCGTCCACGCTTCAGGAATGGACGAAGTTCACACAGGAACGGGAGAAGTTGACGACTGTGGCAAACGAGCTCGCTGTCGCCGGGCGGCACGCCATCCAGGAATGTCTTCTGTTCCTCAAAACGCATAACGTCGATGCCGGTGCGGAAACGCCGGAAGACCTGAAGGTGCTCGGCGCTCCCATCACCGTGACCCCGATGATCGAGACCAGCTTCCCGAACATCAAAGCGAGCGTCATTCTCAAATGCGGCGGAGCGACCCGTGCGATCATCGTGAATCCGAACCTGACCATCTCCGCGGGGGGAGCCCCCTTCACCTACGACCAATTCAAGAAGGCGGTCCCCGAGGTCTTCAACGCCAACGCCGCTGAATTCGTCCGCGACGCATTCTTGAATGTGGCGAGGACGGGGGGAAAGGAATAGGGAAGAGAGAACCGAACGGATCGTTGATTGACGATTTGAGATTAGTGATTGATCGGAGCCAAAGCCACGTGCCAATAGCTGCAGACGATTTGTCAACTCGCGAACTTGATTCTGTAGCACGTTCTCCGTATAAGATTGTTCGATGAATCACAGATTGTTTCCTTGGGGGAGGAAGGGACATGGGGCCGAATGATTTGAAGCGCCGTTCGCGAAAGGCCGCGCTTGATGTGATTTCTGCGATTGAACGATTGACCATTGATCGTGTTTCGGATGTGATGACGAAGCAATGGATCAGATCTGCCACCTCCACTGCGGCGAACTACCGCGCTGTCTGTCGGGCCAAATCGCGTCCCGATTTCATCAACAAATTGAATATCGTGATCGAAGAGGCGGATGAATCCATGTTCTGGCTCGAGATGTTGGTCGATGCCGGAAAACTGGATTCGGGCGTGGCGCACCCGTTGATCGACGAGTTCTCTCAGCTGTTGAAAATCTTCGTTGCCTCGCGTCAGACCGCAAAATCACGCTCCTGACAAATCAACAGTCTGTAGTCAACATTCAATAATCAATAATCACAAATCGCGAATCACAAATCACCCAGCATCAATTCACACACACGCTCTCTCTCCAATCCCATGTCCTACGTTCTTGCTTCCGGTTTTTCTCCTTCCGGCGACCAGCCCGATGCCATCCGACAACTCGTCGAGGGGCTCGAGCGCGGTGATCGCCATCAGACCCTGCTGGGGGTGACCGGCAGCGGCAAGACGTTCACCGTTTCCAACGTCATCGCACAGTCGCATCGGCCGGTGCTTGTGCTGTCGCATAACAAGACCCTCGCCGCACAGTTGTATGCGGAGTTCAAGACCTTCTTCCCGAAGAATCGCGTTGAGTTCTTCATCAGCTATTACGATTACTACCAGCCGGAAGCGTACGTCCCCAGCTCGGACACCTATATCGCGAAGGATGCGTCCACGAACGACGAGATCGACCGGCTTCGGCTGCGGGCGACCAGCGCGCTTCTGAGCGGTGATCCGCATGTGATCGTTGTCGCATCGGTCAGCTGCATCTACGGCATCGGCGCGCCGGATGAATGGATCAACCAGACGTTGACGATTCGCAAAGGGGACAAGATGAGCCGGCAGTCGTTGCTGAAGCGGCTGATCGATCTCCTGTATGCGCGCAATGACTATGAGTTCCAGCGCGGGACTTTCCGCGTTCGCGGAGATGTCGTGGAGGTGATCCCCGGCTTCGAGAATGAGGAGGCGATCCGCATCGAGTTCTTCGGCGACGAGATCGAGCGGCTTTCGACGATCAACAAGGTCGACGGCCGGGTGCTGGAAGAGATCGAGTACGACATGATCTATCCGGCGAAGCAGTTCATCACCTCGCGGGAGACCATCGAAAAGGCGATGGCGGGCATCCAGGCGGAGCTTCGCGAACGGACGGAAGAACTGCGTTCGATGGGGAAACTCGTTGAGGCCCAGCGGATCGAACAGCGAACGCGATTCGATATGGAGATGCTCCGCGAGGTCGGCTATTGCTCGGGCATCGAGAACTACTCCCGCCATCTGGCCGGACGTCCGCCAGGCTCCCGTCCCGCGTGTCTGCTGGACTACTTCCCCAACGATTTCCTCACCGTCATCGATGAATCGCATGTCACCGTTTCCCAGATCCGGGCTATGTACGCCGGGGACCGATCGCGGAAGTCAACGCTGGTGGAATACGGATTTCGGCTCCCTTCCGCGCTCGACAATCGTCCGCTCACGTTCGACGAGTGGGAGACGATCGTTGGCCAGACGATCTACGTGAGTGCGACGCCGGGAGACTATGAATTGGAGAAGAGCCAGGGCATCGTGGTCGAGCAGCTGATCCGTCCGACCGGATTGGTCGACCCCGAGGTCATGGTACGGCCGAGCAAGCATCAGATCGACGACCTCATCGCGGAGATCCGTACTCGGGTGGAGCGGAAGGAACGGGCCCTCGTGACGACGCTCACGAAGCGGATGGCGGAAGATCTCACCGAGTACCTTGCGAACATCGGCATCCGGGTCCGCTATGTGCATTCAGAGGTGGATGCGCTCGAGCGGGTCGAAACATTGCGCGACCTCCGTCTTGGCGAGTTCGACGTTCTGGTGGGGGTGAATCTGCTGCGTGAAGGCCTCGACCTTCCGGAAGTGTCGCTCGTGGCGATCATCGACGCGGACAAGGAGGGATTCCTCCGGTCGGAACGATCGCTGATCCAGACGGCCGGACGCACGGCGCGAAACGCGAACGGCGTGGTTATCTTGTATGCAGACACGATGACCGGTTCGATGACACGGATGATGGAGGAGACCGCACGCCGCCGAACGAAACAGCTCGAATACAACAAGAAGCACGGGATCACACCCCAGACCATTCTCAAGTCGGTCGAGGAGATCATGGCGGCCACATCCATCGCGGACGTCAAGATGAAACGAGACGAGCGGCTGGGACGGATCAAAGCGGCCGCCGTGGCGGAGCACGTCGCCAAATACCTCACGCCGGCGCAGAAGAAGGACCTGTTGGAGGAACTCCGGGCCGAAATGACCCGCGCAGCAAAGGACCTCGAGTTCGAGCGGGCAGCGGAGCTGAGAGACGAAATTGAGAGGATCGAAAAAAGAGCTTGAGTGTGTAGGAACCGATTACGGTCCAAAGTGTCCAATCCCGATTTGTTTATTGGTGCTTGGTTCTTGATCTTGTTTGGCTCGTGTGCTTGGCTCTTGGATCTTCATCACAAGGGGGGCGAATGAAATCCAAAGACTCAGTCTTCCGCGTTCTTCTTGACTTCATCTATCCTCCCCTCTGTCTCTCGTGCGGGCGGTTGATGGGATCAGGAGCGGATAAGCTGTGCGGGGATTGTTGGGGTTCCATCCCGCGATTGTCGTCCGAAGATCATCTCTATCGGGAGACGAGGGAGAAGCTGCTGCTTGACGGAGCCGTCGATGATCTGCGTGCGCTGTTCCTCTTTGAGAAAGGGGGAGCGTTTCAGCACATCGCGCACGCGGTGAAGTATCGATCCTACGAATCGCTCGCCCGCATGCTCGGGAGAACGCTCGGAGAATCCCTGAAGGAAGAAGTGCGGGAGTACGATGCTCTCGTGCCCGTGCCACTGCACCGGGTGAAGCTCCGTGAGCGCGGATACAACCAGGCAGAACTCATCGCGCGGGGCGTTCATGAGGTGACTGCCATTCCCGTCGCCGCAGCTGCCGTGCATCGGTCGCGTCATACCAGGACGCAGACGAAGCTCTCACATGACGAACGTCGCAAGAATATGGACGGCGCATTCGAGCCGGACGCCGCTGGTATGTTGAACGGCGCACGCGTGTTGTTGATCGACGACGTTATCACGACGGGAGCCACGACGACGGCGTGTGCCGCCGCAATTCGGGCGGCTGGCGCTTCACGCGTCGTTGCTGCTGCAGTTGCGCTAGCCCAGAAGGACTCCGACGCACTCGTATGAATCGCGTTCAACTTCTCGAAACGGACCTCGCGTATCTGGAACAAGGATCCGGAACGGCCGTCGTCTTCGTTCATGGAACCGTGAGCGATCTTCGGTCCTGGAGACTGCAGCTTTCCCACTTCTCACATCGTTATCGGGCGATCGCATACAGCCGGCGGTATCATTTCCCCAATCCGCCCCCTTCGGTCGAGCGCCTGTACTCCGCCGCGCTTCACGCGGATGACCTCGCGCACTTCCTTGACAGCCTGCAGTTGAACGATGTGCATCTTGTGGGGGGATCATTCGGCGGGTATGTGTCCCTGCTCTTCGCGCTGAGACATCCCGTTCGGGTGAAGTCTCTCGTGCTTGCCGAGCCGCCGATCCTGCCGTTGCTTTATCGGTCGGACGCGGGCCGCATGCTCTTCTCGGCTTTCATGGAACACGCGTGGAATCCCGCCCGGACGGCGTTGAAGGAGGGGAACGACGAGGCCGGTGTTCGCTCATTCATTGACGGCGTCATGGGGAAGGGAGCATTCGATTCGTTCACGGAAGGGGCGCGTCATCGGCTGATGCAGAACGCACCGGACCTCCGGGCGGAAACCGAGTCAGCGGAGTATTTCACCGAGGTGACGGATGAGATGCTGGCGAGCCTTCGGCTTCCCGTGCTCCTGCTGAACGGGGAGTTAAGCCCTCCGATGTTTGGCGCGATCACCGACGAGCTGGAACGGCTGCTGCCGAACAGCCGGCGCGTGACCATCCCGCGAGCCTCTCATGGAATGAATGCACAGAACGCAGATGAATTCAATCGGGTGGTAGAACGCTTCCTCTCATCTCACATCTGCCATTTCCTCGTCTCATCCAGCATAGCAAGATAGTTCTCGTAGTTTGCATACTCCGGCACGCTGTTCCCTGAGCCGACGCAGTACCCGCCGTTGTACCCGGCTTCCTCAATGTTCTGTCTCACCTTCGCACGAACTTCCTCAGGCGTCCCGCGCGACAGGAGGTCGACGTCGACATGGCCGATCAGGCACAGTCTGTCTCCGACCTTCTGCTTCACCTCTGCGATCGCCATGGCCTTCGGTTCGATGGGATGGATGGCATCCACGCCGCATGCGATGATCTCATCGAAGACATCCCATAACACGCCGTCGGTGTGATACAGGAACGGTTTCCCATGGTTCCGCGCGAGTGCTCCGATGCGCCTCAGCCATGGAAAGAAATATTGCTGCAGCGTTGCGGGCGAGACCATCAAGCCGTTGGTGTAGGCGATATCATCCGAGTACCAAAGCGCGTCGACGCCCGGATGCGCAGCCATGTTCTCGAACATACTGACCACCAATTCACCGACCGTGGTGTTCAGGCGAGTGACGAGTTCGGGATTCTCGTACAAGGCCATCGAGAAATTCTCGAATCCCATCATCTCCCAGGTCATCGTGAAGATGTCGCCATACTGACCGATGACCCCCATCCCCTCCGGCAGGAGCGCTCGAACCTGATCGAACTTCGCGTAGTCGAAATCCTCCTTTCGAGGAAACTGATATCGTTCAAATTCCTCATCGCTCGCGATTACCCCAGAGCCTTCCGAGGCCCATTTCCGAAACAGCGTCCCGTCATCGTTGTAGGTCAGGTGCTCCGACAAGCCGATCTTTCCGGGATTGAAATCGGCGACCGGCTGGATCTTCGTGTAGTCATATCCCGCACGATGCCAGAACTCCACGTCATCCGCGAGCGTAACGATCGGCCGTCCAATGAAACGCTCCTTGATTTTCGGATGAACGCCGAGCTCGACAAGAGGAACATAGGACCCCTTGCCGCGTTTCAGGGTTGTGAGGAGAGTGGAGATGTTGGGCCGCATGGAGTTCGATGGGAAATGGAATATGGTATATGTGAGATGTTGAAGGACTCTGTCAAGATAACGAACAATCGGATGATTCCCGTCCTTCCCCACTGACTACTGACCACTGATTACTGATGCCTGAAGCGAGTCCCACCTCTGCCGCCTTGCTTCTCGTCCCATTTCTGTCTAAATTTTTTTCCTATTCTCTGAAATTCGTTCCATTGAAAAGAAGAAAACCGTTCGTTCATTCCCTCATTTCCGGAGGTTCTTATGGCAGTCCGCGTTGGTATCAATGGGTTCGGTCGGATCGGCCGCCAGGTGCTCAAAGCGATCCGCGATTCCTATCCGAAGACGCTCGAGGTCGTTGCGGTCAACGATATCGGCGATCTGAAGACGATGGCGCATCTCTTGAAGTATGACTCGAACTACGGCCGCTTCAACGGAACCGTCGAGGTCAAGGACGACATGCTCATCATCGACGGCAAGGCCGTGAAGGTGTTCAAGGAAACCGATCCCGCCAACCTCCCCTGGAAGAATAACGGCGTCGATATCGTGATCGAGAGCACCGGCTTGTTCACCATCAAGCAGGATGGCGTGAACAAGAAGGGGAAGACCGTCAAGGGTGCCGAGAACCATATCACTAAGGGGGGCGCAAAGAAGGTCATCATTTCTGCCCCGGCGGAAGGCGAGGACCTGACGATCGTCATGGGCGTGAACGACAAGGTCTATGACAATGCAAAGCATCACGTCGTCTCCAACGCCTCCTGCACGACGAACTGCCTCGCGCCGGCCGCGAAGGTGGTCAACGACAAGTTCAAGATCATCCGCGGTCTGATGACGACCATCCACGCCTACACGAATGACCAGAAGATCCTCGACCTCCCGCACAGCGACCTCCGTCGTGCCCGCGCCGCGGCGATGAACATCATCCCGACGACCACCGGCGCAGCGAAGGCCATATCGCTCGTTATCCCCGAGCTCAAGGGGAAGTTCGACGGCTATGCACTCCGCGTCCCGACCTCCACAGTCTCCGTTGTGGACTTCACCGTTCAGGTCGAAACACCGACGACGACCGATGAACTCCGACTGGCGTTCCGCGACGCGGCGAACGGTCCGATGAAGGGCATCCTCGCCGCCATCGACGAGCCGCTCGTCAGCATCGACTTCAAGGGCGACCCGCACAGCTCGTCGGTCGACCTGCCGTTCACGATGGTCCTTGGAAAAGAAAAGAACGACTTCCTCAAGGTCGTGACGTGGTACGACAACGAGTGGGGCTACTCCGTCCGGACGGCCGACCTCGCGAACCTTATGGCGTCGAAACTGTAAGCCGATGCCGGCCACTCACCAGGACCGACGAGGTACTCCATGAATAAGAAGACAGTCCGTGATATCGATCTGCGGGGCAAGCGGGTGCTGATGCGCGTGGACTTCAACGTGCCGCTCAAAGCGGGCGTGATCCAGGACGACATCCGCATCCGGGCCGCACTGCCGACGATCGAATATGTGCTCGAACAGAAGCCGAAGCATCTCGTGCTGATGTCGCATCTGGGCGATCCGAAGAAGGATACGCAGAAAGCGAAGGAGAAGGCTGAGAAGGACGGCAAGCCGTTCGACGAAGCGAAGTTCATCGAGGGTAAGCACAAGATGAAGCCGATCGCCGAGCGGTTATCGAAACTGCTGGGCAAACCAGTGAAACTGGCCCCCGCCGCCGTTGGCGCCGAGACCAAAGCGATGGTCGATGCCTTGGCGGAGGGAGAGATCCTGATGCTGGAGAACACGCGGTTCCACAAGCAGGAGACCGGCAAAGAAGCGGCGGACCGCGAGGCGATGGCGAAAGACCTTGCCGCGTACGGCGACGTGTACATCAACGACGCATTCGGCTCGGCCCATCGTGCACATGTTTCCACGGAGACCGTGGCAAAGTACTTGCCGGCAGTCGCGGGATTCCTGATGGAAAAGGAGCTCGCCTACCTCAGCAAAGCCACGACGAATCCGGTGAAGCCCTTTGTTGCAGTCATCGGCGGTGCGAAGATCTCCGGCAAGATCGACGTCATCCAGAACCTGCTGGGGAAGGTGGATGCCCTGCTGATCGGCGGCGGCATGATGTACACCTTCTACAAAGCGCAGGGAATGGAAATCGGGAAGTCATTGTTAGAAGAAGACAAGGTCGAATTGGCGAAACGGATCCTCGCTGAGGCCAACGCGAAGAACGTCCGGCTGCTGTTGCCGGTCGACACGCTTGTCGCGGACAAGTTCGACAATGACGCGGCGACGAAGGTCGTGCCGGTCAACGCCATGCCGGCCGATTGGGCGGGCGTGGATATCGGACCGGAGACGATCAAGCTTTTCTCCGCCGAGATCACGAAGGCCAAGACGGTGGTCTGGAACGGTCCCATGGGCGTGTTCGAGATGTCGAACTTCGCCAAGGGAACGACCGCCGTGGCGCAGGCCCTCGCCGATGCGACCAAGACCGGAGCCGTTACGATCGTGGGAGGAGGCGACTCCGCTTCCGCGATCGCGCAGGCAGGATTGGACAAAGCCGTTTCGCATGTGTCAACGGGGGGTGGAGCATCCCTTGAGTATCTCGAGGGGAAAGTGCTTCCCGGCGTCGCGGCGCTGAACGACAAGTAACATCAACGCTCATACACGAAGCTTTCGGCTGACGGCATCCGCTGAAAGCCGGAAGCTTCTTTTTTCTCTCTCCCGACGGGATCGAACGTGGCGAATTACGGAAATCAAGGCAACTACTACCGGCCGTCGATGTTCGGCGGATTCTCCTTTTTCCCGCCGGTCATCAAGACGCTCCTCATCAGCAACGGCATCGTCTTCCTGCTCCTGCACCTGTTTCGCGGGTTCACGCTGGAGGGGATGCCGCTGTATCCTGTGATCAACTCCTGGTTCGCCTTGATGCCCCTTGGCCAAGGCTTTCTCCCATGGCAATTGATCACGTATCAATTCATGCACTGGGACTTCTGGCACCTCTTCTTCAATCTCGTGTTCGGCGTCTGGATGTTCGGTATGGAAGTGGAGCATATGTGGGGTTCCAGGAAGTTCCTCATCTACTACCTGACCTGTGGCGTGGTCGCAGGACTCGCGCAGCTGCTGCTTTCGCCGATCTTCGAACCGACGCTCGCTCCCACCGTGGGTGCATCCGGTGCTGTCTACGGCGTGATGGTCGCGTTTGCGATGATGTTTCCCGACCGGCTCATCTATTTCTATTTCCTCATTCCCATCCGCGTGAAGTACTTTGTGATGTTCATCATCGTGCTCGGCGTCTTCTCCGTCGGCGGACCTTCCAATGTTGCCAATCTCGCGCATCTTGGCGGAGCGCTCGCAGGCTACATCTACCTGATGGTCGACAAGCACCGTCTTGGACGGGGGAGCTTCAAGTCCCGCATGGACGATCTGCGCGAGCGCATGACATTCAACGCCAGTCGTCAGGCGGACGTGACCAATGCAACGGTGTACGACATCAAGAGCGGCGAGCCACACAAGACCGAACCGCCCCCCGACGATCCACAGAAGCGTCTCGACGAGATCCTCGACAAGATCAGCCGTAGCGGCTACCAAAGCCTGACGGAAGAAGAGAAGAAGATCCTCTTCGACGCCAGCAAACGAATGAACTAGGACGAAGATCGCAAGAACGCAAGATCCAAGAACCAGGCAAGAACCAAAGCCAAGATCAAAGATCACACAATCAGTCCATCGCCCAATCATTCCGTCACTCAATCATTCCACCACCCAATGCTTCCAGATCCAACTCTTCCCTCCTGGTCTCCTCATCCCACCTATCGCGTCAACGTTCGTCGAAAGACCCGTCAGGTTTCCATCGGCGGCATCAAGGTGGGCGGCGGTGCTCCGATCTCCGTGCAAACGATGACGAAGACGAAGACGGATGATATCGCGGGGACGGTCGGGCAGATCAAGACGGCCGCGGAAGCAGGCGTCGACATCGTGCGCGTGACAGTGAATGACAAGGAAGCCGCCGCAGCGATGGCGGAGATCGTCAAGCAATCGCCGGTCCCCATTGTTGCAGACATTCACTTCAATCATATCTTTGCCCTCAAAGCGATCGAGGCCGGTGTTGCGAAGGTGCGCATCAATCCGGGGAACATCGGCTCGAAGGACCGGATCCGCCAGGTGCTGACGGCTGCGAAGGACCGCGGGATTCCCATTCGGATCGGTGTGAATTCCGGTTCGCTCGAAGAAGATATACTTCAGAAGCATGGGTATCCCACCGCTGAAGCCCTCTTCGAAAGTGCCATGCGTCATGTCGGCATTTGTGATGAGTTCGGATTCACAGACATTGTCATCTCGGTGAAGTCAACAGATGTTCGCCTCATGATCGAAGCGTACCGTCTGGTCGCGGAACGCACAGATATCCCGTTGCACCTGGGGGTGACGGAAGCCGGGACAACGCGGGTAGGGACGGTGAAGTCGGCGGTCGGGATCGGGTCGCTGCTTGCGGAGGGAATCGGGGATACGATTCGCGTTTCCCTCACCGACGATCCGGTCAAGGAGGTCGAGGTCGGGAAGGAGATCCTCCGCACACTGAATCTGGCATCGCGCAACGTGGAGCTCATCGCGTGCCCGACCTGCGGACGGCTGGAGGTCGATCTCTTCGGCATCATGGCACAACTTGAGGAGAAACTCGCCGGAGTCAAGAAGTCGGTCTCCATCGCGGTCCTCGGCTGCGTCGTGAACGGTCCGGGAGAAGCAAGCGCGGCGGACATCGGCATTGCTGCCGGCAAAGGAGTCGGCGTGCTGTATCGCAAGGGGCAGATGATCAAGCGGGTGAAGGAAGAGGAGATCGTGCAGACGATCCTGGAAGAGGTGGAGAAGTTCCAACCGGAAGCATAGGTGCGTCACCGCGGACCCGGTTTTTCTTCTTGCATCTTTGTTGCGATTCGTGAATATTTGAACCATCAAACGAGAGGAGAGCTCCTCAGGAATTGGAAAACGACCTCCCCCGCCTGCGGCGGGTCCTCAGCCGAACAGACCTCACATTCTTTCTCATCGCTGCGCTGGTGAACCTCAACAGCATCCCCGTTGTTGCGGGTGCTGGTTCCATTGCTGTCCTCTTCTGGATCCTCGGATTTCTCTTCTTCTTCATCCCCCAAGGCATTGCCGTCGTTGAACTCACGAACCGCTATCCTCAAGAAGGCGGCATCTATCGTTGGACAAAGACGGCCTTCGGCGATTTCCACGGATTTATGTCGGGATGGTGCTACTGGACGAACAACATCTTCTACGTCCCCACACTGCTCTTCTATATGGTGGGGTTTGCCGCATTCATCGGCGGCGAATCCACCGCAGCGCTTGGTCAGGATCCGCGCTTGATGGCGATGGTCTCGCTGATCCTCCTGTGGATCATCACCGGGTTGAATATTATGGGCTGGGGTGTGGGACGGTGGGTTCAGGCCATCGGGGCGGTGGGAACGGTCGTGACGACGGTGTTGCTCGCGGGGATCGGATACGTGAGCCTGCAGGGCGGGGATCTGTCGGCGTTCATCCCGTCCTTTTCTCTCGAAGCGATAACGAATGACTGGCGCGTCCTCACGCTTCTCAGCGTCGTTTGTCTGAACTACGTTGGCCTCGAACTTGGGTCTGTTCTCGGCGATGAGATCAAGGAGCCTCGACGTTCGATCCCCATCGCCTCGCTGATCGCCGGGTTCATCACCGTGACATTGTATCTATTTGCGACCTCAGCGCTCCAGGTGACGATTCCCGCTGAAGAGATCGGGGTCATCGACGGGATTCTCCAGGGAGTTCAGCGTGCGGTCACGGCGTTGCAGATCCCGTGGTTGCTCGTTCCCATCGCGCTCCTCATGACATTGAATGCAGCAGGAAACACATCCGCATGGCTGGCAGGGTCGGCTCGCATCCCGTTTGTGGTCGGACTCGACCGTTACCTGCCTGCGGTGCTCGGTCGGCTGCATCGTCGATATGAAACGCCGTGGGTCGCGCTCGTGGTGCAATCCATAGCGTCGAGTCTGTTCATCCTCATCAGCGCCGTCGGCTCGAGTGTGCACGACATGTATCTCATCCTCCTCCAATCCACGATCATCCTTCAGCTCATCCCGTACTTGTACATGTTCGCAACGCTTCTGCGGATGGCGAACGGAAATGGTCGCTTCAATGGGGAGCAGGCGTTCTTTCGAAGGTCCTTCGTCCTTCGTGTAGCGGGTGTCGTCGGATTCATTGTAACCGCGTTCGGTGTCGCCTTCGCGTTCCTGCCGACTGCGGGAGTCGAGGATGTCCTGAACTTCGAGGTCAAGTTGTTGCTGGGGACGCTCAGTTTCATCGTCCCGGCCGTCGCGATCTTCCGACTCCATAACAGGCGTCAGCCTGGCGTCGCACCCCCCCAGGCCGAGCCGATCATCGACTAGGGAATTGCGGAATCTTTTTTCGCCGCCTGCTGTTCATACTTGCGGCACTTCATTCAACAGAAAGGGATAATGACCATGCGTTCCTTGTTGTCGCTCTCGTTCATTTTCGCACTCGCGCTCTTTGCGGCTGGATGCGCTGAAGAGGAATCGACCGCCCCGACGAATACGACGCCCCAGATCCCTCTCATCCAGATCAAGCCCCCGACATCGACGGATGAGCAGGCGCTTCAACCCACGTCCTACGTTCAGGCGATCAACAGCTTGCTGATCTATCCGAGCCTCTTTCAGGGAATGCAGCCCACGGCGAATGGAGGAACGTTCACCTGGACGATAGCGCAGGGGGAATTGACGATCACCATGACCGCCGTGCGCCAAGCGGATGGATCATTCGTATGGGCGCTGAAGTTGAACGGCATGACGTCGCAGGAACAAACGTTCGACAACTTCACCTGGATGAGCGGAACCACAAGCTCTGATGGGAAGACCGGATCCTTTGATTTCTTTGAGGAAGGGACGACAACAAAATCGGCTTCGCTTCAGTACTCCGTCAGCGCGACGGGTGTGGTCAATGCCACCCTCCGCCTCTACGATCTCGAAGGATCGGTGTACAGCAAGTACGTTGGAGTCGGCAATCCGGACGACTCTGGTTCGATCGATGCCTACGAAGGAGAGAACTACCGATACTACCGTGCGGTCTGGCTTGCGAACGGATCGGGAACATGGACAACGTACGATGTTGAAGGGCAAGTAACGGGTACGGGTTCGTGGACCTGATCGACAGTTTACTGTACAATCTCAAGGGGCGGCTTAAACTTCGACGTCATCAGTCCTGTCCAATCCTTGTACACTAACAGGAGGATGGACCATGAAACGAATGATGGTTGTTGTCGTTGCACTGATGACAGGTGTTGCTCTCGTGTGGGCACAGCCGGCGCGTCAGAAAGGGCCCGAAGGCCGGATGCTTCAGAAGATGAATCTGACCGAGGAGCAGCAGAAGCAGGTTGCGGACCTGGGCCTTGAGATGGCGAAGAAACAGATCAATTTGAAGTCGAAGGAGGCCACGGCGCGCGTGGAATTGCGTCAGTTGCTCCGCGAAGAGAAGATGGATCGTGCGGCGATCGAGAAGAAGACGAAAGAGATCGCCGCATACGCCGTCGATGAGAAGATGATGAAGCTCGACCACTGGAGCACAGTCAACAAGCTTCTGACGCCGGAACAACAGAAGACCTGGAAACATGTTCTGCTCCGTGCATCGGCTCAACAGCCGGGTCGGAATCGAGATGGCGGACCGGAAATGCGGCAGAGGCGTGGAAGGGGAGCCGTCGTTCCACCGGTGCCCCCCGCGCCGGAACCTTAAGCACTTCGCAATTCCGGGAAAAGCATCCGACGGCCGCGTAAAAAACGGCCGTTTTTGTTGTACGGCGGGCACATTTGCACCTTTCCAACCATCGCCGCATCATATCAAGGTGCACATATACTTCGATCAGGAGGCCTCCCAATGCCGGTGTATGACTACCGATGTACCGACTGTAACAAAACGTACGATGTCTATCATAAGAGCCGCGAAATCGCAGAGGACATCGTTTGCCCCTCCTGCGGCTCCCACAGCGCAAAGCGTTTGATGTCCGCTTCGATGGTGTCCATGGGGAATGGCGCTTCTTCCTCTTCCTCCTACCAGGCACCATCGTGTGAAAGCGGGGGATGCTGTGGTGGTTCCTGCGGACTAAACTGAGCGGATGGCGATGCACAAATTCTCACCACACAAGGCCGCCGGGCTTGAGAAGGCGGAACGTCATGCGCTTCTTCAGCCTGATGCATTGCTCCGGCGGTTCGGTCTGGCTCAGGGGATGACCTTCGCCGACATCGGTGCAGGCACCGGTTTCTTCTCGCGGGCGGCCGCTGCGATCGTCGGTGCGCAAGGACGTGTGTACGCAGCCGAGATGTCTGCGGACATGATGAGCACATTCCGGAATTTTGGCGTGCCGGAGAACGTTCATCTTGTCGCATCAGAAGAATACGATTCCAAGATCGAACAAGCCGCCGTTGATCTGACACTGCTGGCGTTCGTCGTCCATGAGAATCATGACGTTCCCCGATTTGTCCAGGAAGCGATGCGCATTACTCGTCCGGGTGGATCCGTCCTCATCATCGACTGGAAGCGTCAAGGGGAGGAGCATGGTCCCCCGGAAGTGGAGCGTCTTGACCAAGCCGAATTGCTCCGCCAGCTGGGAGCGTACAACATCAAGGAAAGCGGAGAGCTGAATCCTTCCCACTATTTCGTGCATCTCACTGTGTAGAGGATCATGAGCATGAAGATCAAGAAGCCGACGCGAAAAGAAGTTCTGCAGTATGGAATCCCGATGTTGATCGGGGCCGCAGCAGGATATGCTTATTATTATTACATCGGATGCGCCAGCGGGGTTTGCCCCATCACGAGCAATCCGTGGATCAGCACTGCCTACGGAGCGTTGCTCGGCGCGTTGCTGGTTCCGTCGCGAAGGAAGAAGGCCGCGGCGACACCAGAATCCATTCAGTCGCACGAGTGACCACATGAGCTATGGCATGATGAAGACGACCCCCCTTGCGTTCGATGACGCGATCGCGAAGGTGACGGAGGAATTGAAGAAGGAAGGGTTTGGAATCCTGACGTCCATTGATGTGCAGGAAACGCTGAAGAAGAAGATCAATGTTGACTTCCGAAAGTATGTGATCCTAGGCGCCTGCAATCCGACGTTTGCGAACCAGGCATTGCGGCTTGAGGAAGAGCTCGGGCTGTTGCTTCCGTGCAACGTGATCGTGTACGAGAAAGAGGGAGCAACGGTCGTCGGGGCTTTTGACCCCAAGGCGATGACGAAGTTATCCGACAATCCGGCGCTTGGGGCGATCGCAGCCGAGGTTCGCGTGCGCTTGGAGCGTGTCATCGCGGCGCTGTGACGGTGCTACAGAAAGTGTTCATTCAATCATACATTACGTGCTGAAGGAGGCCACGATGGCCGAGAATCTGACCAAAGAAACCTTTTTGACCAAAGTGTTCGATTTCGAGAAGAACCAGGAGTGGAACTATCAAGGCGAGCTCCCGGCGATCGTTGATTTCTGGGCACCGTGGTGCGGACCCTGCCGCATGGTGGGCCCGGTGATCGAGGAATTGAGCAACGAGTACGCTGGCAAGGTGAGCTTCTACAAGGTGAACGTAGACGACGAGCAGGAGATCGCGGGCGTTTTCGGCATCCGCAGCATCCCCTCGCTCCTGTTCATCCCAAAGGAAGGGAAGCCGAAAATGGCCATGGGTGCCCTGCCGAAGGATGCGCTTGTGGAGGTAATTGAGAAGGAATTCGCGGTCAAGAACTAGGGATTGTATCCGGGGATTTATCCGGGGACTTATCCGGGACTTTATCCGGGGATTTATCCGGGATAAATCTGTGATTCTTGGGATGCTTGTTCGACCAACGATCCCGAGGAGAAGCCCTCCTCGGGATTCCTCTTTTACGGCGTCCAGGCCGGTTGCATCTCGCACCACCTCCTCGTACCATGCATCGGCTACTGACGATCTCACCATGGGGCTTTCGAAATGCGGACTGACGTAAACAGCAACACCGATCGAAAACTGAGCAGAACTTACAATCCCGCGACGGGCGTGCTCGTCGGGGGAGTGCCGGAGCATACAGTCGAGGAATTGAACGAGGCTGTCGCGCAAGCGTCCCGCGCACAGGGCGAATGGGCGTCGCGAAGTTTTGCGAAACGTGCAGCGGCGCTCCTCCGCGTTCGGGATCATCTCGTTGCACAGATCGACGAGATTGCCCAAACCATCGCAGCGGAAACGGGGAAGACGCGCATCGATGCGGTCACGACGGAGATCATGCCCGCAACGATGGCGGCGACCTACTACGCAAAGCAAGCCGAACGGATCCTTGCCCGCAAGCGGCTCCGACCCGGGAACATCCTCCTCGCGAACAAGCGTTCCTACGTCGACCGCGTTCCGTACGGCGTTATCGGGATCATCAGCCCGTGGAACTATCCGTTCGGTATCCCGTTCCACGAGGTTGCGATGGCGCTCATGGCGGGGAATGCCGTTGTGCTGAAGGTGGCATCTCAAACGCTGCAGGTGGGGGAGCGCTTGAAGGAGGCGTTCCTCGCCGGCGGGTATCCCGATGGATTGTTCCACCTGATCAATCTTCCCGGCAGCGTTGCCGGACCGGCGTTCATCGAGTCGGGGATCAACAAGCTCTTTTTCACCGGCTCCGGTCCCGTCGGGAAGGCGCTGATGGCTAAGGCCGCTGAACGATTGATCCCCGTTTCACTCGAACTCGGTGGCAATGATGCGATGATCGTCTGCGCGGATGCGGACCTGGACCGCGCGGTCGGCGGGGCGCTCTGGGCGGGACTTTCCAATGCGGGACAATCGTGCGGTGCGGTGGAACGGATCTTCGTCGAAGAGCCAGCCTACGATGAATTCGTTAAGCGCCTCCAGCGGCGATTCGCGGCGCTCCGCGTCGGGTCGAACGAAGATCATGAGGTCGAGATCGGCTCAATGACGACAGCGGGCCAGCGTGAAAAAGTGCGGGTCATGATCAATGATGCGGTCGAGAAAGGAGCGCATCGGATGACGTTTCACGAGATCCCTCAGGACGCGCCGCATTTGTTCCAGGAGCCAGCCATTCTCACGGAGGTGAATGATTCTATGCTCGTGATGCAGGAGGAAGTGTTTGGTCCGGTGTTGAGCATCGTGCGGGTGCACGATCTCGATGAAGCGGTTCGTCGGGCGAACGCGTCGTCCGTCGGCTTAAGCGCGTCGGTATGGACGCGTGACAGGAAGAAAGGACATGCGATCGCCGCAAGGCTCGAATCAGGCGCGGTCATGATCAATGACCACATGATGAGTCATGGGCTCGCGGAGACGCCTTGGGGAGGATTCAAGGAATCTTCGCTGGGTCGAACGCATGGAGCGTACGGATTGGAGGGAATGACACAACCACGTGTCGTTGTGGACGACATCATGCCTGGAGTGAAGAAGAACATGTGGTGGTATCCTCACGACCGCGCGGTCTATGAAGGACATGTCGGCGGGATCGAGTTCCTGTATGGAAGAGGATTGAAGCGCCGCTTCGAAGGATTGATCAAGCTTGTGAAGACATTCTTGCGCACATTCCGTGTCGACTGATCTGGTATTGCCAAATCCACAATCCGCAATCCCTGCCCGCCTCAATGAGTCCACAGAGGCAGGCGGGCGCAATCCGCAATAAAAAAGGAGGCCTTTCGGCCTCCCGATGATATATCTGAATTTTCAGCCAGCAACTACAGGGCAACGCCAACTGTCGCCTGGATCCCGCGATTGTAAACCTTTCCTTCCCCCTCCTTGTCGAGCTTCGTAAGACCATGAACGTATCGAACGTCCACATTCAAACCGAAGACGCCGAGGGAGAGGTCAACTCCCGCACCAACGATCAAAGACAGATCGCTCTTCGCAACTGATTCCTTAATATCCTCTTCTTCTGACTGTCCTTGGTACTCAACTTGCATCTTCGCGCCAAGAAGAATCGCATAGGAAGCTCCTGCCTCAACGTATGGCTTCACGACGGGTAATGGCAAAGGAGACAGCTTCACCAGGACAGGGATCTCAAGATAGTCGGCCTTGTTGGTCAGTTTGGCCGTGCCAGCAATGGGAAGTCCGGTCAGTGCCGCCAACGGAACATCCTTGTACACGTTCCCTTTCTGGACGTACAGAACTTCCGGTTGGATCGTCAGGACCACCAAGTTCAACTTGAAGGCCGCTCCCGCAACAAATCCCGTACGATAGCTCGGTGTGCCGAAGACTTCTGCGTCATCACCACCAATCGTCCCCATGTTCAATCCACCCTTGAATGTCAGCTGAGCAAGCCCGACGCTGCTCGCTACCAAAAGGATGACTACGACGGAAAGAATCTTCTTCATACGACCTCCGAGATTGATTATTGAACCTGTGAATTCCCCTTCGTGATGAAACGTAGTGCTTTTTCTGTTCCAGTCAAATGCCCTGTGACATGCCGCACAAGGGCTCCTTGCTACAACGTGATCCCGATCAGAACAGCGACCATCCGGCTATATTGTTTGATGTTCCCGTCCAGTGCCAGCGGCTTGAGGCCATGGTAGTATCTTGCTTCGACCGAGAGTTCCGTGATCATGAGGGGCAGCGATGCGGACGCGCCTACGACAATGCCATAGTCTGTGCTGGAAAATTTCCCTTTGATGTCGATCTCACTGGTGGCCATGGGGGGAGATTCTGTCTTCTCCTTGGCTCCGAGCAGCATGCCTGCCGATGGACCAGCGTAGAGCGTCGGGCTGATGACGGGTACAGGGAGAACGAAACGGATGAGGAGAGGGATGTCGATGTAGGTCAGAGAAGCCGTGACCGTGGTGGTTCCTTCGAGCCGCGCTCCGCGCGTCGTGTAAAGCACTTCCGGCTGGAAATTCACCGGACCGGGGATGTCGATCTCGAAAAAGATGCCCGCGGCTGTTCCTTGAAGGCGGCCGAGGTTCGCACTGCTGTCGCCGGCGAACGTGGCGACTGTGATGCCGCCTTTGATGCCGGTAGTGATGGAAATCTGAGAGGCGGAGGGGACTGAGAGAAAGAGACAGAGAACAAAGGAGAACACCGTGCGGTGCATCAACGCTCCTGAAAGATGTGCTACTGCTGTGGTTCGGAAGATAAAAATACAAGATTTTTCCCGAAACCGCACGTCTCCACAGAAAAACAAGGCCGGTCGGAACGTCGCACTGATCGACATTCCAGACCGGCCCAGAGGAATATGGACCCTACGAACTTACTCGCTTTCGTTCTTGAGCTTCCGCGCCGCTATAACATAATACACGACGAGAGCCAAACCGCCCGAGATGAAGATCGATCCGAAGAATGCAGGGCCTTCATCCATCATGGTGACTGATTGCACGTAATTTCCAACGAATATGCCAAATCCGACGAACAGCGCAAGCAAACCCCATTTCAGGTTCGTCAAGGGGTGGGCGAGGAACCGCCTGGGGCTAACTGAGGCCATTTCGGCTGGAGTCAGACCCTTCTCGATCATCGCCATTCGCTCGCGATGGCGGGTGTCGAAGAACTTGTACAGTACGAGGGCAATTGCGCCGAACAGAAATATGGGAATGAAGATCTCGCCGTCCATCGTTGTCTCCTGAGTGTGAGTTGTGGTTCTGGTGGTTCTTTGATACTTTTGACCGGGAGTTCTCAAAAAAGGTTTCCGGAAACCTTCGTCGTTCTCCGAGGGTCTAAAGGGAACAAGCACACCATCGAACGCATGCGAGAACAAGACCAAGCGATCATCCGACGGATCCGTTCCGGGGACCATCGAGCGTTTACTGCGCTCGTGGACCGGTATAAGGAAAAAGGGATGGGTTTGGCGTTGCGCATGCTGCGAAGCCACGAAGAAGCAGAAGAGGCCCTGCAGGATGCGTTCGTCAGGGTGTACCGGGCGATCGGGGATTTTGAGGAGAAATCAACATTTGGCACGTGGTTCTATCGTATCCTTTACAATGTTTGCAGCTCGAGGCTGGAGACGCGGAAAGCACCGTTCGTTTCGATCAACGAACAGGACGACGGGAGTGGAATGATATGGCCGTCGGACGAACCCTTGCCGGATGCGGAATACGACAGCAGAGAGTTCGAGCGGATCGTTGCAGATGAAATCGCCGCACTCCCTGAACCATTCGGATCGACTTTTGCCCTGTTTGCATTGCGTGAACTGAGTTATGACGAGATCGCCGAAATTATTGGGGCGCCTTTGGGAACGGTGAAAGCACGAATATTCCGCGCACGAGCCATTCTCAGGAGGAGCATACCCAAGAGGCTAGGGGTTGTTGCAGCACCCGCCGTTTTACAAGAAGGAGAGAGGTCGTGAAGCACTTGACACTCGACGAGATCGTGGCGGTCGCAGATCAGACGATCGCGAATGGCAGCCTTTCGACGGCGCTGCATCATCTGGAAGAATGCCCCCGCTGTCGCAGGGAGGTCGATTTTCAGAAACGAATCCTGGACAGCGCTCGTCATGCAACTCGCGTGTCGGTCTCGAAAGAATTTGCAGGACGACTTGAGGCAAGACTGAATTTGCCACCAGAACGCCGGCATCTTCTAAGATACTTGGGAAATCTGGGCAATGTATTCGGGTTCGCCATGGTTGTGGGATTGTTCGGTATCATCTATGACCTTGTTTCAAACTTCCAAGCGAAGCCGCAAACAGAACGATTATCCTTCTGGTCCGACTTCTCAGTTCGATGGGAGCTCTTTGTAGATTGGATTCGTTCGCAGAACCTCGCTATTCCCCAATCCGCTCTTCCCGCCATACCGACCGATTCCACCTCGTTTTATGCCTCCGTCATCGTGGCCGTTGTCGGGCTTATCGTCATTGATAGACTCCTGGGAGGTCACTTCCTCCATCACCACGCGGCTCGCAACAAGTAGTCCGCGAGGTCCTCAGCTGTCCTTCCCTTGTGCCCAAAGAGTACTTGACAACAATCACTGTTTTCGCTATATTAGCACTCGTTAGTATGGAGTGCTAACGCTCTCCATCAATGAAATTGACTCAAATTCATCAACCTAGAGGAGAGGAGTCCTATGACGCTCAAACCATTGGCCGATCGGGTCATTGTGAAGCCGTCCCAGGCGGAAGAGCGGACGAAAGGTGGTATCATCGTTCCCGACACCGCAAAAGAGAAGCCCGTTTGGGGTGAGGTCGTTGCTGCCGGCCCAGGCCGCGTGTCCGACGACGGTAAGACCGTACCAATGCAGGTGAAAGTTGGCGACAAGGTTCTGTACGGAAAATACTCCGGAACAGAGGTCACGGTCGACGGCGATGAACTTCTGATCATGCGCGAGAGTGACATCTTCGCGATCATGCCCAAGTAATTGAAGAGGAGACGAACGTATGGCTGCAAAGCTTATCCAGTATAATTCCGAAGCGCGCTCCGCTTTGAAGCGCGGTGTCGACCAGTTGGCCGACGCAGTGAAGGTGACGCTCGGCCCGAAGGGGCGCAACGTCGTCATCGACAAGAAGTTTGGTGCCCCCACGGTCACGAAAGACGGTGTCACGGTCGCGAAAGAAGTCGAGCTGACCGATCCGATCGAGAACATGGGTGCACAGATGGTGCGCGAGGTCGCATCGAAGACCTCCGATGTGGCGGGCGACGGTACCACGACAGCCACGATCCTGGCACAGGCGATCGTTCGGGAAGGATTGAAGAATGTCACCGCCGGCGCCAATCCGATGGACCTCAAGCGCGGCATCGACCTCGCCGTGAAGAAGGTCGTTGAGGGTTTGAAGGAGCTCAGCAAGACGGTCGGCGACGACAAGGAGAAGATCGCTCAGGTCGGCTCCATCTCCGCGAACAACGACCGCACGATCGGCGACCTCATCGCGGATGCGATGGAGAAGGTCGGCAAGGACGGCGTCATCACCGTCGAGGAAGCCAAGGGAACCGAGACCACGCTCGATGTGGTCGAAGGAATGCAGTTCGACCGTGGCTATCTCTCCCCCTATTTTGTCACGGATGCCGAGTCGATGGAGGCGGTGCTTGAAAAGCCGTACATCCTCATCCACGACAAGAAGATCAGCGTCATGAAGGACCTGCTCCCGGTGCTGGAGAAGGTGGCGCAGGCGGGACGCAGCATGCTCATCATCGCCGAAGAGGTCGAGGGCGAGGCGCTCGCCACGCTTGTTGTCAATAAGCTGCGCGGGACGCTGAAGATCTGCTCCGTGAAAGCTCCAGGCTTCGGCGATCGCCGCAAGGCGATGCTTGAGGACATCGCGGTCCTCACCGGCGGTCAGGTGATCTCCGAAGAGAAGGGCTTCAAGCTCGAGAACGCGACGTTATCCTATCTCGGCACTGCCGACCGCGTCACCATCGACAAGGACAACACGACCATCGTCGAAGGCGCCGGCAAGAAGGACGACATCAAGAAACGCATCAACGAGATCAAGCAGCAGATCGACAAGACCACATCGGACTACGACCGTGAGAAGCTCCAGGAGCGACTTGCGAAGCTGTCCGGCGGCGTCGCGGTACTGAAGATCGGCGCTTCGACCGAGGTCGAGATGAAGGAAAAGAAAGCGCGTGTTGAGGATGCATTGCATGCGACCCGTGCGGCCGTGGAAGAAGGCATCGTCCCGGGTGGCGGCGTCGCGTTCCTGCGCTGCGTCGGCAAGCTCGACGATGTCAAGACGGGAAATCTGGATCAGAAGACCGGCGTGAACATCATTCGCCGCGTCCTCGAGGAGCCGATCCGTCAGATCGCCGAGAATGCCGGGTTCGAAGGCTCGGTGGTCGTGAACGAAGTGAAGGCCGGTAAGGACGACTTCGGATTCAACGCGCTCACCGACAAATACGAGAACCTCATCAAAGCCGGAGTCATCGATCCGACGAAGGTGGCGCGCATCGCCATCGAGAACGCCGCGAGCGTTGCCGGTTTGCTGCTCACGACCGAAGCGACTATCGTGGAGAAGCCCGAAAAGAAGGATGCTGCTCCTCCGATGCCGCATGGCGGAATGGGCGGGGATATGTATTAGGATGTGAGATGTGAGATGGAAAATGTGAGATGTAAGATGTGAGTAGCAAGTAGCAGGATGCAACTGAAGGGCAGGTCTGAGGATGGACTCGGGCTTGCCCTTTAATTTTTCCCATCCGGTGCTCCCAGCAGTGCACGACGATTTTGTTTGCCTTCGCACGCGTCGTTTCGTATGTTAGTCCCCGGCGACCTGAAGCATGTCATCGGGGGAACAGGCCGTCGCGGTGTGTGATCACTTTCCACGTTTCACATTCACTTTCCCCGCTTCATCATTTCCACATTTCACACTTTCCTCGGGGGGTCCCATGGAATCACTGTTCAGCAAAATGGTCAAAGCAGGCCGCACCACGTACTTCATGGACGTGTGGGAGGCGAAGAATAACTCGAAGTACATGACGCTCACGGCAAGTCAGCCGTCGCAGTCGGACCCGAAAAAGTTCACGAAGCGAAGTGTCGTCGTGTTCGGCAACGTCGCCGATGAATTCGTCGGCGCGATGAAGGAGGTCCACGGCGCACTCGAGCAGCCGGAGATGATCAGCAAGACCGTGAAAGCGGGAAAGATGACCTACTTCCTCGATGTGAAGGAGGCGAAGAACAAGTCGAAGTACGTTTCCATCACGTCGAGTTCGCCGTCGAAGGAGGATCCGCAGAAGTTCACGAAGAACAGCATCGCTGTGTTTAACGCGGTGGCAGGGGAGTTCGTGGGCGCTCTGGAAGAGACCGCGACGCGATTGAAGGAATAAGTGGCAGGTCGTTCAAGGGGAGGGTCCGCGTTCGCAGCGGACCGAAACAGCAAAGGCGAGCCGCGGGGGGACCGTGCTCGCCTTTCGCTTGTACTGCAGGCTCACTCCTCGCTGGACGGCATGTGAATGAGCGTCACACCTGATTGCTTCGCGTACACGGTGATTCGCTCGTCGCGGTAGAATTCTTTGTAGTAGATGGTGCGTATGCCGGAATTTGCGAGGAGTTTGAAGCAGGTGAGACAGGGGGATGCGGTCACGTAGACCTCCGCATCAAGCAGTGCGACGCCGTTCTTCGCTGCCTGCGCAACCGCGTTGGCCTCAGCATGAACGGTCCGCACGCAGTGGCCATTCTCCATGTCGTGCCCGACCTCATCGCAGTGGGGGGCGCCGCGGAGGCTGCCGTTGTAGCCGGTCGAGAGTATGGTCTTGTCCCGAACGATCACGGCACCAATGTGCTTCCGGTCGCAGGTGCTGCGCGTGGCAACCTGCTCGGCGATCTTCATGAAGTATTCGTTCCAACCTGCTCGGCGGTCTGAGTTGTTCGGCATACAAGGCTCTCTTTGGATTTCAGTCAGTGTAAAGAAGAATGGGTGGGAAAGCAAGGTTTCGCCTTCCTTGCTCCTGCTTCGATAATTGGGTAAATTGCGCTCCGCATGCGTATTCCCGACCACATCATCGATGATGTTCGCGCGGCGTCGGATATCGTCGACATCATCGGAGCCACCGTTCGACTCAAGAAACGGGGGAAGAACTTTCTCGGATTGTGCCCCTTCCATACCGAGAAGACTCCGTCCTTCACGGTGAGCGCGGAGAAGCAGATGTATCACTGCTTCGGATGCGGCAAGGGGGGAAATGTGTTCACGTATGTGATGGAAACCGAGAAGGTCTCCTTTGCCGAGGCAGTGCGCTCGCTGGCGGAGCGGGCGGGCATCACGATTCCCGAGGAAGGCCGGACGCCGACGCCGGAGGAGACGGAGGCGGAGCGGCTCTATTCCGTGACGCGGTTCGCGGCGCGGGTGTTTCATGACCATCTTTCTTCATCGGAAGAAGGGAAAGAGGCGTTCGCCTACTTCCACAAACGGGGGTTCACCGACGAAACCATCCGATCGTTCGGTCTTGGGTATTCGCTCAATACCTGGGATTCATTCGTCCAGAAGGCACTGTCCGAAGGATTCTCCAAGGATGAGTTGCTGAAGACAGGTCTTGCCCGGACGCGGGAGGACGGATCGCTGTACGACTATTTCCGCGGACGCGCGATGTTCCCCATCATCTGGACGTCGGGCCGGGTTCTGGGATTCGGCGCCCGGAAGATGCGTGAAGATGATCCCATTCAGGGGAAGTACATTAATTCACCAGAGACGCTCATCTACAACAAGAGCCGCGTGCTGTACGGGTTATTCCACGCCAAGGATGCGATCCGGCAGGAGGAGAACGCATTCATGGTGGAAGGATATGCCGACCTCATCTCTCTGCACCAAGCCGGCGTTCGCAATGTCGTTGCCTCCAGTGGCACTGCGCTGACCGAAGAGCAACTGCACGTCCTGAATCGGTACACGAATGCGATCACGCTTGTCTATGATGCTGATGCGGCGGGCTCGAATGCGACGCTCCGCGGAATCGACCTGGCATTGGAGCGCGGTTTCGACGTCCGCATTGTCACGCTTCCCGCAGGAGAGGATCCCGATTCGTACGTCCAGAAACGGGGCGGACCGGAATTCCGAACGCTTGCCGAACGCGCCGATTCGTTCATCGTCTACAAAGCGGCACGATTGGCGGACACCGCGACGTTCCATTCTCCGGAAGGAAAGACCGCTGCGATTCGTTCGATCGTTGGTTCGATCGCCAAGGTTTCGGATGAGTTGAAGCGGACGGTCTTTGTCAAGGATGTTGCACAGCGCTTCGATCTTCCTGAGAGCGTTCTGTTCAGAGAACTGGAACGTTTACGCGGCACGACCCGTTCAACGACCACGCCCCCCCCCGCGTTGACCCGGGAGCCTCGGCCGGCGGAGACGTCCACTCAGCAGCCGCCACCGGCGATGCCGCGAGAAATGCCTTCGGAAGAGCGCGATCTCCTCAAGCTGACGTTGGAAGGAAATCCGGATGTACTGCGGTTCATCCGGGAACAGGTTCCGTTCGAGGAATTGACTGACCCGCGTGTCCGAACACTCATGCAGTTCGCGCTGGAACAATACGAGACAACGGGAACGGTCGACAGTCAATCCGTCGTTACACACGTAGAGGGCGAGGGGCTGAAGGATCTCGCGACGGACATCCTGATGAGCCGCTATGAATTAAGCCGCGGTTGGCAGGCCATGGAGAAGGAGATCGAAGAGCCCGATCCGATGCGCATTGCAGCCGATGCGGTCCAGATCCTCCGGCGCAAGTCGATCCGTCGAGCCATGGATGAGAACCAGCATGCTCTCCGTGTTGCGGCGAATGCCGGCGAAGACACCATGGAGTTCATCCATCGGCATCAAGAGTTGATGAGATTGCTGCGGGACTTGGAAACAAAGAGCAAGTGAGCGTGTGCTTTAATCCGCAATCAACAATCACAAATCGCAAATCATAAACTCCCATTCTCCTCATGCCTCGTCCTCCTTTGATGATCCGAATCGTTCCCGGCAAGTGCGACTACTGCGGTTGCTGTGTTGGCGTCTGCCCGGAGGATGCCATCGAATTGCTGGAATCGCGGATCTCCATTATCGAGGAGCGCTGTACCAACTGCCGCAAATGTGTCTGGGCTTGCCCGTGGGAGGTGATCGAGTTCCACCGGGAAGGAGTGGATGTGGGGGAGAAGCAGAGGCAATTCTTGAATGAGCCAATGAGCCAATGAGCCTCGAGCACAGAGCCTGGAGCACAGAGTAAATCAAATGACTTTTGACTTATGCCTTGGTTTCACCTACTGATCACTGACTACTGACAACTGAATACTGATTTCTGTCCTTCCATGCTTCCTTCGTACGATATCATCGTTGTTGGTGCTGGTCCTGCGGGAACGACGGCGGCTCGTTATGCGGCTGCTGGCGGCGCCTCCGTTCTTGTTCTCGAAAAAGACCGCGATGTCGGCTATCCGGTTCGGTGCGGCGAAGCGGTGAGTCATGAAGGCGTGGTTCAGTTCATCGAACCCGATCCGAAATGGATCGCGGCGACGGTGACGAAGTTCAAACTCGTGGCGCCCAACGGTCTGTCCGTGGTCCCCAATCTGGACGGCGTCGGTTACGTCCTGGAACGCCGCC
>Ga0105103_10000246_pt1 | contig 30553 bp, 54 predicted proteins | sample PPLLaktember2015_2_FD_79107 | JGI IMG/M metagenome (GOLD analysis project Ga0105103, IMG submission 79107) | Freshwater sediment microbial communities from Prairie Pothole Lake near Jamestown, North Dakota, USA - PPLs Lake P7 Core (6) Depth... | ecosystem: Environmental > Aquatic > Freshwater >...
AAATCTGAAAACAAATCCGACAGCACCGCAACGAATAAAACAGAAATAGCAGTCAAAGAAACTGAAACTATTAAGGAAACTACCAAATCAGATAGTACCGTTTCAAAGAAAAAAGAAACAGTTTTCAATATTTTTGAAGATGCTTTGCAATTAGAACCAATTGACCCAAAACAAGAAAGCTCATTTACTGACAATAACGGTAATAAAAAGACTTTTAAAAACGTTAGAATCAAACGAAATCAATCTCAAAATAACTCAACTATAAACGAATCGGAAAATATACGGTTAATAGAGGAAAAGAATACAGAAATAGCTACTTTAAAAGATAGTATTTACAATTTGAACAATAGTATTGATTTAAGCAAAAATGATAGCGCAAAAGAAACAAAAAGAACTAGTTTTAATTGGTGGTGGTTATTGTTGCTGTTGATACCTTTGGCTTTGTGGATTTGGTGGAAATATTATAAGAGTTTTGATCCTTTGAGTTATTTAAAATTTCCTAAGTTGTCTTAAAAAAATTAATCTTAAAAACAAAAAAATGAAAAAGTTAAAAATAAGTTTATTGTTGTTTTCTTTATTTTTGAATAGCTGTTCCAAAAAAGAAAATTTACAAAAAGAAGATGTAAAAATTGGAAAAGAATATTTATTCTGTTTTGATTGGGATGACGAAAATCCGTTTGAGGTAAAAGATGTTGATACTGTTAAAGTAATAGCTTTAAAAGGCGATTATGTGCAATGGCAATATAAAAACGGAATCAAGCTTTCTAGTAAAATTAGATTGTTTGTAAGATTGAGTAAAAGCAAGTAGTTGAACTAACCCATATACACACTAGTCTAAACAACAATGGGTGCTTGCTTTAAAATAACAAAAAAATGAAAATAACACATCTAACACCCGAGCCAAAGCCAGCTACAATTATTGTAAGGCATTACGATAATGCTATTACGCAAATTACTGAAAATATCGTTAAGGATTTTAAAGATGCTGAACCGTTTGAAATTGGACAGTTTAAAATAAAGTATGTGAATGTAGTTCTAAAAGAATATAATTATTTAAAATAAAACTATTTGGGGAAATAGTCTAAGCTCGATGTAATCTACACATCGAGTTTTTTTATGTTAAAGTTTAAATAAAAATAGTTTAAACTATTTTAATTAATTATATTTGCTTATTATTAATTATTAAACAAATAGAAATTATGATAGCCGAATTAATAAATGCGCTTGAAAACTACAAAAAAGCAAAAAAACAATATAAAAAAGCTTATAAAAAATGCGAGTACGATAGAAGTTATTTTTTATCTCAAGAAATTGAATATGTAGAAAATTCAAAAAAAGAATTACACGAAATTTTCAAAATGTATGTTGCGTCTATTGTAAAAGAATTAACAATTAAAAACTTATAGATATGCGAACAGCAGTAGAATGGTTAGAAAAACAAATTAAAGATTATAGTCTAATTAAACCATCTTTAATAAATGGATTTAATATACTTTTTGAACAAGCCAAAGAAATGGAAAAGCAACAGATTATTGATGCAAATAATAGAGGGTACAAAGTGGGCAGAAAAGATATTCAGGAAAGCGCACAAGACTACTACAACGAAACTTATAAAACTAAATAAGATGAAAAACATACATTTAATGCCAACAGATAAACCTAAACCACATTTATTTTGTGAAACACCAGAAGAAAAATGCACAATGAATTATTGTGATGAAAATGGTTGTCAAAATAGAGTAAGGCATTTAGTAGAACCTATACAAGAAACACTTGAAGAGGCCACTGAAAGACTAATTATAGACCCAACATTAGAAGATAAACTATTATTTCAAGCAGGTGCTAAATGGCAACAAGAACAAGATAAGAAAATGTATAGTGAGCAACAGTTAAAAGCATACGGTGAGTTTTGCGTTGCAAAGTTTAACAGATTTGACAAAGTAACTTTACACGATGAATATTTTACAGAATTTAAAAAGAAATAAGATGAAAACAGGGAAACCACCTAAATTTAAAGAAACAGTTGAAACGACGAAAATCTATCGTAAAATACCAAAAGATAAAAAACGTCTAATCGAAAATCAAGTTGACGATTTAATTAATAACCTTTGCAAAGATGATTTGTTTGTTAGGGAGTAGATGGGGTGTTTTGCTAACGGTTTGCGGCTTTGCGAAGGCAAGGGATTAGAAGCACTAAACTTTAAATTAAGTACAAATGATTGATAGAAATACAAATGTTCAAATAACCGATGAAGCCCTTGCTTTTGCAAAACCGATGTTAGCAGAAGTGCCTTTAAAGTGCTGTTCAAAATGCAACACAGAAAAGAGTATAAATGATTTTCCTATTGTTTACGGACATAAAAGAAAAGACGGAACAAAAAAACAAAGATATCACAGCCAATGTAGAGAATGTAGATACTCTATTTGTAAAAAATGGTTTGATAAAAATGAAGGTTATAGCACAATTAAAAAAAAGGAATGGGATGTAAAAAACAAAGAATATGTTACCGATTATAAAAAAAACTATAAAAAAGAAAATGCGGATAAAGTAAAACAATGGAAAAAAGACTGGGATGGTAAAAATAAGGAACACAGGCTTCAATATAAAAAAGATAACCCACAGCCAAAAGACAAAGTAAGACAATGGCAAAATGCCACAGATAAAAAAATGCGTGAAGAATTAAAAGACTGCTATGTTATTTATACTTTATCAAAAAGAATTGGGAAAAAAGCGGAATTTATAAGACAATATCCTGAATTAATAGAAACACAAAGATTAATAATTAAAACACAAAGATTATGCAAAACATCACAGAATTAAGAACAAGCCTTAGTGATAATTACACTAAAATGAAAGCTGGTAAAATGGGTTTAAATGTTGGCAAGGAATTAGCCAATACAGCAGGAAAAATCATCAACTCTTTAAAAGTCGAATTAGAATATAATTCTATGATGGATATTAAAGAAGAAATTGATTTCCTTAAAAAGTCGCCAAAGGTTTAGGGTGTCGCTTGGCATTTCTGCTAACGGTTTTACGCTTGGCGAAGAAGCGGATTTAGAATTACTAAACTTTCAATATAGCACAAATGACAAATAGAATTACAGAACTTGAACATAGCACCGAACCCGCTTTTTTGCCAAACGTGTGTTATGTGAAGTGTTTTCACTTTAACTATTAATTCTTATAAAATGAAAAAAATAAAACAATTATACGAAAATTCAAAATCAGCAAAAGTTGGTTCAACCTGTAAATGTCCAAGTTGCGGAACTGAATTTGTAAAAAATAATTACCAACAAGCATTTTGCAAATCCAAGAATGGAACAATTTGCAAGGACAAGTATTGGAATACAGTCACACCAGAAAAACGAAATAATACAACTCGTATATCTCCTGCAAGTGCAAGTTTTATGGCTTCGAGATACGACCATTTAAAGCCAAGTATTGTTGGAAGTGTAGAGAAATTTCAAGGATATACAAGTGAGGGTTATAGAATTTGGGATGGCGTTGCATATAATGAGTGGGATGAAGCAGTTTATGACGTTGACCCATACAATGACACCCATCCATTTGATTTAGATAATGGGTCTTCTTAACATTTCACATAACTACTTGCTAACACCTATAAATGTATTACAAAACTATGAAAACACTTGTAAAGACTAAAGTAATTCGTATTTCTGAAACTCAATTAGCCACACTTCAAAAAATGAAATCATACAATATTGATACTGGTAGATTCATTAGAGAAGCTATTGCTGAAAAAATTAAAAGAGAATATAAAGACTTAATTCCTAAACCTAAAAAAGAATATCGTCCTTTCTAATATGTTAAAAATATGTTAAGGTTTTAAATTTGTGTTTATATTTGAAAAATATGCTTATATTTGTACAAGAGTTAAGGAAGTGATTTACACGGCAAACTTTAAAACTTAGAAATTATGACAACTACAAACTACTTAGGAATGATGATAACTGAATTAGAAAGCCAAACAGTTGGTAACTGTATTGATTTTGGATTTTCGACTGAAAAAACTAAATCTATTATTGAAAAAATGAGAGCTGAAAATATAGACTATTTAGGTCGTAAAGAAATTTCAAAACTAAAATAATGAAACAAACCACCTACAAACGTGGCACGTACAACAAGCTACAAGAAAAGAAAAAACAATTTAGAGTATATCTCACTAAAAAAGAAACCGAACTAACTATTAATTTTATAAAATCGCTACGAAATGAAAGCTCAAGTTAACAGAAACACAGAATTTATTGAAGCAACTACAATAGTTGTAATTATTAATAAAACAAGATTCACATTGAAAGAAACAAACGACGGAAGACTTTTAATAAATAAAATTTCATTAAATGATGATACAGATTCTATTCTAGTTAGCCCTAGAAGTGGTAATGAAATTAATGTTTTTTAATTATGAACTACGATAACGACATTCTAGGTATAGGAAATTCAGACCACCCAGCAAACCAAGAGCAAATAGAATCTGAAACTTTTGAAAGCAATAATCTTTGGGAATGTTTAGATTACACTAAAGAGTTTAAAGATTTTGAACTAATAGAAAATGCTATTACTTTGCAAAATACGATTATTGAAAAAGCTATTATTGATTTAGATTTTTTGATAGATACATATCATCATACTGACCAATCTTTGTTAAAAAACAAGTTAGTTAAAATAAAAACGGATTTAAAATTTAATCAGAAATAATTATGAAACTAGAATTAAAACGCCTCGCGCCTTATTTGCCTTATGGGTTGAATGTTATTGAAGAAGAAATTGGCGAAAAATTCCAAGTAGCTGGATTTAATGTTTCAAATAATGAATTTCTAATACACGACAATATTGAGGGAAGCATTGAAGAATATAGCGTTAATTTATTAAAACCAATACTTCGACCACTTTCAGACCTTACAAAAGAAATTGAAGTAAATGGCGAAAAGTTTGTACCTGCATTTAGAACACAATTACATCTTGATAAGTCATTACCATTATTACATCATGGTAGAATTTTACTTGAAAATAGAATAATTACAAATACAATATCATACTCAGACATGCAGTTTTTAATCAGTTTACACTTCGACGTTTTTAACTTAATAGAAAATAACCTAGCAATAGATATTAATACTTTAAATAAATAATTATGAAACTAATATCAATGACAGATTTTGTGTTGGAGCAAACTCCAAAAAGCGACATAGATAAAGCCATAATGGCTGAGGATTTAGTGCTTATATTTTACAAATACGCCAACTTCCTAAAACAACCGCTTAAAATAGAAATGTTTGTGCCTTGTGATAGTGAGGGGAATGTTTTGGAAGAGCCTGTAAATTATAATGCTTACAGTAATGAATTATCAAGAGAAGATTATAGTTATAATTTTATAGATTGCGTAAATTATAGACAAGCCAAAGAAAAAGTTTTGTTTAAGGGGTTTGAAGTAGAGAAATTTCCTAATTTTTATTTAGTTTGTTATAATAATAAAGAGGTTTATGTAAGTTGGAATAACTCTAAAACTATCGAATCTTTAACGTATCTAAACCTTACCCTAACCGATTCAGCAATTAAACAACTAGGACTATGAACCCAACAGAACACCTCAGAAAAATAGCCAAACATCGACAGCCAGTGCCTAAAAAGTTTTTAGAAACGATAGCCGACGAAATCGATAAAACTAGAACTGGACTACATTACAATCTTAAGGAAGTAATGCGATTAGATAAAAAGCAACGTGAATATTACGAACTTAAATTAGCAAAGGCAAATATTCCAGAGGACTATATTTTTAGCTCTGTTGACTTTTTAGCAAAGGAATTATTAATAAAAGAAATAGCAATTTTAATAGAGAAACTATGAAAATATTTAAGTACTTCGAAGAAAAAAGACTAAAAAATAAACAGCAGTTTATTTTAGAACTTTTAACAATTGGTTTAGAAACAAAAGAAAGCATTGATTTGTTTAATCGTGTTTCTAAAGAATACGAAAAGCATTTAAAAGCAAGTAAAGAAAAAATGCTAAGCAATATTTATTTAATTGACAAAGCGACTTTTAAAGCTAAAGAATACGACCCTAACTTTGATAAAAAGTTAAGCGATTTAGAAGTAGAATTTGAAATAGTAACGCCATGAGAGATATGCCACTACCAATAGCCATCTACTTAGGAATTGCAGTATTTGTGCTAATTTTAGGAATGTTAATTGTTAAAAATTATTTTGACAAATTTAAGTTATGATATACCACACAATAATAATAGGAATCTCAATAGGGGTAATATTTACAGTGATTTATGGATTAGTGAATTTTATAAAAAATATATTGAAATGAGCAAAAGACAAAACACGCTAATGCATAAACTAGTATGTTTATCGCATTTAATGTTAGAAAACCTAGACGATTTGAAACCGACTACGCCTAAGATGAAAAAAGCACAATTAGACTTGATTGCTTTATTTGAAGAGTTGAATAATGAGTTAGCAACATCTGATACATTGCAGAAAACTACTTACTTCAACGATATGAGTAAAAAAATAGATACTATTGTGAGAAAAGATTTTGATAGTTCGATGTAGTTAATTATATTTGCCAAACATAACGGTCAGGTTATGAAACAAAAACATTATTTAGTCCTGACTATGCTCGTACTGACCTGCGAGATTTTAGTCAGGATTTTAAATTTTATAACAAAATGGAAACTCAAACCGATTGGAGAAAGTACAGAAAAAGTACACATTTAGCATCAGCCGATTTAGATGCTATGGAAACGGATAAAATACCGTTAATCTTTACTATTAAAGAAGTAAAGTTTGAAACTAATGTAGATGTTTCAGGAACTAAAATGGATGGCATATTTTGTCATTTTATTGAACCTATTAAACCTCTTAAACTAAACTCAACTAATAACAAGATATTAGCTGGATTTGCTAAAAAGAATGGTTTAGCAGGTAAAGAATGTCATATTATAGAGAATTGGAAAGGAATGAAAATAGAATTGTTTGTAGATCGTAATGTAAAAATGATGGGTTCGATAACAGACGGAGTTCGTATCAAACCATTACAACCAGTTACAAAAGTAAAACCTGATTTTACTGCAGCTAATTTTGAAGCTGCCAAGAAAGCTAATGCAACAAAAGAACAAATCGAAAAATCTTATAACTTAACAACAGAAATATGGAATCAGTACAACGCACTTTAGATTGGCATCAACAAAGATTAGGTAAATTTACAGCAAGTGAGATTTACAAAGTAATGGGTATTAAAGCTCTTGGACTTACAGGACAAAGTTACGCATTTGATAAAGCAGTTGAGGAACTGTTTGGTGAAGTAGAAAGCAACTTCGTATCATACGATATGGAACGTGGAATTGAATTAGAACCTTTAGCATTTGCTAAATTTAAAGAGTTAAAATCATTTGACTTTATAGATGTTGAAGAATGTGGATTTTTTGATTTAGGAAATAATGCTGGAGCTTCTCCTGATGGATTAGTTGGTGAAGATGCTATTTTAGAAATTAAATGCCCTAAAGCAAACACTTTCTTTAAATTAGTAGCTACAAATGAAATTGATGACAAGTATCTATATCAAATGCAAATGCAAATGATGGCTACAAATCGAAATAAAGCACATTTCTTTAATTATTTTATCTTTGAGGGTAAAGAATATTATCACGAAATTATAATTGATAAGGATGAAATTATTTGTGAAAAGATTTTGAATAGAATTTTTGAAGCTGAAACATTAAAAAATGAATATAAACTAAATTTAATAAATAATAAACAATGGAAGTAGTAGGTAAAGTAAAAGTAATAGGTGCGGAACAACAAGTAAACGCATCTTTTAAAAAACGTGAATTAGTTATAAATACTGAATCACAATATCCTGAATCAATTTTAATCGAGTTCGTACAAGATAAAACCGATTTGTTAAACAATTTAGTTATAGGACAACAGGTTAAAGTACATATTAATTTAGGTGGTAGAGAGTGGGTAAATCCTGCTGGAGAAACTAAATATTTTAATAGCATAAAAGGTTGGAGAGTTGAACAGTTAAGCGAAGCACCAGTGCAAACACCACCGCAACCGATACAACAAGCATTTGAGCCAGTTGCGAATATAACTGAAGAGGAACATGACGATTTACCTTTTAATTAAGGGTTTTTAGTAATCCCGTAAAAGTAAAACTAATAAAACGAAATTACCTTTTTAATTATTTGTAATTTCCATTTTAAAAACATATCTTTGTATAAATCTAAAATTATTTTATATGAAGGTATGTTTTAAATGTAATGAAGAAAAGCCATTGTTGGAATTTTACAAACATTCTCAAATGGCAGACGGACACGTAAATAAATGCAAAATTTGCAATAAATTAGACGTTAAAAAAGATTATTATAGAAAATCTAGTGATTCTATTTTTGTTGAAAATGAAAGAATTAGAGGCAAAGAAAAATATCATAGACTTAACTATAAAGAAAGACAAAAGGATTTGAACAAAAATAAGCCATGGAAACATAATCAAATTTATAAAAATTTAAGTAGAAAATTTAAAGTTCCAAAAGGGTTTGAATTACATCATTGGAATTATAACAATGATTTTTTAACAGATGTTATGATATTAAAAATTAAAGAACATAGACAAGCACATACTCATTTAGTTTTAGATGAAGTATTATTAATTTTTAAAACTAAAGACGGTTTATTATTAGATTCAAGAGCGAAACATATTGCTTTTTTAATTGATAAAGGAATTAACTTCTAACAACCGCCTCTAGTTTATTAATTTAAGCTAGTTGGCGGTTTAATTTATTTTTGTATATTTGCAGTAGTATTGTTTTGGTGGATTCAATGCTATTTAAGAAATTTTTAATTATCCTTTTGGGAGTAGTTGCCACCACAACGAAACCAAAGGGATTTTTTATTTTATATTATGATAGGAATTTATAAAATTACTTCTCCAACTAAAAGAATTTATATTGGACAAAGTGTGAATATCGAAAAAAGATTTATAGATTATAAAAAATCTTTAAAAAGGCAACAAATTAGATTATATAATTCTATTAAAAAATATGGTTATAATAATCATAAATTTGAAATACTATGCGAGTGTTCAGAAAAAGAACTAAACAATTTAGAAAGATATTATCAAGATTTATATTCTGTTTTATCTAAAAATGGATTGAATTGTAGATTAACTTGTTCTGATGAACGTTCTGGAAAATTAAGCGTTGAAACTATTGAAAAATTAAGAAATAAAGATTTTAATTATCTTATTGGAAATAATTTTAGAAAAGGAATATTACATAGTCAAGAAATAAAAAATAAAATTTCAATTACATTAAAAAATAATGCTAAAAAAAAAGACTATGTAAATTCAATGACTGGTAAATTTGGAGATTTGAATCCTTTTTTTGGTAAAAAACACAGCAAAGAATCTTTAAAAAAAATGAAAGAAAAGCCAAATTCAAAAATAGTTTTAAATACTGAAAATGGAGTTTTTCATTATTCTATTAAAGAAGTTTCTGAAACTTATAATTTATTGTATTCACCTTTAAAATGTAGATTAAATGGTAAAAGTAAAAATAATACTAAATTCATAATTTTATAATGGAAAAACATTTAGTAAAAAAAATAGCCTCAACTGGTTTTTCAATTATTCCAGTTAATAATGACAAAACGCCAAAGGGGAGTTGGAAAAAAAATCAAGAAAGTGCTTATAGTGAATTAGAGATAGATAACATAGAATCAGAAACTTGGGCAATTGTTACTGGGTATAATAATCTTGAAATAATTGATTTTGACTGTAAAGTATTACCTACTTTAAAAGAGCAAAACGAATTCTGGAATGAAGTAATTGTTTTTTTAAAAGACAATATAGATGATTTCGATAAAAAATTTGTAATTTACAAAACACAAAATTCAGGTTATCACATACTTTATAAATGTAAATTTATAGATAAAAATACAAAAATAGCAAAATTAAAAAACCATAAAGAGGCTATTATTGAAACACGTGGAAAATTTGGATATGCTATACTTTATGATAATTGCATCAGTGATTTAAATTATACTAAAATTCAAGAAATAACAAAAGAGGATAGGGAAATTCTATGGAGTTGTTTAAAGACTTACAACTATGTTGACGAAATTCCTTTAGAACCTAAAAAACAGCCTAAAGAATATCTTGAAACTGAAATAACTTGTTGGGATGACTATAATCAAAAGACTGATATATTTGATGTTATTGGTAGTGATTTTCAAATAGTAGCAAATCAAACAAAGAAATATATCATTAAACGTCATGGCGCATCTTCGCCTCATTCTGGTTATGTTTACAAAGAAGATAATCGTATGTACTTGTTTTCTACAGGAACTATTTACCCACATGAAAAACAAATAACGCCTTTTATTGCTTATGCATGGAAATTTCATAACGGAGATTTTTCAGAAACGGCTAAAGACTTATATCAAAAAGGTTTTGGTTCACGTTTAAAATCTAAAATTAAAGAATTAAAAGAATGTATTTACATTCAGGAACAAGTTAAAATCGATATTAACGATTTAGTATTTCCTATTGATATATTTCCAAAAGACATTCAAACGTATTTATTAGAATGTAATATTAAACTCGATAGCTCAATCGAGTACATGGGTTGTTCTTTACTTTGGTTAATATCGGTTTGTATCGGAAATTCTATTGAAATGGAAGTTAAAAAAGGATGGATTGAAAATTTATCACTTTGGATTTCTGTTGTTGGTAAAGCTGGACTTGGTAAAACTCCGAGTATATCAAATGTAATATTTCCTTTAATTAAAATAAATGCTAAAGAAATTAAGACTTTTATTAAGGAAAATGAAAAATACGAATACTACAACAATCTATCAAAAAAAGAAAAAGACGAACATAGCGAGGTTTTAAAACCAATTAAAACTCAATTTATTGCAAATGATATTACCTTAGAGGCTCTTGTAGATTTACATCAAGAATCTGACAACGCTGTTGGAGTTTTTAAAGACGAACTTGCTGGTTGGTTAAAAGACATGAATAGATATAGAGAGGGTTCGGATTTAGAGTTTTGGCTTTCTACATGGTCGGGCAAATCAGTAAATTTAAACAGATTAACACGTAAAGGTTCTTTTGTTGAAAAACCTTTTATTCCAGTTCTTGGAGGTATTCAACCTAATATTTTTAATACTTTCTACACTGAAGAAAACAAAGACAATGGTTTCATGGACAGAATGCTTCTTTGTTACCCCGATTTGTCAATAGACAAATACAATGAAAACGAGATTAGCGAAGATATTTTAAAATGGTATAAGGAAATAGTAATTTCTTTTTATGATACGATTAAAAGCATTATTAAAAGAGATGAAGACGGTACTATTATTTCATTAACTGCTAAATTTAATCAAGAGGCTAAAATTGAATGGATGCGAATCTTTAACGAAATGACCGATATACAAAACAATGAAGAGGAAAACGAGTATTTAAAATCTATGTTTCCTAAGCAAAAGAGTTACATTCCTCGCTTTGCTTGTTTAATACACGTTTTTAACGACTTTTTTAATGAGGGTGGTAATAGTTTACTAATATCAAAAGAAAGTGTTTTAAAAGCCGAAAAATTAAGCAAGTACTTTATTGCTACTGCTAAGAAAATTAAAGTTAATAGCGTTGAGGTTTCAAAGATTAAAAATACTATTACTACACACAAAGGAAAAAATGAAAAAGAGAAGCTAAAAGAGATTTTTAAAAGTAATCCTAACTTTAATCGTTCTGAAACTGCTGAAATTTTAGGAGTATCGAGAATGACAATTAACAGATGGGTAAAAGAGTTTGAAAAAGTGTAACATTTACTGTAACAGTGTAACATTTAAAAATACAAATGTTACAGTAAAAAGTCAATGAAATCAATGCTTAACAAAGGAAAGTGTAACATTGTTACAGTTGAGATAAGTAAAATAAAAAAAATGAAAAATAAAAAAAATATTATTTTAAAACGCAAAAGTGTAACATGTTACAGTAAAAACGTTGTGAAGCCTTATAAACATTAGAAAACTACTGTAACATTTACTGTAACATTAGTGTAACATTTACTGTAACATTTTACTATGAATTACAATTTATTACAAAAAACATACGATATTCAATGTGAATTATTTATTAAAGGTTTTATTGATTATGAAGATTTTTTAAATTTAGAACGTGAATATTTATACAGAATTAATTTATTTACTATTAATCTTAATTAAATGAACAAACAAAACAAACAAATATTAACTCAATTAGCACTAACAGCCCTCAAAGAACGTTACCCATCGTTCCCTGAACACGCTATACCAGTTCCTAAATATTCCGATAGTACTGCAAACGGATTGACTAAGTGTGTTATTGATTTTTTAAACTATTCAGGACATCAAGCAGAACGCATTAGTTCGATGGGACGTATGATTGATAAACGTAAAGATTCTATTGACGTAATGGGTAACACTAGAGTTATTGGTTCGTTAACTTATATAAAAGGAACATCCACTAACGGAACTGCAGACATATCTTCAATTATAAACGGAAAGTCTGTAAAGATTGAAATTAAGATAGGCAAAGACAGACAATCACAAGCACAAAAAGATTATCAAACAGCTACTGAAAGAGCTGGGGGAATATATTTAATAACTAAATCATTCGACGAATTTATGGAACAGTACAAAGGATTGTCAGCAGACGTTAAACTTCGCATCGTAGCAACGCACAAAGAAACATTACAGCAGTTCACTAGTTACATGACTTATTCAGAATGGATGCTTTTAAAAAAGAATAGTAAATATAATTATAACGCTTATCAGGTATGACAGTAAAAGAAATAGCAAAGAAATACAATCTTAAAGCACAAATGAAATCGATATTATGACAAACGAAAACGAAGAGGCGTACTGGTTCTTAAGATGGATTGCGATGAGGTACGAAAAAAACAAGTTAAAAGACAAACTCAATGAATTTTTGAAATTAGATATCAACAAGGTTTATCAAGAAAATATTGAACTTAAGAAAACATTAAAAGAAATTAGAGAAAATTATCAACCAATTAAAAAAATAATACATAATGGAAATCCCAAAAGAAGCAAAGGATATGGTCGGAAATAGTTACTTATTTAGTGGTAATTATATAGATGAAAAAGACAGAAAAGAGCAAGAGCATCTTATAAAAGATGTTAAAATGACTGACACATTTCTTAAAAATAAAGAAAATACAATCAAGCATCCATGCGTTTCTTTCTTGATAGATTTTTATGGAATTGATAGATGGACTAAACCTATGCCTATTAGAAGTGTTAATTTAAAATTAAATATTGTTAGATGACAACAACAGAAATATCAAAAACATTCAACATAAAAAGACAAACTATTAACAAAAGATTACTAAGTTTAGGTTTAAACAAGTCTAGTAAAAATTATGATTATCCAACTAAAGTAGTAGAATTAGTTTCTTACAATAGAAAGCAAGTTTTTATTAGAAACAGATACAATGATAAATTATCTATTAAAGTTATGGAATTATACTTTTACAACAACAACAATGAAATTCCTGAAATAGCCAAAGCATTGAATATTTCAGAGGGTGTGGCAAATCGAGTTATTAACAATTATTTCAACAATAATAATTTTTTGATAATTCAAAGCAAAATGAATGATTAATTTTATATCTTTGAATTTAATTAATTATTTTAAATGCTTATAGAATTAGCAAAAAGAGATAAAGAATGGAGAAAAATGGCTTTGCATATTTGTAAAAGCAAAGACTTAGCCGACGATATTGTACAGGATATGTATCTTAAATTTGCAAACTACAACAAACAACTTAACGACTATTATATTTTCTTTGCTATCAAATCTATTTTTTTGGATTATTTAAGAAAAGAAAAAACAAAAGTAGAACTTAACGATAATTTATGTAATTTTGAAGAGTACGATTATGAAACAGATAGTTTAAAAGAATTAGCATTGATAAAAGTAAAAGAGTTACCGTATTTTGAAAAAGAACTTTTAACAGTTACTCAAGAAATAAGCCAACGACAATTAGCAAGAGAAACAGATATTTCATTTGTGGTTATTAATCAAACAATAAAGAAAACTAAAAAAAAGTTATGGCAAGAAATAAAAAGAATAAAGGATTAGGAGATGTTATAGCAAATATAACAACTGCTGTAGGAATAGAACCTTGTGATGGTTGCAATAAACGAAAAGAACAATTAAACAGATTGTTTCCTTTTGGAATTGAAGAGTTTACTGAAGAAGAAAAATTTTTTTTAAGCAAGTTTTTTGAGAGCGATAAAAACGAATTAAAAGCAAAAGAACAAAAAGAATTACTAGATATTTACTTTCGAGTATTTAGAGTTAAACCGTTTCATCCTTGTACTAATTGTTCTGGAGTTTGGAAGTCAATAATTAAAAAATTAAAGAAAGCTTATGAAAACTAAATTATTATTATTCTTTGTTTTATTATTTTCACTTGCTGGAACTTGTGAACCTGAATCAGTACAAGAAGAAATATCTTGCAACTGCGAAAAAGTTAACTACACTTATAAAGTTAGACTAGACGGGGTTCACGCTACATGGTACTATCAAAAAGACTTTTCAGAAACTATTCCATGCACAACTGAAACAGGGGAGTATGTTCAAGTAGGAAGTAATAAGTTTTATAGAATTGAGTGTGAGTAATTCCGATAATTACGAAAAAATACGATGGCTAAATTTGAAAAAGGAAATAACGGTAAACCTAAAGGAGCAACTAACAAGATAACTCAAGAGGCAAGAGAATTATTTTTACAAACATTAGAGGCGCAAGTCCCAAATATAATGGATGCGTTTAATGAAGTAAGAGAAAAAAACCCAGCAACTTATTTAGATTTATTTGCTAAGTACGCTCAATATTTTGTACCAAAGAAAACAAGTTTAGAGGGTGGCGATAAACCATTAGATGTAGAATTTACATTAAAGAATGTTTTAAAATTTGATGGAGGAAGTTGTATAAAAGATTTTGATAACACTAAACAATAAATATAAACCATTATTTGAAAACGATACTCGATACTTCATTATAACTGGAGGTCGTGGAAGTTCAAAAAGTTTTGGGGTTGGTACATTTACCAACCTTTTATCTTTTGAGGCAAACCATAAAATATTATTCACTAGGCAAACAATGACCTCAGCACATTTGTCAATAATTCCAGAGTTTCAAGAGAAGATTGATTTAATGGAATTGAATACTGCTTTTGAAGTAAACAAAACTGAAATAGTAAATAAAATATCTAAGTCTGAAATAATATTCAGAGGTATAAAAACAAGTTCGGGAGACCAAACTGCTAACTTAAAATCGCTCCAAGGAATTACAACGTGGATACTTGATGAAGCTGAAGAGTTAACAGACGAAATGCAGTTCGATAAAATCAATTTATCAATTAGACAAAAAGGCAAACAGAATAGAGTAATTTTAATTCTAAATCCTGCAACTAAAGAGCATTGGATTTATAAAAGATTCTTTGAGGAGCGTGGAATACAAGAGGGCTTTAACGGAATAAAAGACGATGTAACATACATTCATACTACCTACTTAGATAACGTAGATAATTTAGATGAATCATTTTTAAACGAGGTTAAACGAATTGAAGAAACAAACCCACAAAAATACAAACATCAAATTTTAGGTGGTTGGTTAAACAGAGCCGAAGGAGTTATATTTTCTAACTGGCGTATTGATAAATTTATTGAAACTAATTTAGGGTGCTACGGTCAGGATTTTGGATTTAGTATTGACCCTACTACTTTAATTCAAACTTCGATTGACAAAGCAAATAAAAAGATTTACGCAAAGGAATTAATTTATAAACCTAGCCTAACAACAACTGATATTTATAACGAGAATATACGATATGCAAATAGAAACGGTTTAATAATTGCCGATAGTGCAGAGCCTCGTTTAATTCAGGAGTTAAAGAATAGAGGTTTAAATATTAAAGGAGTTTCAAAGCCTAAGATTATTGATAGAATTGCATTGATGCAAGATTATGAATTGATAATTGATAGTGATAGTACAAACTTAATTAAAGAACTTAATAATTACGTTTGGCACGATAAGAAATCACAAACACCAATTGATGACTATAACCACGCTTTAGATGCCTTAGGCTATGCTGTTTGGAATCTATTAGGCAAACAACAAAAAACAGCAAAAGACTTCCGTTAAAAACAAAACACTTTTTCTACGTTATAGTAGTATGGAAATCATTATACCAACTACAATAAAAGAAATACCACTTTCATCTTTTGTAAAGTGGGAGCGGTCAGATAAATCAGAAATTGATTTAATACAGATATTTTGCAATATTCCTGATGCAAAGAAAATACCTATTTCAGAATACAAAGAAATTATATTATTGTTGAGCGATGTTTTAAACACTATTGCAGAATTTCATAAAACATTTAAATACAAAGATATTGACTTTGGTTTCATTCCTAAACTAGATAGCATTACAGGCGGTGAGTTCATCGATTTAGAAAACTATATGAAAGAGCCTGAAACCTGGCATAAAGCAATGAGTATTTTATATCGACCAATTACAACAAGAAAAAAGAATTGGTTTGATAAAAGCGATCACGATTTTTATGACATAGAACCATACCAAGAGGCACACGATTTTTTTATAGATGCTCCTGCAGAATATTACTTAGGTGCAACGGTTTTTTTTTACAATTTAGGGAACGACTTATTAAACGCCATGATGGATTATTCACAGAAAATTTTGAAGAAACATCCACAGTCGAAAGCAACTTTAATAAAAAATGGAGCTGGTATGTTAGCCTTAGAGCCTTAGCAGAATTAGAACACAAACGGACAAACGAAATACTAGAATATTCAATAAGTGAAATATACACGCTACTAGAATTTGAAAAGGACAAAGCAAACGTAGCTAAACAAATGATGAAAAGACAATGAGAGAATTTTATACCGTAATAGATTTTTTAAAGAGTTTACTTCAAGAGGATATAAACGTTCATACTATTTTACATGGCTTTAAATCGACTATGGATATAAACAAAAAGAATATATTTCCTATTGCACATATTCAGGTAACTAACTCAACTATTCAAACGGGGTACGTTGGATTTACTTTTGAAGTTGTAGCTGTAGATATTAGAAACATATCTAAACAAATGGTAACCGATAAATGGTTAGGTAATGATAATGAATTAGATAATTTAAACACTACACACGCTATCTTAAATCGATTATTAACTAAGTTACGCAATACACGTAACGAATTTAAAATTGAATTAAATAACGAGCCTACCTGTCAACCTATAATATTTGAAGAAACTAATTTACTAGATGGTTGGAGAACTGAAATAGAGTTAATAATTCCTAACAACGAAATAAATGTATGCTAATTTAGACAAGGCATTAAGCTTATTTAGTAAATATGTAGTCGATAAGTCCAAGTCAAACTTGAACAGACTTAAAAAGAATGCATCAGGTAACTTAAACAAGTCGATTAAAGCCGAATATAAGGTATCAAAAAATAGTTTTCAGTTAAGTTTTGAAATGGAAGACTATGGAGAGTTTCAAGATAAAGGAGTTCAAGGTTCAAAATCAAATAAAAAAGCACCGAACTCGCCTTTTAAAATGGGTACTGGTTCAGCTCCAAAAGGAATATTTAAAACAGCTATCAATGCGTGGGTAGTTCGCAAAGGAATAGCACCAAGAGATGCACAAGGACGTTTTATAGACAGGAAATTATTAAATTATAGAATAAGAAAATCAATATATGAAACAGGATTAAAGACTACTAATTTTTTTACCGAGCCTTTTGAAACAGCATTTAAAAGATTACCCGATGAAATTATAGAAGCCTATGGATTAGATATTGAAAGTTTATTAAAAACAAGCGTAAAAAATGGCAAATAGTAAAATAGTAATTACAAATTTTGGAGGAACGGATTTAAATGAATATATTTCATTTGAAGTAAATGGTGTTGAATTAATTGAAACTTGGAAAACTGTAAGGACTACAACCTTTGAAGCTACAATAGGTTCGACTATTCCTAATTTTATAACAGCTTTTAATTTAGATTATAATACTACAGGAGCTTTTACGGTAGTACAAACAAGTGCTTCGGAAGTTACAATAACTTCAACAAGTTCAACTGTTAATTTTTCAAACTTTAATAGCACAGACGGAAGTACATCAGTTATAACAAACACATACACGCCACCTGACCCACCAACAATATTAACACCACAATTAGCACAAATGCGTTCGACTTATTCGCTTAGAGTAATTCCAAACTTGCCATTTGTAAATTGTGATTTACTTTTATATGCGTGGCAAGGTGATAAGAATGCACCTCCAACTTTACCAGCTTATTCTTTATCAAAGCAAGTAGTTCAGTTAGGGCAAACAGTAGTTTCTTTTGATATAAACCACATAGCAAAAGAATACATAAATAATTCAATAGGGAACTATACATTAGATGGCGTTCAAGATGTCTTACCCGATTCAAATGTATGGATTCAATATTTTGCAAGTTGTGATACTACGCCAGTTTATGAAACAGAAGGTTTGTTATTAGGAACTTATGGAGCTGGATATTTTCAAGAGGGTTACAATCCGATACCAACTACAAAGGCACTTATAACAGGCGATAAATTTACGATTTACAAAGACCAAGATTTTAGAGTTTATTTTCAAACTACAGGTTTGTTAGGAATTTATGTAAATGAGGTTGAAGTGCCTTATACATTTGACCCTAATTTAAACTATCAGATGATAGCTAGCATTAATTTAAAAGAATATACCAACAACTCACAAATATATTTGTATTTAGAATATGAAGATGTACCAGATGAAACATTAATTTTCAATGTAAAAGAGGAATGCTTTTACGATATTGTTAATTGTGTCTTTATAAATAAATACGGTTACCCTCAAACTTTCTCGCTAACAAAAGTTTCAAAACCTAGCATCGATATAGAGGGTCAAGATTATAGAGGTTTAATTTCAAACTTTGGAGTTTACAATACAACCGCCCATCAAACAGTATCTTTTAATATTAACGGAACTAATAAAGTAAAATGTAATACTGATTACTTAAATGAAGCTGAAAATAATATCATTCAAGAGATGTTATTAAGTGAATCAATATGGCTAATTGAAAATGGAGTTATAAGCCCAGCGGTTTTAGAAACGAAATCACTAGACTACAAACAAACAAAAGTAGAGCGATTAATACAATATGAATTTGGATTTAAGTACGCATTTAATACATTGAACAAAGTATGATAAATACAGACTTATATATTCAGGATATTAGACAAAATACCGACCCTATTTCTTATATTAAAGTAGATTTATTTAAAGATGAGAATATAGAATTAAATTCTAGTGTTCAGAATATTAACGATATAAGTAAGACTTTCAGCGATTTTAGTCAGTCGTTTACTATTCCTGCAAGCGATAAAAATAACAGTGTATTTCAACATTATTATAATACTGATGTAGATGGTACTTTCAATCCTAATATTAGAATAAGAGGGTATATCGAGTGCGGTTCTTTGCCTTTCAAATACGGTGTAATTCAATTAGAAGACGTTAAGTTAAAAGATATGCAACCAGATTCTTATACGGTGCGTTTCTTTTCGGCAAGTGTAAATTTGTCAGATAGATTTGGTGATGACGATTTAACTACTTTAGATTTAAGCGAATTTGACCATCAATATAATTCAGATATTTTTGACGCAACCTACTCAAATAGCTTAGGAGAAGATTTATACTATCCATTAATTACAAGTAGTCGAGCGTGGCAAATAGGGGGAAATAATCATTTAGATATTACTAAAACATCTGGACACATACACTATACAGAATTAAGACCAGCTTTAAAATTAGTCAAGATTATTGAAGCTATTGAAACAAAGTACAACTTTACTTTTGACCGTTCTTTTTTAGGCCGTGCGGTGTTTGGTAATTTGTATATGTGGGTTTTTAATAATTTAGAATTTTCAGTAGACCCTAACAATGCAGTTGAAATAGATTTTACAACAAAAGGAAATTTAGAAGATATTAGCGGTGTTACGGTAAATTTAACAGATAATTATTTTATAACAAATGCTCAAGTAAACACTCAAATTACAATTACTCCTGACTCTGGATTTTTAACCACTCCCTACACTGTTATAAGATATATAGACGGAGTTGAATGGACTATTTTTAATTCAGTAGGAACTACTAAATTCCCACTAAGAACAGACCAAGATACAAAAAAACATTCTTTTAAAATATTTACGCAAGGCACGTTTCAATTTACTTTTAAAATAGAAATGCAAGGCTTCCCAACATTTGTAAACAAAACTGCTACTATGTCAAATCAGACAGTAGTTGAAGCTATTAGTATTTCAGCAAATATGCCTAAAATAAAAATAACTGATTTTATTACGTCGTTAATAAAAATGTTTAACCTTGCTTTAGTTCCTATAAATTCAAACAGTTTCAATTTGTTACCACTTGACGATTGGTATTTTCAAGGTAATTTAATAGACTTAACAAAATACATAGATAGCAAAGATGTTACTTTCAAACGCCCTAAACTATTTAAAAATATTTTGTTCCAACATCAAAAGTCAGGTCAAATTTTAAACGAGCAGTTTAGAAACAATCAAGGGGGTATTTTAGGTTATGGAGATTTACAAGCTATTTATCAAATCGACGGTGCAGAATTAAAAGTACAAACTGGAGTAGAAAATTTAATGTTTAATAGATTAACCGATATTGCTACAGGAGATGTTACTAACGTTCAAGTTGGATTGTCTTTAGATAAAAATTCACAGCCTTACATTGGCAAACCTTATATTTTTTATAAATGCGGTTTTCAAAATTACGATACACCAATAAAAGCAAGCGGTCATTCAGATTTAGATTATACTTATTTAACATCAACTGAAAACGATTTTATTTTAGAGCAAGTATCTAATAGCGTAAACTTTTCAACAGACCCAAGCACGTTTATATTTTCTGAAATACCTAGAAATTTATACTCTAATTTTTGGAGCGATTATATTTCAGATTTATACTCAACAAAACGTAGGATTTCAAATTGGAAAGCTAATTTACCTATTGGAATAATTATAAGATTAAAGCTAAATGATAGAATTGTAATAGATGACAAAGCCTATATCATTAATTCTATGAAAACAAATCTTAATACAGGCGATGTAGATTTAGAGTTGTTGAATTATATCGGTTTACCTTTTACGTCCGTAAATTCTAACATACCATTAACGGCAGATACAGTAGACTATTCAGCAGATAGCGAAATACTTAGTGCAGATATGACTTATATTTATTTAGCGGATTTGTCTCCTATACCAAACGGCGTTGAATATGAAAGATTATTAGTGAGTTACGCAAGGCAAGATTTTGACTGTAAAATTAATGCAAACTCGCCTTATACCGTTACTAAAATAAATACAGGCGATGGTATAGGATGGGTAAATTTAGAACGGTCATCTGGACAAACAACAGATTATTTACAAATAAAAGTAAATCAAAGTACGATTAATAGAACTATGGATTTAGAAGTAATTATTGGAGGCGATACGTTTACAATAACCATAACACAACAACAATTATGATAAGGGATATAATAGAATTATTACAGTTTCAAGAGTGGCATAACACAACCGAAAATATACATATTGCAAAAGGAGGGTATAGATACCCAAGAACGTTTAAAGAATTATTTAAAAACTCATTAAGATGGCTATCAAGAAAACAATAGAGATTGACGTAGTCGCTCCAAACGCACAACAAAATATTAATTCTGTAACTAATTCATTAAATAATGCTAGTAAAAGTTCCGACAATCTTAACAAAACCTTAAACACGGAAAAAGGAGATAGTAAGTTTAATAGTTTAAAAGAATCGATAGGTGGATTAGTACCTGGTTTTGATAGCGCCAAAGAGGGAGCAAGTGCATTTAATAAACAGTTATTAGTTTTATTAGCAAATCCAATAGGATTAGTTATTGCAGGTATTGTTTTAGCAGTTACAGGATTGGTTGCAATTTTTAGAACTTTTCAACCTGTAGTCGACAAAGTTGAGCAAGGTTTAGCAGCATTGAGTGCGGTTGCAAACACTATTAAAAATACATTTTTAGCTGTTATAACAGGAACAAAATCTTTAGGCGAAGCTTTTAGTAGTTTAGGAAGTGATATAAGCAATACAGCTTCACGGACTATGGATTTAGTAAAAGCACAGCAAGACTTAGAAGATGTTTTAGCACAGCAAGAAGTACAAACATCAAGAACTAGAGCTGAAATAAACAAGTTAAATGTACAAGCTAGAAATAGAGCATTAAGCGAAGCTGAAAGATTAAAACTATTAGAAAAAGCTAGTAAGTTAGAAGAACAAGATTTTAAACAAAGAGTAAAAAACGCAAATGAAGAGGTAAGAATCGCAAGAGAAGCGATTGCAATAAAAGCTGGTTTTAGTAAAGCCGAAATAAAACTTTTAAAAGAACAAGGATTAGCAGCTAAAGAATTAGCGGAAAGTAAAGGAGGTAATTTTGATGAAGAGTTCAAAGCTTTAGCGACAGCACAAAAAAATAGAATTGGTTTAGAAGATGAATCAACAGCTAATTTGGAAAAGAATCAAAATAGAAGAGATGCTTTAGAAGATAAACAACAAGCTAAACGAGAACAACAATTAGAACAAGACAAAGCACGTTTAGAAAAATTACAAAAAGCAAGAGATGAGGCAAGAGAAGCAGAGCGTAAAAAAGCAGAAGATGAGTTAAAAGTATTTCAAGATTTATTAGCTAAAAAACAACAAATAGAATTAGATTCTTTAAATGCCAGTAGAGACACTATTGATAAAGCTACAGAAGAAAATATAAATAGAACTCTATCTAAAGAAGAAATTGAAATAAGAGCTATTAAGGACAAGTATTTTACTATAATTGAATTAGCAAAACAAAATGTTTTAGAAACTTTAGAATTAGAAATAGCACAGGCTAACGAGTTAAACGATGTTAATCTAAGAGTTCAAGAAGCCGAAAGGCTCGAAGACCAAAAAACAGCAGAACAAAAAAGAATTTTAAAAGAACAAGAAATAGCATTAACAGCGCAAACTTTCGGAAGAATTGCAGACCTAGCGGGTAAAAATAGTAAAATAGGAAAAGCCTTTGCAGTAGGGCAAGCTTTAATAAACACCTATCAGGGTATAACAGCCGAATTGCAAACTAAGGCTATCACTCCTTTTGAAATAGGTTTAAAAATTGCAAACGTTGCTACTGTTGCGGGGATAGGTTTTAAGGCGGTTAAATCTATTCTATCAACAAACCCAATGTCAGGTGGAGGCGGAGGAGCTTCGCCATCTACTCCAAGTGGAGGGGGTGGTAGTTCAGCACCTCAATTTAACCTAGTAGGACAAAGTTCAACTAACCAACTATCACAAACAATAGCAAATCAACAAAACCAACCTATTAAAACTTATGTAGTCGCTGGCGATGTTACAAGTCAACAAAGTTTGGATAGAAATGCAGTACAAACTTCAACTTTTGGAGGTTAAAAAATATAACAACAAAATATAAATACGTTATACTATTATGAAACTATACGAATTAATTTTATCAGACGAAGAGATACAAGGAATTGATGCTATTTCTGTTGTTGGTTCGCCAGCTATGGAAAGCCAATTTGTAATGCTTTCAGAAGAGAAAAGAGTTTCATTTGCAAAAATTGACAATGAAAAACAAATCTTATTAGGGGTTGCAATGATACCTGAAAAAAAGATTTACAGATTTGATGAAAATACAAAAGAAGAGTTTAACGTGTTTTTTTCAAAAGAAACTATAAAAAGAGCATCTGAATTATATTTAAAAAAAGGCAATCAAAGCAATGCAAACTTAGAACATTCAAAGCTTGCTTTAAGTGGAACAATAGTAGAGAGTTGGATTGTTGAAGATTTGCAAAAAGATAAAACAGCTTTGTACGGTATCGATGCCCCTGTAGGTAGTTGGGTTGTGGCAATGAAAATTGAAGATAAAGAGCAGTGGAAATTATGCAAAGAAAAAGGAACAGGATTTAGTATCGAGGGCATGTTTAACGAGAAAGTAATATTAACTAAAAACGAGAATAATATGGATTTTAAACAAATGAAAGACGATTTACTAAAAGAGTTCAAAACTCTATTAGGTAAACAAGTCAAATTAGCAGAATGGAAAACCGAAGACGGTTCTATTACGTTGGTAACAGAAACAGAAATACCCGAAATCGGAGGCACTATTTCTATATCTACACCAGACGGTAATGTGCCAGCGCCAGTAGGGGAGTACGTTCTTAACGATGGTACAACTATTGAAGTTGTAGAAATTGGAGTAATCGGAGAAATTTCAGCAAAAGAACAAGAAGAAATAGCTCCAGTTGAAGAAATGAGTGCGCCTCAATCAGTTCCTGATGTAGCTGAATTGAAAAATGCGATTAGCTCAATGCTTATTAAATTCAACGAGGATTTGAATGTAAGATTTACAGCGATTGAAACTAAACTTTCAGCACAAGAACAAGCAAGCGAAACTTTAAAAATAGAATTGTCAGCTACACCAGCGGTTCAAAAAACTACAGTAGCACCAACATCAACAACTAATGAAGCTCCAAAAACAATGAGAGGTCGATTAGCATTATCACTAACTGAATTAAAAAATAAAAACTAAAAAAAATGGCAACAGAAGCAACAGTAAACAGCTCGTACGCGGGAACGGTAGCGGGCGAAATAGTAGGAAAAGCTTTTAAAGAAGCAGATACTATTCAAAGAAATTTAGTAACGGTATTACCAAATATACCTGTTAAACAAGTAATTCGTAAAATTGATTACGGTAACGGAAGACAGGATTATTCTTGCGGATTTGCTCCAGCAGGTAGTGTAACATTAGACGAGGTAATTTTAGAGCCTAAGAAAATCAAAAACGAAGCAGAGCTTTGTAAAGAAGATTTTAGAAATGTTTGGGATACGGCTTCGATGGGGTTTTCAGCGCACAATGACAATATGCCTGTAGATGAAGAAAGCGCTTTGTTAGTTGAAATATTAGCAGATACAGCACAAGCAACAGATTCAGATATTTGGATTGGAGATGCTACAGATGATGGTCATTTTGATGGGTTTATTCCTTTATGGCTTGCCGATGCAACTGTAATTGACGTAACTACTGCAACTGTTTCAGCGACAAACGTAGTAGCGGAATTACAAAAAGTATCTAACGCAGTGCCGATTGCATTGAGAAGAAAAACAGATTTAGTATTTGCTATATCTCCTGATGTGGCGCAGTTCTATAACAATGCTTTAATTACAGCGGGTATTAACAACGGATTAGGCGGTCAAGGGTCTGACTTGTACTTAGGAATGTACAAACTAGAAATCATAAATGGTTTGCCACCAAACACAATGGTAGTTTACCAAAAGAAAAATCTTTATTTCGGTACAGGTTTATTGTCAGACCACAACGAAATTCGTATTAAAGATATGGATGATACAGATTTGAGCGGTACAGTACGTTACAAAATGGTTTACACGGCAGGTGTTCAATACGTAAGAGGTTCAGAGATTGTGCTTTATACTACTTACACAGTTTAATAAATAACAAGGCGGTTGAAAACACCGCCTTACTTTAAAATATATTATTATGGCTTGTGATTTTATAACTAGCGGTCGTTTACTTGAATGTATTAATAATACATCAGGTTTAAGAAACGCTTACTTTGCAAAATGGTTAGACTACGGATTTACGGTAGTTGATTCAGCAATGACTGGATTAGGTACTTTAGACGAAGTGTTTAAATTTGAACTTAAAAACGTTGGAAATATTCCTTTAGAAACTGAAACTTCATCAGTAGATAATGGAACTGTTTTTTACGATGCAAAAATTGATTTAGTTTTAACAGGATTGACCGCCCCTTTGGTAAATCAGGCTAAACTATTTTCAAGAGATAGAAGCGTTATTTTTATTGAAGACAACAACGGAAAATTTCATTGTTTTGGTGTTGCAAACGGTGCAAACAAAACTACAGGAACTAGAGAAATTGCTGGAGACTTAGGAGGATTCTATGGATTGAAAATGTCATTTCAAACATTAGAGCCAGACACCGCTCCGATATTAGATAGTGCTACAGTTACCTCGTTACTAGCTATTGTTAGTGATGTTTATGTAAACGATTAATCCCTTTTTGCTTCAAAATATTAAGCCTACTATTTATTTTAGTAGGCTTTTTTATTACAAAACAACAATTATACGTTATATTAGTATGGTAATATTAAAACCCGAAAATACTATACACGAAATTACAATTATACCTAGATTAGATTCAGGAGTAATTGCTATTGTAATGAAAAATGAAAGTAAAAATACTGTAGAAACTTTTTATAATATTCCTACTGTTTTTTCATTTGGATATTTGACTTTTGAAATAGAAAAAACAGTTGAAGAAAAAGAAAGTTTTGAATATTCAGTTTATTCTTTTGACGAATTAACAGCAGATACTACTATATTTTCAGCAGATTCGACTTTAATAAATGCCGATATGACTTTATATTTAGGAAACAATTTGCTATTTAGAGGCAAAGCATTTGCAACAAATCAAATTGATTTGCAAAATTATAAAATAAACAATTAAAAATGGGAGACGTTAGAGCAATTTCTTTGAGTTCACATAAAACGGAAGTGTTTAAAGAATTTAAAACAAGCGGTAAAAAGTATATTTTAAACGGTAAAAATAACTTAGGTTATGATTACGTAATCGACCGTTACAAATATTCGCCAACAAATTCAGCTATTTTAGATTCTTACTATTCATATATTTATGGTAAAGGATTAACCGCTAATTATTCAGTTGAGCAAGTCTCACAAATGGCTGTAGTTCAAAAGCTATTTAATAAAGATACAGTTCGTAAAATAGTAAGCGATTACAGACTATTTCACGAGGCTAGTTTTGAAATAATTTTAGGCAAAACAGGAAATGAAATAGCAGAAATAAATCACTTACCTAAAAATAAAGTAGTGCCAACTGAGGTAAATAAGGACGGCGAAATTCCATCTTATTGGTATAGCTACGATTGGAGTGATATTAGTAAATATCCGCCTGTAGAAATACCAGCATTTAAGCAAGGGACAAAAGAAAAAAAGACAATCTTTGTAATTAAAGAATATACAATTGATGATTTTTATTTTGCTAGACCATCGTATTATTCGGGGTTGAACTATGCAGAATTAGAAGAACAAATTTCAATCTATTGCATAAACCATATTAAAAACGGGTTGAGTGCTGGTTATATTATAAATGTAAATGATGGTATAACAGATGACGAGGTTAAAGATGCCTTTGAAAGAAATGTAATTAAAAAATTTACAGGTTCACAAAACGCTAATAAATTTATTTTATCTTTTAACTCAAATAAAGATTCAGCTACTACTTTAGAAGCGGTACAAGTTTCAGACGCACATCAACAATATCAATTTTTAACGGAAGAGGCAAGAAAGCAACTTTTAACAGCGCATAAAGTTGTAAGCGGTGCTATTTTAGGGATACAAACAGCTACGGGATTTAGTAGTACGGCTGATGAAATAGAAGTAGCATTTAATGAAACTATGCTAAACGTAATTAAACCGATGCAAGATACTTTAACCGATGGTTTTGAATATGTATTAGGGCAGAATAATATTAGCTTACAGTTGTATTTTGAGCCTTTGAGGCCTAAAATTATGAATGCTCCTGTAGTTAAGATGTCAGAAATTAAATCAACTGAAATATTAGAAAAAAAAAAGGTAGGTAACAAACTTATTGAATTAGGAGAGGATGAAGATTTAGAAAATTATGAGTTAATTGAAACAAAGCCTGTTGATTATGATGAAGAGGAAAAATTAACTTATAAATTTGCAAGTACAGGAACGGCAAATCCTTATCGTAAAAGTGTTTATGATACTGATTTTTATATTTTTCGTTACCGTTATGCAGGAAATCAAAACCCTGAAAGAGAATTTTGTAAAAATATGATGCGTGCTAATAAGATTTACAGACGTGAGGACATTGAAGCCATGAGTAATATTGTTGTAAATCCTGGATTTGGCAAACATCCAAATCCCGACAATCCTTATTCTATCTGGAAATTTAAAGGAGGGGGACTGTTAAGCGCAGAATATACAGGAGGCACTTGTAAACACTATTGGGAAAAATTGACGTACAGAATTAAGAATGTAAAACCTGATGTAAAATCACCAATTGCAATTGACAAAGCTACTAAAGAAAGAGCTTCTGGGATTGCAGGTATAGCTCCACACGATATATGATACTTTTAATAACACCACAGCAAGTAATCGACAAAACACCGTTTAACGGAAATATTGACTATGATAAGTTAGTGCCTTGTATAGAGGACGCACAAGTTACAGACTTAGAACCGATACTCGGACAAGTTTTGTTTGATAAGATTTTAGATGATTTTGAATCTGAAACATTAGCAGGTTTATACTTGGATTTGTACAATAAATTTTTAGTAGATTATTTGATTCGAGCTAGTGCAAAGAATTATTTTTTAATCGGAGCGTACCAAGTGGCAAACGGCGGAATTTATAAACACACTGCAGAAAATGCTGAAACTATTAGTAAGGAAGAGGTTGACTATTTAATGGTACAACAACGTTCTAAAATGGAAGTTTACGGAACTAGAATGAAACGTTGGCTATTTTATAATTCTATTCCTGAATATTTGAAGCATTCTGAAATTATAAACGCAAAACCTCAAAATATTTCTAGTTGGTGGTTTGGGGGTCGTAAAAATTGTGTTGAACAAATTGATACATGGAAAAATGAATAAAGAGAAAAAACCCAATATTGCAAGAGTAAAAAACGAAGAGAAATTAAGAAAATATTTATTAAACAAACAACAAAATGGCAAAGCAAACGATAAACGTAGGGACTAGCGCAAACGATGGTACAGGCGATAAAATTAGAGTAGCATTTCAGAAATGTAACTCTAATTTTACGGAGTTGTACGATGCTATTCCATCAAGTAAACAATACAAATTCCTACTATCACAATCAGGAGGCGACGACCCACAAACAGCAACGTCAGGAAGTTTGACACAAGGGGTTACTTATGAAATAGTAGCTTTTGAAACAGGCGATGATTTTACACCTAGTGGCGCACCTAATAATACAGTTGGAACTAAATGGATTGCTAATGGTACTGCTCCGACTTGGAGCGAGGGTAGTGAGATTGGTTTTGATAATGCACCGATAGTAAATAATAATTTTGGATTAAATGATTTTTGGTTAGAACGTGGAGAGTTTTCAGGAACTTTTACAGGCTGTTATTATATTAAATCTGACGGAAAATTTACCGAAAATAAAGTATTTTTTCCTACACATCATGGGTTTTGTGAATGGCTACCTGATACGGCTAACAAATACGGGTTGAATTGGATTGACGAAAATACTATTTTAATAGTAACAGCAGATAACGATGCCTCATACGTAGATGGACTTTTAAACAACACACCAATATCTTTTGAAATATTTAACTAATAAACAATAATAAAATGGAAGAAATTACAGTAACATCGCCAACAAGAGTAAAATGTTTAAACGCAAACGGAGATGGATATAACTATGTTTATATCGATGATAGTTGCGTACAATTAGAAATCAATATGTCGCCAACTATGTACACTAAATTAGGAGTTAGTTCTCAGGAAATTTACGCACAAAGCAACGACCCTGATTTTTTAGGAATTCGTTACCAAAATGGAACAACTCCAACTTTAGACGAAAACACCTTAGTTCCTAAAAGCTACGTCGATGCAAAGATAGCCGAAGCAATATCTAACTTGTAAGACGTGTTTAACTTCATTCAATCACGCTACTACCTACATTTAATTGTAGGGTAGTAGCATAAATTTTTCTACATTTGTAACAATCGACGAAACGATAAAATTAATCGACGAATAATATGACCGATAAAGATATAGCAGTTAAGTTTAGTGAATTAAACAACAAAATTGAAACCCTAGACAGGCATGAAAAAGAGTTTAAAAAACAACTAAGCGATATTAGTTTAGGAATGATTGACGTCAATACAACTTTAAAAGTAATATTGTCAAAAGTAGATAATTTGCCTGATAGAGTTCGAGTTATGGAACTAGAAAAAGCTGAAAACAGATACCTTAATTCAGTTGTAAAACCGTTTTTTATATTCTTTATTGGTATGGTTTGCTCATTTGTTTTTAATAATATTATTTTTGCACAGAAAAAAGAAAAAGACAAACCACGAACGGAAGTAAGTAAATGAAACTAATAAACGATACATTAAAAATAAACGGTAAATGGGCGCACAAGCGGTTAATGGCGTTTGTATCGTTTCACTCGATGTTACTTTATGTGTTTACACCTACTTTATACCCTACTTTTGAAGTAAAGGAATTTGTAGTTATTGGATTTCTAGGATTTGCAGGAGC
>Ga0105103_10000247_pt1 | contig 30400 bp, 25 predicted proteins | sample PPLLaktember2015_2_FD_79107 | JGI IMG/M metagenome (GOLD analysis project Ga0105103, IMG submission 79107) | Freshwater sediment microbial communities from Prairie Pothole Lake near Jamestown, North Dakota, USA - PPLs Lake P7 Core (6) Depth... | ecosystem: Environmental > Aquatic > Freshwater >...
CCGTGCATCTCAGCCCTTCCGGGCTCACGGACTTACACCACGCCCTGGGGCACGATCGATAAAGGCCCTGGAGAGAGCGAAACCGGTCGCGGAAAACGCGGTGGCGGCAACAGACGAAGTCCGCAGCCCTCCGCACGAACCCGCGACAACTCGCGGCTTCTGGCGCAATCGGACGAAAAAAAGCCCCAACCGAGAGTGGTTGGGGCTTCGGGACTGGTGGAGCCGGCGGGAATCGAACCCGCGTCCGCAAGCCATCACCGGGCAGTTCTACATGCGTAGCTGGCTGGTTTGAATCTCACGCCCCGGGTCGCGCAGCAGCACGCTACCCCAGACGCCAGTCACTTGATCTTGCCCTGTGCCGAGTGACCCGGCTCAGGACGCAGCCCATGTGTATGACCTCGCAGCCTTCCGTCTTGCGACTTCAGGCCCAGCCCATGGGCCAACTGTTGCGAGGCTCACCGGTTTTAAGCGGCGAGAGCGAAACGTTCGTCGTTCGCAGTTACTTCGTTTCCAGTGGATTTACGAGCGAACTGGTGCTCGGCATGCCCTACGTCGATTCCGAACCCGCGTCGAAACCAGGTCGGCCCCAAGTAAGTGAGTTTAGGTCATTCCCAGCCAATTCAAGAGCTCATCGGGATGCGCCAGCACCGCGTCGGCAGCCCAATCATGCGCCGACTCATCACGGCCCAGGTAACCCCAGCCGGCGGCCAGGGTCGACATGCGGGCGCTGCGGCCGGCCTCGACATCACGCCGGTCGTCGCCGACGTAGATGCAGCGCTGCGGCGCCAGCCCCAGCCGACCTGCTGCTTCCAGCAGCGGTTGCGGATGCGGCTTGGCATGCGGGGTACTGTCGCCACTGATGAGCACCGCACATCGCGACATCAGCCCCAAGCCTGCGACCAGAGGCACCGAGAAGCGGGCGATCTTGTTGGTGACGATGCCCCAGGGCAGACCGCAGCGCTCCAGAGCGGCCAGCACCGGTTCCATGTGGATGAAGACGCGCGTTTCACGCAGGATGCGTGCTTCGTAGCGGGCCAGGAAGTCCGTGCGCAGCGAGTCGAACTGCGGGTGGTCCGGGCCGATGCCAAAGGCGGCATTGAGCATGCCGCGCGCGCCCGTGCCCACCATGGGACGCAGCTGCTCGAAGGCCATGGCCTGCAGGCCGTGGGCCTGGCGCAACTCGTTGGCTGCGCCGGCCAGGTCCGGCGCGCTGTCGACCAGCGTGCCGTCCAGGTCGAACAGCACCGCCTGCACCGTAGCGCGCGGCCCGCCGCCTTGCTGCGCCATGGTCACGCTCGCCTGCGGCAGGCAAACATATAGTTCACGCTGGTGTCGTCGGTCAGCCGGAAACGCCGCGTCAACGGGTTGTATTCCATGCCGCGGCTCGCCTCCAGGTCCAGGCCGGCAGCGCGACACCAGCGTGCCAGTTCGCTGGGCTTGATGAAGCGTGCGTACTCGTGCGTGCCACGGGGCAGCAACTGCAGTACGTACTCCGCACCGACGATGCCGAACAGGAAACTCTTCGGGTTTCGGTTCAGCGTGGAGAAGAAGACCCAGCCGCCCGGGCGGACCAGCGTGGCGCAGGCCTGCACCACCGACTCCGGTTCGGGCACATGCTCGAGCATCTCCATGCAGGTCACCACGTCGAAGGCCGCCGGCCGTGCCTCGGCCAGGGCTTCGGCCGACACCTCCACGTACTCGATGTTCTCGACTCCGGTTTCCAGCGCGTGCAACCGGGCGACGCCCAGCGGCTTGCTGGCCAGGTCGATGCCGGTCACCTGAGCCGCCCGGCGCGCCATGGCCTCGGCCAGGATGCCGCCGCCGCAACCGATGTCGAGCACCGCCTTGCCCGGCAAGCTGGCCAGCGAATCGATCCATTCCAGGCGCAGCGGGTTCATCTCGTGCAGCGGTCTGAATTCGCTGCCTTCGTCCCACCAGCGGTGGGCCAACTCGCTGAATTTGGCCAGTTCCTGCGGATCCACATTGCCCATGCTGAACCCCTGATGACGCCTGCCCCAGCCAGCAACGGCGCTGGCCCATGCAGATTGTGATGCGCTGCGCAAGCTCACAAAGAAAAACCCCGCCGAAGCGGGGTTTGCCTTGAGAAACCCTTGCGGGTTATCGATCAGGGCGCGGCGCGCGTACCCACCACCTCGATCTCGGTGCGGCGGTTCTTGGCGCGGCCTTCGGCCGTGCTGTTGCTGGCGATCGGCTGCTTCTCGCCCTTGCCTTCGGTGTAGACACGGTTCTTCTCGATGCCCTTGCTCACCAGGTATTCCTTGACCGCATTGGCACGGCGCTCGGACAGACCCTGGTTGTACTCGGGGGTACCGATGCTGTCGGTATGGCCGACGGCGATGATCACCTCCAGCGCAATGCCCTTGGTCTTGGCGACCAGGTCATCCAGCTTGGCCTTGCCTTCCGGCTTGATCACGTACTTGTCGAAATCGAAGAAGGTGTCGGCCGCATAGGTCACCTTCTGCGCGGCAGGCTTCGGAGCCGGAGCCGGAGCCGGAGCCGGAGCCGGCGGCGGGGCCGGCGGCGCAGCAGCGGGAGCCGGGGCCGGCGGCGGGGGCGGCGGCGGCGGCTTGGCAGCGCCGTCACAACCCGGGTAGGCCGTCGCGGGCGTCCAATTGGAATCACGCCAGCACAACTCGTTCGTGCCGTTCATCCAGGGCAGGCCATCGGCGCTGCGCCACTGGTCGCTGCCGTTGGCGTAACGCAGTTCCTCAGCAGTCGGTGCGGCCTTCGGCTGCGCCGGAACGCCTTGGTACGTCACACCTGCGGGCGTCGTCTGTGCCCGCAGGGCCAGCGGTGCCGCGAGTGCAAGCGAAGCCAAAAGCACCGCCACCTTATTCAGTTTCTTCATGGTTGTCCTCTCAAGGAAAGCCGCAGTTTCCTGCGATATGTCCACACTCAAAATCGTGATGAATGGTTTCAAACCCCACTCGGGCGGGCACCCCGCCACCGACAAACTCATTGTGCCATACGGTGCCGGCTGGTCTGCATTTTGGCGCCTGAGCCGGCACTTGCAGCCACCGATGTTGCGCAGGTGCTACAGAGCCGCGCACTTAGAATCCGCCCTCCAGCGTGCTCGCGCGCGGCCGTCTCCGTCGAGCCGGACCCCCTCATTCTCGACATCGCATGACCCAGTTCGCGAAAGAAACCTTGCCCATCAGCCTCGAAGAGGAGATGCGGCGGTCGTACCTCGACTATGCGATGAGCGTGATCGTGGGCCGCGCCCTGCCCGACGCGCGCGACGGCCTGAAGCCGGTGCATCGCCGCGTGCTGTTCGCGATGCACGAACTTAACAACGACTGGAACCGCCCCTACAAGAAGAGCGCGCGCATCGTCGGCGACGTGATCGGCAAGTACCACCCGCACGGCGACACCGCGGTGTACGACACCATCGTGCGCATGGCGCAGGACTTCTCCTTGCGCCACATGCTGGTCGACGGCCAGGGCAACTTCGGCTCGGTCGACGGCGACAACGCCGCGGCGATGCGCTATACCGAGATTCGGCTGGCGAAAATCGCGCACGAGATGCTGGCCGACATCGACAAGGACACGGTCGACTTCGGGCCCAACTACGACGGCTCGGAGAAGGAACCGCTGGTGCTGCCGGCACGGGTACCGAACCTGCTGGTCAACGGCAGCGCCGGCATCGCCGTGGGCATGGCCACCAACATCCCGCCGCACAACCTGAACGAGGTGGTCGATGCCTGCCTGCACCTGCTGAAGAACGAGCAGGCCACGCTCGAAGAGTTGATGGAGATCATTCCGGCGCCCGACTTCCCCACCGCCGGCATCATCTATGGCCTGAGCGGCGTGCGAGAGGGCTACCGCACCGGCCGCGGCAAGGTGGTAATGCGCGCCAAGTGCCACTTCGAGGACATCGACAAGGGGGCTCGCCAGTCGATCATCGTCGACGAGATCCCCTACCAGGTGAACAAGAAGACGCTGCTCGAGCGCATTGCCGAGCTCGTCCACGAGAAGAAGCTCGAAGGCATCAGCCACATCCAGGACGAGAGCGACAAGTCCGGCATGCGCGTGGTCATCGAGCTCAAGCGCGGCGAAGTGCCCGAGGTGGTGCTGAACAATCTGTACAAGCAGACGCAGCTGCAGGACACCTTCGGCATCAACATGGTCGCACTGATCGACGGTCAGCCGCGGCTGTGCAACCTGAAGCAGTTGCTCGACATCTTCCTCGAGCACCGGCGCGAAGTGGTCACGCGGCGCACGGTGTTCGAGCTGCGCAAGGCACGCGAGCGCGGCCACGTGCTCGAAGGCCTGGCGGTGGCGCTGGCCAACATCGACGAGTTCATAGAGACCATCAAGACCAGTCCAACGCCGCCAGTGGCCAAGGCCGCCTTGATGGCCAAGAGCTGGGATTCGTCGATGGTGCGCGAGATGCTCGCGCGCGCTGAAGCCGACACCCCCGGTGGCCGTGCCGCCTACCGCCCTGAAGGCCTACCCGACCACTACGGGCTGCAGTCGGACGGCCTGTACCGCCTGTCCGACGACCAGGCCAGCGAGATCCTGCAAATGCGGCTGCAGCGCCTGACCGGGCTGGAGCAGGACAAGATCATCGGCGAGTACAAGGAGGTCATGGCGCAGATTGCCGACCTGCTGGACATCCTGGCCAAGCCGGCTCGCGTGACGGCGATCATCACCGACGAACTCACCGCACTGAAGCAGGAGTTCGGCCAGACCAAGATCGGCGCGCGCCGCAGCGTCATCGAGCACAACGTGCAGGAGCTCGGCACCGAGGACCTGATCACGCCCACCGACATGGTGGTCACGCTCAGCCACACCGGCTACATCAAGAGCCAGCCGCTGGCCGAGTACCGCGCCCAGCGCCGCGGCGGCCGCGGCAAGCAGGCCACGCAGACCAAGGAAGACGACTGGATCGACCAGCTGTTCATCGCCAACACGCACGACTGGATACTGTGCTTCAGCGATCGCGGTCGTGTCTACTGGCTCAAGGTGTGGGAGGTGCCGCAGGGCGGCCGAGCCAGCCGCGGCAAGCCCATCGTCAACATGTTCCCGCTGACACCCGGCGAAAAGATCACCGTCGTGCTGCCGCTGACCGGCGAGTTCCGCGTCTTCCCGGCCGACCACTACATCTTCATGGCCACCGCTCTGGGCACTGTGAAGAAGACTTCGCTGGACGAGTTCAGCAACCCGCGCAAGGCCGGGATCATTGCGGTGGACCTGGACGAAGGCGACTACCTGATCGGCGCCGCGCTCACCGACGGCCGTCACGACGTGATGCTGTTCAGCGACGGCGGCAAGGCAGTGCGCTTCGACGAGGACGACGTGCGGCCGATGGGGCGCAACGCGCGCGGCGTGCGCGGCATGGCGCTGGAGCCGGGACAGAACGTGATCGCCATGCTGGTGGCCGAGGACGAGACGCAGAGCGTGCTCACCGCCACCGAGAACGGCTACGGCAAGCGCACCGGCATTGCCGAGTACACACGCCACGGCCGCGGCACCAAGGGCATGATCGCCATCCAGCAGACCGAGCGCAACGGCAAGGTCGTGGCCGCCACGCTGGTGCGGCCGCACGACGAGATCATGCTGATCACCGACAAGGGCGTGCTGGTGCGCACGCGCGTGTCTGAGATTCGCGAACTGGGTCGCGCCACGCAAGGCGTGACACTGATCAGCCTGGACGACGGCGCCAAGCTGTCGGGGCTGCAACGCATCGTCGAGAACGACGCGAACGATGCCAACGACGCCGATGGCGACCCTGAAACCGATGCCGGTCCCGCTGGCGAGGAGAACAATTCGTGAAAATCCGTTACCTGCTCGGCGCCCTGTTGCTGTGCGCCGGCAGCCTGGCGCAGGCCCAGGGCACGTCGTCGCCGGCGAAGAAGGAACTGGTACAGAAGCTGCTGGCCCTGCAGCAGCCGGGCATCGAGGGCGCCGCGCGCAACATTGTCGAGCGCCCCGCGGCGCAGATGATGCAGGAGGCCGGGCGGGTGCTGCAGACACAAGTGCCAGCCGACAAGCGCGAAGCCATCGGCAAGACCATCGAAGCCGATGCCAAGAAGTATGTCGACGAGGCCTTCCCGCCGGTGCGCGACCGGGCGCTGAAGCTGGCGCCGACGACGCTGGGCGCCGCGCTGGAGGAGAAGTTCACCGAAGACGAGCTGAAGCAACTCATAGCCTGGTTCGAATCGCCGGTGAACAAGAAATTCCAGCAGGCCAGCGGCGAGATGCAGAGCAACTTCATGCAGAAGCTGGTGGCCGAGGCCCGGCCGGTGCTCGAACCGAAGCTGCAGGCGCTGGAGCAGAAGGTGCGCGCCGCGCTGGGCGTGCCTGCGGCCGGCGCACCGGCCGAAGGTGCGGCCGCGCCCAAGGCCGCCGCCAAGCCACCGGCCAAGGCAGCGAGCAAGTAGATGAACGCGACGCCCGACGGCGCCGATGCCGCGCTGCTGGCGCTGCGCACACAGATCGATGCCGTCGATCGTGAGTTGCTGGCGTTTCTGAACCGCCGTGCCGCCCTGGCACTGCAGGTTGGCGAGCTGAAGAAGCGCTCGGGCGGCGTGGTCTTCCGCCCGGAGCGCGAGGCGCAGGTCATCGACGGCCTGAAGGCCGTCAACCCCGGGCCGCTGCAGTCCGACAGCGTGGCGCCGATCTGGCGCGAGATCATGTCTGCCTGCCGTGCGCTGGAGCGGCGCATGCGCGTGGCCTACCTGGGGCCGGCCGGCACCTTCAGCGAAGAGGCGGCACTCGGCTACTTCGGCTCGTCGATCGACCGCGTGCCCTGCAGCAGCATCGACGAGGTGTTCCGCAGCACCAGCGCGGGCGCCGCCGACTTCGGCGTCGTGCCGGTGGAGAACTCCACCGAAGGCGTGGTGGCCCGTTCGCTGGACCTGTTCCTGCACACGCCGCTGTTCATCATCGGCGAGACCAGCCTGTTCGTGCGCCACAACCTGCTGCGCCGCGAGCCCACGCTCGACGGCATCCAGGCGGTGCTGGCCCATCCACAGGCGCTGGCGCAATGCAGTGCCTGGCTCAACCTGCACCTGCCGCAGGTCGAGCGGCGGCCGACGCTGAGCAATGCCGAAGGCGCGCGCCTGGCCAGCCTGGACCCGTCCCTGGCCGCCATCGCCAGCACGCGCGCCGGCACCGAGTACGGCCTGCACGTGGTGGCGCCGGCGATCCAGGACGATGCCCACAACCGCACGCGCTTCGCCATCGTCACCCACTCCGGGGCGCACCCCGCGCCGAAGGCCAGCGGGCACGACTGCACCAGCCTGGTGGTGTCGGTGGCCAACCGGCCGGGCGCCGTGCACGACATGCTGGTGCCACTGAAGTCGCACGGCGTGTCGATGACACGCTTCGAATCGCGGCCGGCCCGCTCGGGACAGTGGGAGTACTACTTCTACATCGACCTCGAAGGCCACCCCGACGAGGCACCTGTGGCGGCTGCGCTGCGCGAGCTGCGCGGTTTCTGCGCGTTCTTCAAGGTCCTGGGCACTTACCCGGTCGACGTGCACTGATGTTCAATCAACTCGGGGTCATCGGCTGCGGCCTGATGGGCGGGTCCTTCGCGCTGGCGCTGAAGCGCGGGGCGTTGGCCAAGCGTGTGGTCGGCTACAGCAAGTCGCCGTCGACCACCGAGCGCGCGCTGCGCATGGGGGTGATCGACGTGGTCGCCGATTCCGCGCTTCAGGCGGTGGCCGGCTCCGACGTGGTGCTGCTGGCCGTGCCGGTGGCCGCCACCGAAACCACGCTCAAGGCCATCCGGCATCTGGTCGAACCGGGTGTGCTGGTCATGGACGTGGGCAGCACCAAGCGCGACGTGGTCGATGCGGCACGGCGCGCGCTGCGCGAGCGCATCGCTAGCTTCGTGCCGGCGCACCCGATCGCCGGCAAGGAAGGCTCTGGCATCCAGCACGCCGACGCCGCGCTGTACACCGGCCGCCAGGTGATCCTGACGCCGCTGCCGCAGACCTCGCCGGCGCTGGTGCAGAAGGCCACCGATGTCTGGTCGGCCATCGGCGCGCAGGTGCTGAAGATGACGGCCGAGAACCACGACAGCGCCTTTGCTGCCGTCAGCCACCTGCCGCACCTGCTGGCCTTTGCCTACTTCAGCGGCGTGCTTGGCCAGCCGGCCGGCCGCGACCTGCTGTCGCTGGCCGGACCGGGGTTTCGCGACTTCACCCGCATCGCAGCCAGTGACCCGACGATGTGGCGCGACATCCTGCTCGCCAACCGCGAGGAGGTGCTGAAGCAGTCGCAGCGCTTCCGCCAGTCGCTCGACGCGCTAGAGCAGGTGATGCTGGCCGGCAACGGCCCGGCGCTGCAGGAGTTGCTGCGCGTGGCCAGCGAAGGCCGGCGCGGCTGGCAGATGGGCACGCCGCGGGTGCCGCCCGCCCGCTGACCGGGCTGGCGCGCGGCGATGTTCGACATCCCCTTTCTGGACGTTCCGCCGCTGCGCGGCGCCTCGGGCACGGTGCGCCTGCCCGGCTCGAAGAGCATTTCCAACCGAGTGTTGCTGCTGGCCGCGCTGGCCGATGGCCGCACGCGGGTGCACGAGCCGCTCGCGTCGGACGACACGCGCGTCATGCTCGATGCACTGCGTGCGCTGGGCTGCGGCGTGGAACAGGAAGGCCCGGGCACCCTGGGCATCAGCGGCCTGGGCGGGCGGCTGCGTGCGCGCGAGGCGCAGCTCTTCCTGGGCAACGCCGGCACGGCCATGCGGCCGCTCGCTGCGGTGCTGGCGCTGCTGGCGTCCACGCAGGGCGGGCGCTTCGAGCTGTCCGGAGTGCCGCGCATGCACGAGCGGCCGATCGGCGACCTCGTCGACGCCTTGCGGGCGCTGGGCTGCGACATCGTCGACCTGGGCCAGCCGGGCTATCCGCCGCTGCGCGTGCAGGGCCTTCAAGGCGGCGTCCTGCACACCGGCCAGCCGATCCCTGTGCGTGGCGACGTGTCGAGCCAGTTTCTCAGCGCCCTGCTGTTGGCCCTGCCACTGGTCAGCCAAGCGCAGGACATCGTCATCGAGGTGCAGGGCGACCTGATCTCCAAGCCCTTTGTCGCCATCACGCTGAACCTGCGGGCGCGCTTCGGCATCGACATCGCGCACGAGGACTGGCGCCGCTTCGTCGTGCCGCGCGGCAGCCGCTACCGCTCGCCCGGCGAGATCCATGTCGAGGGCGACGCGTCATCAGCCTCCTATTTCATCGCGCTGGGCGCGATCGCCGCCCGCGGCGGCGCGCCGCTGCGCATCGAGGGCGTGGGCAGCGACTCGATCCAGGGCGACATTCGCTTTGTCGACGCGGCCCAGGCCATGGGCGCGCACGTGCAGGCCGGGCCCGGCTGGCTGCAGGTGTCGCGCGGCGCCTGGCCGCTGCGCGCGCTGCAGCTCGACTGCAACCACATCCCCGACGCGGCGATGACGCTGGCGGTGATGGCGCTGTACGCCGACGGCACCACCCGGCTGGACAACATCGCCAGCTGGCGGGTCAAGGAGACCGACCGCATCGCCGCGATGGCAGCCGAGCTGCGCAAGCTCGGGGCCAGCGTCATCGAGGGCCCGGACTTCATCGAGGTCACGCCGCCGCAGCGCTGGCGACACGCGGCCGTTCACACCTACGACGACCACCGCATGGCCATGTGCCTGTCGCTGGCCGCCTTCAACCCGCTGGCCGGCCAGGCGGGCAATGGCGGGCCGGGCCTGCCGGTGCGCATCCTCGACCCGCGCTGCGTGGCCAAGACCTTCCCCGACTATTTCGAGACGCTGTTCGGCGTGGTCAGCACCGAGCCGGCCGACGTGCCCGTGATCACCGTCGACGGCCCCACCGCGTCGGGCAAGGGCACGCTGGCCGCCGCGCTGGCCGCGCGGCTGGGCTACCACACGCTGGACTCGGGCTCGCTCTACCGGACCGCCGCACTGGCCGCGCTGCAGGACGGCATCGCGCCCGACGACGAATCGGCGCTGGCACGGCTGGCCGCGATGCTCGACCTGCGCTTCGACGGCAGCTCGGTGGTCTTGCGCGGCCGTGGGGTCAGCGATGAACTGCGCAGCGAGGACGTCGGCAGCCTGGCCTCGCGCATCGCCGCGCTGCCGGCCGTACGCGAAGCGCTGCACGGCCTGCAACTGGCCTTCCGGCGCGCGCCGGGGCTGGTGGCCGACGGGCGCGACATGGGCACCGTGATCTTCCCCGGCGCGGCACTGAAGGTGTTCCTCACTGCCAGTGCGGCGCAGCGCGCAAGCCGCCGGCATAAGCAGTTGATTTCAAAGGGTATTCAGGCTAAACTCGACGACCTTCGCGTTGAACTCGAGGTGCGTGATGCCAGGGACAAGTCCCGCAGCGTCGCGCCCTTGAGGGCAGCCGAGGATGCGTTGTCGCTCGACAACTCGGCACTCTCCATCGAAGAATCGGTCGATGTCGTGTTGGGCTGGTGGCAACAACGCAGGCCCTTCGACTGAAGCGCAGGCTTCGCTTGCCAGGCCAAAGAGCGCATCACCCTTCCCCGCAGTGGCCGTCAGGTCCGACAGGGGTGATGCAAGGTCCACCCACGGCAACCTCGGTTGCGCCAACCCCGTCGGCATTCGGGCCGACCCCAGGAAACATCAGCATGCAAACCCAGACCACCGCCCCTGCCGGCATGGAATCCTTCGCCGCCCTGTTCGAGGAGTCGCTGAAGAGCAGCGACATGCGCGTCGGCGAAGTCATCTCCGCCGAGGTCGTGCGCATCGAACACAGCCATGTGGTCGTCAACGCCGGACTGAAGAGCGAGTCCTACGTCCCCATTGAGGAGTTCAAGAACGACCAGGGCGAAGTCGAAGTCCAGGTCGGCGACTTCGTTTCGGTAGCCATCGACGCCGTCGAGAACGGCTACGGCGACACCATCCTGTCGCGCGACAAGGCCAAGCGCCTGGCGTCGTGGATGTCGCTGGAGAACTCGCTGGAGTCCGGCGAATTCGTCACCGGCACGGTCAACGGCAAGGTCAAGGGCGGCCTGACGGTGCTGGTCAACGGCATCCGTGCCTTCCTGCCCGGCAGCCTGCTCGACACGCGACCGGTCAAGGACATGAGCCCGTTCGAGGGCAAGACCATGGAGTTCAAGGTCATCAAGCTCGACCGCAAGCGCAACAACGTCGTGTTGTCGCGCCGCGCCGTGGTCGAGGCTTCGATGGGCGAAGAGCGCGCCAAGCTGCTGGAAACGCTGTCCGAAGGCGCCATCGTGCATGGCGTGGTCAAGAACATCACCGAGTACGGCGCCTTCGTCGACCTGGGCGGCATCGACGGCCTGCTGCACATCACCGACATGGCATGGCGCCGCGTGCGCCACCCCAGCGAGGTGGTGCAGGTCGGCCAGGAGCTGACCGCCAAGGTGCTGAAGTTCGACGCCGAGAAGAACCGCGTCTCGCTGGGCATCAAGCAGCTGGGCGACGACCCGTGGCACGGCGTGTCGCGCCGCTACCCGAACGGCACGCGACTGTTCGGCAAGATCACCAACATCGCCGACTATGGCGCGTTCGTCGAGATCGAGCCGGGCATCGAAGGCCTGGTGCACGTGTCGGAGATGGACTGGACCAACAAGAACGTCGCGCCGGCCAAGATCGTCTCGCTCGGCGACGAGGTCGAGGTCATGGTGCTGGAGATCGACGAGGACAAGCGCCGCATCAGCCTGGGCATGAAGCAGTGCAAGGCCAACCCCTGGGAAGAGTTCGCCGGCACGGTCAACCGCGGCGACCGCGTCAAGGGCCCCGTCAAGTCGATCACCGACTTCGGCGTCTTCGTCGGACTGGCGGCCGGGATCGACGGCCTGGTGCACCTGTCCGATCTGTCCTGGCACGAGCCGGGCGAGACGGCCGTGCGCAATTACAAGAAGGGCCAGGAAGTCGAAGCCATCGTGCTCGCCGTGGACGTGGAGCGCGAGCGCATCTCGCTGGGCATCAAGCAACTCGACACCGACCCGTTCACCAGTTTCACCACGGTCAACGACCGTGGCGCGTTGGTTACCGGCAAAGTCAAGACCGTGGACCCGCGCGGTGCCGAGATCCAGCTCAACGACGACGTCACCGGCTACCTGCGCGCCAGCGAAATCTCGCGCGACCGGGTCGAGGACGCACGCAACGTGCTGAAGGAAGGCGACGAGGTCTCCGCCATGATCATCAACGTCGACCGCAAGACGCGCTCGATCCAGCTGTCGATCAAGGCCAAGGACAACGCCGACCAGCAGGAGGCGATGCAGCGCCTGAGCCAGAGCAATGAGCGCGAGACCGCCGGCACCACCAGCCTGGGCGCCCTGCTGCGCGCCAAGCTGGATACGCAGAAGGAATGAGCCCGCGCCGCCGCCGGCTCCGGGCTGACCGGGGTCGGCGCGGCACGGGTCCGCCACACCGCCCAAGGTGCGGCGCCCGTTGCGCAACGCCGAGCGGCGCGGCGCCTTCCCGAAGCCCTGAACCGTGCGAGCTCCGTCGATGACCCGCTCCGATCTAGTGGCCCGTCTGGCCGAACGCTTCGCCCAGCTGACGCAGCGCGACACCGAGTTCGCGGTGAAGACCATCCTCGACGCCATGTCCGATGCGCTGGCGCGAGGCCACCGCATCGAGATCCGCGGTTTCGGCAGCTTCTCCATCAACCGGCGGCCGCCGCGCGTGGGGCGCAACCCGCGCAGCGGCGAGCAGGTGATCATTCCCGAGAAGCTGGTGCCGCACTTCAAACCCGGCAAGGCGCTGCGCGAGTCGGTCGACGCCCACATCCCGCTCGACGCGGACAGCCCCGCCGCCGAACGCTGACAGGCTCCTAGAATCGGACGAGCATGCGAATCCTCGTCTGGCTCTTCAGGGCGCTGATCTTCTTCACCTTGTTCGCCTTTGCGCTGAACAACCAGCAGCCGGCCAACGTCCGCTGGTTCTTCGGTGTGGAATGGCACGCGCCGATGGTCATTGTGGTCTTGGTGGTGTTTGCCGCCGGCTGCGCGCTCGGCGTGCTGGCCATGGTGCCCAGCTGGTGGCGGCACCGCCGCGAGGCGCTGCGCCTGTCGCCGGCTCCGCCCGCGGCACCGGCCACCGTCTCGCGCCAGGACAGCGGCAACTCCGAGTTCGCGCCTGAACACCCGCCGCGCGAAGGCCTTTGACATGTCAGCCCTCGGATGCCTTCGGCGTCATCCCCCGGTGGGATCAGTCTTACTTCGGCGACCCGGCAAGGACTGAGCCGCCCATGGACTTCGATCTGCAGTGGTTGCTGATCGCGCTGCCGGTGGCCTTTGCGCTGGGCTGGGTGGCCTCGCGCTTCGACCTGCGCCAGGTGCGGCGCGACGGCCGCGAGGCGCCGAAGGCCTACTTCAAGGGACTGAACCTGCTGCTCAACGAGCAACAGGACAAGGCCATCGACGCCTTCATCGAGGCCGTGCAGCACGATCCGGACACCACCGAACTGCACTTCGGGCTGGGCAACCTGTTCCGCCGCCGCGGCGACTTCGAGCGTGCGGTGCGCGTGCACCAGCACCTACTGGAGCGCGCCGACCTGAAGGCCGTGGATCGCCACCGCGCGCAGCATGCGCTGGCCGATGACTTCATGAAGGCCGGCCTGTTCGACCGGGCCGAGGCGGCTTACAAGGCTCTGCAAGGCACGGCCTTCGATGGCGAGGCGCGGCTGGCGCTGATGGCGCTGTATGAACGCGCGCGCGACTGGCGCGCCGCCACCGACGTGGCCAGCGAGCTGGAACGCCGCGGCAGCGGGTCCTTTGCCACGCGCATCGCGCACTACGCCTGCGAACTGGCGCTGCAGGCCGATGCGGCCGGGCAGGCCGGGCAGGCCGACCAGGAGCTGCAACGCGCTCGCAGCATCGCGCCGCGAGCCCTGCGCCCGATGCTGCTCACCGGCCAGCGTATGGCGCGCGCAGGCGATCACGCCGCGGCGCTGCAGCAGTGGGACCAGATGCTGGCGCAGCAGCCCGAGGCTTGGCCGCTGGTGGCGTCGGACTACGCGCGCAGCGCGCTGGCCTGTGCCGACTGCAGCGCCGCCTTCGAACGGCTGCAGGCGGCCTACGAAGCCGAGCCCGACATCGACCTCTTGCAGGCCCGTATCGAGCTCGAAGGCGCGTCGGGGCAGCACGAGCGCCTGGTGCTCGACCATCTGCAGCGCCAGCCCACGCTGGGTGCGGCGGCCAAGGTGCTGGAACTGCCGGTGGTGCAATGGGACGAGGCCACACCGCAGCAGCTGCGGCAGGTGGTCGCGGCCGCGGCGCGGCCGCTGCAGCGCTACCGCTGCGCCGCCTGCGGCTTCGAGGCGCACCACTACTTCTGGCAATGCCCGGGCTGCCAGGGCTGGGACAGCTACCCGCCGCGGCGCATGGAGTCGCAGTGACCGACGCCGTCGGCGAACGCATTGTGCTGTGCATGAAGTGGGGCACCAAGTACGGCCCGGAGTACGTGAACCGTCTGTACGCCATGGTGCGCCGCCGCCTGCGCGGCGACTTCCGCTTCGTCTGCCTGACCGAGCGTAGCGAGGGCATCGTGCCCGAGGTGCAGTGCCTGCCGATCCCGCCGCTGGATTTGCCGGCTGGCATCCCTGAGCGCGGCTGGACCAAGCTGACCACCTTTGCCGCCGACCTGCACGGCCTGCATGGCACGGCGCTGTTCCTGGACCTGGACGTGGTCATCGTCGACGACATCACTCCCTTCTTCGAGCTGCCGGGCGAGTTCCTGATCATCCACGACTGGAAACGGCCGTGGCGGGTGACTGGCAACTCCTCCGTCTACCGCTTCCGCATCGGTGCGCACGCCGATCTGCTGGACCACTTTCGCGCTCAGGTGGGCGAGGTCCGCGCAACTTTTCGCCACGAGCAGGCCTACCTCTCGGACTGGTTGCATCGGCAGGGCAAGCTGGCCTACTGGCCCGCCGAGTGGTGCGCGAGCTGGAAGTACCACTGCATTCCGCGCTTTCCGACGAATTACTGGCGTGAACCGTATATTCCCAAAGGCGCACGCATACTCATCTTCCATGGCGTGATGAACCCGCCCGACGCGCTGGCCGGACGCAGCAACGGCAATTGGCGTTCAGCGCGGCCGGCGCCTTGGATTGCGACGCACTGGGCCGAATAGCGCCAGCTGCGAAGTGCAGCGACCCGCGCGACCCTGTCCGACCACGCATCGGCTCCAACCGAGCAGTGAGCCAGCCGTCGCGGCCTACCGACGGCGCCAGAAATGCGCCCAGTGCTTGCGTTGGCCACCGCTGCGCAGCCACTGACGGTATTCGGCCTCGATCTCATCCGCGCGGCGATCGAGTGCCTCCGGCTCGGCGATGCGCCCATTCACCGGCGCCTGCGGCCAAGCGTCCAATGGTGGTACGTGGCACTGGCTGAGGAAGTCTGATCGCTCCTGCGCCGATTGCCACAAGCTGTCGACCACGACGCGTTCGTTGACCGCTACGGACTTGTAGGCCCGGCAGAACGCCGCACGCTGCTTGCGCTCCTCGCCTCCCAGGGGCGAGCGCACGGCTCTGGAAAGCCAGTAGACAAGGTCCAGTGTGGGGGTTGGCCGCAGCCGCGGAGTCTGCTCCACCTGAACCGGCAGCCCAAGCCAGGAGAAGAAGCGATTCGCGAGGTCGCCGCGCAGTCGCTCGTAGCTTTCGACGCGCACCGGTCCGAGCGATTCGGCAAGAACTTCGACTTGGCGGCGATAGTTGAATATCGGCGCGCATCGCCTCACGAAATCGCCAAAACTCCATTCGATCTTGCCGCTCAGCACCTTGGTTGCGTACAAGCTGTGCGCATAGGACTCATGGTCACGGAAGCAGATGAAGACCTCGATCGGAGACGCCTCGGGAAGCACACTTCGAAGCCGCGCCAGGAAGTGCCGGCGGCGGTCCCAGTAGCTCCAGTCATCGAACCCTGCCCATGCATCGGCGTCGCAGATGCGTGTCGAAAGTTCCTCTGCGCTGAGGAGAAGCGTGACCGCGTCGCTCAGCGGCAGGCCGTACCGGGCGGGCGCACCCATCAGTTCATCGCCCATCGACTTCAGGTCTTCGTCGGTGCAGGTCGCGAGCCTGTGAGCCAGCAGGTTGTGGTCCCGCCCCTTGTGATCGATGGCCGGATAGAAGAACCCCGCCGCAGCGAGATCGACCCGATGCGCCGCCAGCACGTCCTGTACGGTGGTCGTGCCAGTCTTGTGCGTGCCCGCATGCACGATGCAATGCGTGAACCGTGTCATGTCGGACTTTCCATGCGACGAAGAGCAGGAAGCATAAGGCGTCAGCCGCCCGCGTCAGCCGCTCGCACCGGCGCGCGCGCGCGGCTGTCAGGGACCCCGTACACTGTCACGCGGGAGGCCACCACAGTAACGGCACGATGAGCAAACCCGTCGTCTTCATCCATACCAACGAGCAACAGATGCTCGGCGCCATCGCCTCCGCGTACTCGTTCCGCCGGCAGAGCCGTCATCCGGAGAAGTTCGAGGTCCGGATCCTTCGCCTCGAAGAGACGCCGCACCTGTATCGCCGCGAAGGCCAGCGCTACCTGCGCATGGGCCGGATGGCCACTTGGCACAACGACGACCTGCAGTCCTTCAGCCCGCTGCGGCGCATGGTGCCGCAGCTGATGGGCTTCCAGGGGCGCGCGCTGGTGACCGACCCCGACGTGTTCTCGGTCGGCGGCGACGTGCTCGAGCTGCTCGACAGCGACATGGTCGGCAGGTCCGTGATCTGCCGCAACCTGCCCCCTGAAAAGGGCGGCGGCGAGGGCCAGTGGGCCAGCAGCGTGCTGCTGCTCGACTGCACCAAGCTGCAGACCTGGCGCTGGGACGAGCAGATCGACGCCATGTTCGCGGGCCGGTTGGACTACAAGCGCTGGATCCAACTGGCCGACGAACCCCAGGGCACGATCGGCGAACTGCCCGAAGTGTGGAATTCCTTCGACAAGCTCGAGGCCGACACCCGCCTGCTGCACATGACCGAACGGCTGACGCAGCCGTGGAAGACCGGCCTGCCGATCGACTTCAACATGAATTTCCAGGGGCCGAGCGGCCGCCTGCGCCGCTGGCTGCGCGACCGCGGCCTGCTGCGCGCCAGGCGCTTCCAGCCGCACCCGGACCCGCGGCAGGAGGCGTTCTTCTTCTCCCTGGTGAAGGAATGCCTGGCCAGCGGCGAGCTCAGCGAGGATGTCGTGCGCCGCGCCGTGGCGGCCGGCGATGTGCGACCTGATGTGTTCGATCGCATCGCGGCCTGCGGCGACTGGAAACAGGCCGCCTGATGGGCAGCGCGGGCGCGCCCGGGAGGCATGTCTTCCTGGTTCGCAGCAGCCTGCAGTACCTGATGGCCACGGCACTCGCCGCCGACCTGCGCCAGCGCACCCAGCAGGCCTGCCGCATGCTCTTCCTGCCCGACATGCTCGATCCGTTGCTGTTCCAGCGCGCGGCGCAACAGTGGGCGGAGTCGCCCTTCGACCGCGTGGTCTTCGTCGAGCCGCGCAGCGGCCCGGGCACCGATGCGTCGCGGCGCGAGACCAGCGCCATCCGCTGCGAACTGGAGGCGGCGATCCTGGGGGCGCGGCCGATGTCGATCACGGTCTTCAATGACCGCGAGGAACCCGGCCAGGCGGCGCTGATCGCCACCGCGCACCATTTCCCGCAGGCCGAGCGCCGTTGCGCCGAGGACGGCTCGCTGGCCTACACGAACTTCGTCTATCGCCCGCACGGCCTGGTCACGCGGCTGCGGCAAAGGCTGCGCCTCGGCCGCCGCTGGCACGACGTGCGCGTGCTGGGCAGGCACCCGCTGGTGCAGCAGTTCATCGCGATGCATCCGTCGCTGCTGCGCGAGGAACTGCGCCACGGCCCGCTGCTCCCCTTCCCCGCTCCCGCTCTGGAGTCTCCCGCGCTGCGCGGCTTGGCGGCCCTGCTGTGCGAAGCCACGGGCTTCATGCCCGAGGGCGTTCCGGCGGGCGCCACCGTGCTGACCGTCAGCCATTCCAGCTATGCCGCGCGCAACCCCGAATACCAGGAGCTTGTGCGGGCATGCGCAGGAACGCTGGGGCACCAGGGCAGGCCGTTCTTCGTCAAGTACCACCCACGCGAAGCGCAGGCAGACTATCTGGGCTTGTGCGAGCAAGGCTTAGCGCAGGAGATCGCGCGGACGCTGCCGGTCGAGTGCCTTTACCTGATGTTGCGCGACCGACCGCTCCATGTGGTGGGCGGCATGAGCACGACCTTGCTGACCGCCGGATTGCTGATGCCGCAGGTGCGCTGCGCCGTGTTGGCTCATGCCACGCCTTCCGGCGATACCTGGGACCGACGCCTGCTGGAAAAACTGCACATTACGCCGTTGGCCGACGCGGCCAGCATCGACAAATATTTCCACGCCTGAGACGATCCAACCTGCCGCAATGACCGACCCCACTTTGGCAAAGCCGATGCCCGTCGGCGACACCGTGCGCCTGACCCACCTGCAGCGCCTGGAGGCGGAGAGCATCCACATCATTCGCGAAGTCGTTGCCGAATGCGAACGGCCGGTGATGCTCTATTCGATCGGCAAGGACTCCGCCACCATGCTGCATCTGGCGCGCAAGGCCTTTCACCCGGCGCCGCCACCCTTTCCGCTGCTGCACGTCGACACCACCTGGAAGTTCCGCGACATGTACGCCTTGCGCGACCGCATGGCCAGGGAGTCCGGCATGGATCTGCTGGTCTGGCGCAACCCCGAGGCGCTGGCAAAGGGCATCAACCCTTTCGACCACGGCTCGCAGATCCATACCGACCTGTGGAAGACCCAGGGGCTGAAACAGGCCCTCGACCATCACGGCTTCGACGCCGCCTTCGGTGGTGCGCGCCGCGACGAGGAGAAGAGCCGCGCCAAGGAGCGGATCTTCAGCTTCCGCTCCGCACAGCACCGCTGGGATCCTAAGCAGCAGCGCCCCGAGCTCTGGAACCTGTACAACGCTCGCAAGCATGCGGGCGAGTCGATCCGCGTCTTTCCCCTGTCCAACTGGACGGAGCTGGATGTCTGGCAATACATCTACCTGAATCACATCCCCATCGTGCCGCTGTACCTGGCACAAGCGCGGCCGGTCGTCGAGCGCGGGGGCAGCTTGCTGATGGTCGACGACGAGCGCTTCCGGCTGGCACCCGGCGAGACGCCCCGAATGCGCAAGGTCCGGTTCAGGACCCTGGGCTGCTACCCGCTGTCGGGCGCGATCGAGAGCGAAGCGGACACACTGCCGGCGATCATCCAGGAGATGCTGCTGGCCCGCACCAGCGAGCGTCAGGGGCGGATGATCGACCACGACCAGGCGGCATCGATGGAGAAGAAGAAGCAAGAGGGCTATTTCTGATGACCCAGGCCGCCGATCGCATCGCCGCAGACGTCGACGCCTACCTGCTGCAGCACGAGCAGAAGGGCCTGCTGCGCTTCATCACCTGCGGCAGCGTCGACGACGGCAAGAGCACGCTGATCGGGCGCTTGCTTTACGAGGCCAAGCTGCTGTTCGAGGATCAGTTGGCCGCGGTCGAGGCCGACAGCAGGAAGTGGGGCACCCAAGGGGCCGACATCGACTTCGCTCTGCTGGTGGACGGCCTAGCGGCCGAGCGCGAGCAAGGCATCACCATCGACGTCGCGTACCGCTACTTCAGCACCGACCGCCGCAAGTTCATCGTCGCCGACACGCCGGGGCACGAGCAGTACACACGCAACATGATCACCGGCGCATCGACGGCGGACGCCGCGGTGATCCTGGTCGATGCACGCAAGGGCGTGCTGACGCAGACGCGGCGCCACAGCTACCTGGTCAGCCTGATCGGCATACGCAAGGTGGTGCTGGCCATCAACAAGATGGACCTGGTCGCTTTCGACCCGGCGGTGTTCCAGCACATCGTCGACGAGTACCTGGCCTTTGCACAGCGCATCGGCCTGCACGACGTGAGCGCGATCCCTCTGTCCGCCCTGCAGGGTGACAACATGCTGCAGCACAGCGCCCGCATGCCGTGGTACCGGGGCCCCACGCTGCTGGCCTACCTGGAAACGGTCGAGATGGACGAGACGCGCCAGCGCAAGATCGCGCTGCGCCTGCCGGTGCAATGGGTCAACCGGCCCGACCCCGGCTTTCGCGGCTTTGCCGGCTGCATCGCCAGTGGCTGCGTGCGGCCGGGTGACCGCGTGCGCGTCCAGCCTTCCGGCCGCGAGACCCGCGTGGCCCGCGTCATCGGGCCCGACGGCGACCTGCCGGTGGCCGTGGCGGGCCAGTCGGTGACCCTGACGCTCGCCGACGAGGTCGACGTGTCGCGCGGCGACATGCTCAACAGTGCCGACAGCCCGGCCGAGGTCGCCGACCAGTTCGAAGCGACCCTGGTCTGGATGGCCGAGGAGCCGATGTATCCGGGTCGTCCCTATCTCCTGAAGATCGGCACCCGCACCGTCAACGCCACGGTCACCGAACCCAAGTACCGGGTGCACGTCAACACGCTGGAGCACCTGGCCGCCAAGCAACTGGAGCTGAACGAAATCGGCGTGGTCAACCTGTCGCTCGACCGGGCAGTGGCCTTCGACCCCTACAAGGACAACCGCGAGACGGGCGGCTTCATCCTGATCGACCGCATGAGCAATGCCACCGTCGGCGCCGGCATGCTGCACTTCGCGTTGCGTCGTGCGCACAACATCCATCTGCAACACGTCGCCGTCGACAAGGCGGCGCGCGCCGACCTGAAGGGCCAGCGGCCCTGCGTGGTCTGGTTCACCGGCCTGTCCGGCGCCGGCAAAAGCACCATCGCCAACCTGGTCGAAAAGCGCCTGCACGCGATGGGCCGGCACACCTATCTGCTCGACGGCGACAACGTGCGCCACGGGCTGAACCGGGACCTGGGTTTCACCTCGGCCGATCGGGTGGAGAACATCCGCCGCATCGCCGAGGTCGCCCGGATGATGGTCGACGCGGGCCTGATCGTCATCACCGCCTTCATCTCGCCCTTCCGTGCCGAGCGCGCGATGGCCCGTTCACGGGTCGAGGACGGAGAGTTCATCGAGGTGCACGTCGACACGCCACTGCAGGTGGCCGAGTCGCGCGACGTCAAGGGGCTGTACAAGAAGGCGCGCCTCGGCGAGCTGAAGAACTTCACCGGCATCGATTCGCCCTACGAGACGCCGCAGCGCCCGGAGCTGCGCATCGACACGAGCGATGTGTCGGCCGAAGAAGCCGCCGATCAGGTGGTGCGGCTCTTACAGGCGCTGGGCCGGGTGCGCTGAAACTTTCGCTGGAGACGGGCTCATCGCCAGCGCATGCAATCGCGCCCGCTCCTCAGGCGTGTAGGTCATCTGCAGCTGGCGGTCGTTGCCGCCACTTTGCACGTTCTCGCGCGCCAGGCCATGCGTGCGCGTGCCCGGCACCTCGAACAGCAGCGGACTGAAGTTGCGCGTCTGGCACACCTGGATGCCGGCGCGCCAGGCCACCGCGTTGAGCCAGATGTCGTCGGCACGCGGGCAGCAGTCGCGAAAACCGTCGCCGGCGCTGCGCAGGGCCTCCTGCATGGCGCGTGGGTAGAGCACGCCGCCGACACCGGTGGTGAAGTGCAAGGGGCTGGGCGCCGTCGATCGACATGCGGGCCAACGTGCGTAGGGTAGGAAGCTGCCGTCGGCGGCGAAGCTCATGACGTGCGCGCGGTGGGCGTGGATGAAATCCGGTCGCCGCACGGCAGCCTCGACCAGGATCTGCAGCCAATCGGCCCCGTACAGCACGTCGTCGTCAGCCGTCACCAGGTTGCGCAGCGCGGGCCCGTCGTTGACCTGCGGGTAGTACTTCTTGTGCGGGCCGAGGTCTTCGCAGGTGCGGATCTCCAGCCCGCGCGCCAGCAGGCGCTGCAGCGTCTCGGGCGTGCCTGCCTGCAGCACCGTCGGTGCGATCCACAGCACCAGGCGCGACGGGCGCAGGTGGCCGCAGCCAATGCTCTCGATCGTGTAATGCACGCTGTGCCAGCGCTTTTCATAGGTGGTCAGCGACACCACCGGGCCGTCGCTCGACAGCAGCGGCGCACGGCCATCGAGGTTGAGCCGCATCAGCCGGCGCATCCACAGCGGCCGCACCAGGCGCTTGATGCCGCGCAGGGTGCGCCGGCGCAGTTCGTGAGCCGCGGTTTCCCAGGCGCCCGGCTCAGTCACGCCACGCAGCCTCGATCCACGGCACCGGCAGCACGAAGCGCCGCAGGTGGCGCCAGCGGCTGTTGTCCACGCGCGGGCCGGTGAAAGTGGCCTTCAGGTGCTGCCAGCGCGTGGGGAACGGCGGCACGCGCTTGTTCCAGCGGCCGACCATCACGTCGTCGGGGTTCGGCCCGCCGGGGAAGGTGACGATGCGTGCGCCGGCCGGCAGGCGCGCCGTCATGAAGTAGCAAAGCGGAAAAGTCGGCATGCAGTGCAGGCGGAAATGCTTGGTCCAGGCCTCGGGCCAGAACTTCACGCCGCCGGTGACCGCATGCGTCACGTAATGCTGCTCGAACTGGTACTTGTCGGCGATGCCCTGCGGGTCGGCGCGGAAATCGTCCAGCACATGGGCGTTGGCACCCACCGGAAATCGGAACACCGAGGTCTGGCCCAGCTTTTCCAACGGCCGCGCCCAGTTGCGTGCCACGTACACATCGCCCGGATCGCCGATGCTGAAGTAGTCGTCCATCGGTCCGACGATCACCGAGTCCAGGTCGACGAACAGCGCCACGCCCTCGAGCCCCGGCACGCTGCGCCCCCACAGGATCTGCTTGCGCCATTTGCCCATCGTGCGCTGCGGGTGCGGCACGCCCAGCTCGGGCAGATCGAAGCACTCGACCTCGGGCCGGATGCCGGCGCGGTCGTCTGTCAGGCACACCAGTCGGAAAGGCGGCGTGATGTGGCGCGACACCATCCCGTACAGACGGTTGACGTATTCGGGGCCGTACATCGTGCCCCACTTGACGCAGACCAGCTGCTTCACCGTCATCACGCGCCCCAGGCCTGGTGCAGCCAGCGCACGTCGCCGATGCGCCGATACCAGCTGTGGCCGCCGCCAGCGAGCACATCGCTCATCTTCGGTGTGCCGGCAAAGACCACGATGCGCGCGCCTGCGGGAACCGCCGGATCGGCCAGGTAGCTCTTCAGGCCGCGCGGCACACAGGCATTCTTGAAACTCACGCACCAGTCGCTGGGCCAGTAGGCGAGGTCTCCGTGCGCGGCCAACTGCGCGCTCTGGAACTGCTGCGAAATCTCGTAGCGTTCGGCCGCACCTTTCGGATCGGCCAGGTAGGCGTCGAGGATGTACGTGTGCTGGCCGATCTCGAAGCGGAACACGGACGAGTTGCCCACGCTGTGCAGGAAACGGTCGCGCGCCGGGTTCAGCTTGCGCAGCGGCTTGGGCCTGAACAAGTCATCGTCGCGAATGATCAGGAAGCGTCCCGGATGCTCGAAGAAGTCGTCCAGCGCATCGACGATCACCAGGTCGAGGTCGAGGAACAAGGTAGTACCTTGCAGGTCGTGGAGCTGCTTGCGGAACACGGCCAGCTTGCGCCAGCGCAGGTCACCCTGCCCCTTCGGCAGGCCCAGGTGCGGCAGCGGAAACACCTGCACGTCGTCGCGCAGCCCCTGGGCGTCGTCGGTGAAGCAGACGAAGCGAAAGGGTCGCTTCAGATGCCGCCCCACCCCCGCGCGCAGGAAGTTCACGTATTCGGGACCGTAGAGCTTGCCCCACTTCATGCAGATGACGTTGACGGGCGTTTGCATCGTCGCGCGATTCTAGGCAGCGTCAGCGGGCGGCACGCAGCTTCTCGTACAGCGCCAGGTAGGCCGCCACCACAGCGTCTTCGTGGTGCTCGCGCTGCACCGTGGCATGGCCGGCTTCGGCCAGGCGGTGGCGCTCGGCATCGCTCAGGGCGAGCATGCGCCGCATCGCCTCGGCCAGGCCCGAAGGGTCGGCCAGCGGCGCCAGCAACGCGTTCTCGCCATCGCGCACCAGCGACTGCGCGCCTTCGTTGCGCGTGCTCAGCACCGGCAGGCGGTGCTGCCAGGCTTCGAGAATCACGTTGCCCAGCGGTTCGTGCCGCGACGGGCAGACGAACACATCGCCCAGCGCGAAGTAAGGCGTGGTGTCGTTCTGCCAGCCCGCCCAATGCACGCGCGATGCCACGCCCAGCTGGCGCGCGGTTTCGGTCAGTGGCTCGCGCTGCGCGCCGTCACCGGCAATGAGCAGCACCAGCGGCCGCCCGCCGACCGTGGGTTCGAGCCGGGCAAAGGCTTCGAGAAGATCATGGAAGCCCTTCTTCACCACCATGCGGCCCAGCGCAAAGATCACGAAGGCGTTGTCGGCCATCCCCAAATGGGCGCGCAGCGCCTGCGTCTCCTCGGTGCCGACCGCGCGCGGCTGCGGCACGAAGTTGCCGATGTAGAACACGCGCTCGGGCGGCAACCCTTGCTTGACCATGAAGTCGCAGATGTCCTGGGTATTGCCCACCCAGGCATGCGCATGCCGGTAGTAGCCATCGATCTTGTAGTACCCGCCCAGCCGCGCCACGTGCAGCGTGCGGCTGCCGGCCGGCAGCCGCGTCAGCCGCGTTGCGCGGCCCATGTAGGTCTGCACCACGTCAGGCTGGCGCTGGCCGATCAGACGCGTCAGGCGCCAGCGCGAATACAGGTCCCACTTCGATGCCATCGGCAGGTGCACCTGTTCGACCTCGGGCGGCAGCACCTGCCGCACCGGGCTGTCGGGGCGGATCACCGCCAGGCTCGGATGCCCGGCGCGGTGCAGCGCCTTCACCAGCCGGATGAAGAACCAGTCCGCTCCACCCAGTTGGTGGCTGCCGAGCACGTGGATCGAACGGATCATGCACGGGATTCTGACAGCAGGGCTCCTCGGCGCCGTGCACCGACAATCGCCGCATGTGCGGCATCGCGGGCGTCATCACCTCATCCCCGTCGGCGGCCGAGCTGCGGCCGCAGCTCGAAGCGGCCGCGGCCGCGCTGCGCCACCGAGGGCCCGACGACTTCGGCATCACTCTGGACGGCCCGGTGGGCCTGGTGCATACGCGGCTGTCGATCATCGACCTGGCCGGCGGCCACCAGCCGATCGTCACGCCCGGGCACGACCTGTCGGCGGTGGTCAACGGCGAGATCTACAACTACGTCGAACTGCGCCGCGAATACACGGCGCGCAGCGGCGTGGAGCCGCTCACCCACTCGGATTCCGAAAGCGTGCTGCAGGTCTACGCCGCCGAAGGCGTGCAGGGCCTGCGGCACCTGAACGGCATGTTCGCGCTGGCCCTGCACGACCGCGCGCGCCGGCGTGTGGTGCTGGCGCGCGACCGCCTGGGCATCAAGCCACTGTACGTGTACCAGGACACCACGCGCGTGGCCTTCGGCTCGGAACTGAAGGCCCTGCTGCCGCTGCTGCCCACGCCGCCGGCACTGGATGCGGACGCGATCGCGCAGTTCCTGGAGAACGAATTCCTCAGCGGCGAGCACACCGTCTTCGCCGGCATCCGGCGCGTGCCGCCAGGCCATGCGCTGATCATCGACCACGCGCTCAACGTGCAGCGCGAGCGCTACTGGTCTTTGCAGCAGCTGCGCGCGCTGGACGTGGACATGGGGCAGGCGCAGGAGGCTTTCTCGGCGCTGTTCGAGCAGGTGATGCGCGAGCACATGCGCGCCGACGTGCCCTTCGGCCTGTTCCTTTCCGGTGGCGTCGACTCCAGCCTGCTGTGCGCAATGCTGACGCAGATGCACGACCGGCCGATCGATAGCTTCTCGGTCGGCTATTCGGTCGATCGCCGGCGCAACGAACTGGACGACGCGCGGAAGATCGCGCGGCGCTTCGGCACGCGCCACCACGCGCTGGAGATCACGCCCGACGAGGTGCGATCGCGCATTGCGCATGCCATCTGGTCCACCGACGAACTGATGCGCGACTTCGCGGTGCTGCCGACCTCGCTGCTGGCCGAGAAGGCGGGGCAGTCGCTGAAGGTCATCTTCACCGGCGAAGGCGGCGACGAGGCCTTCGCGGGCTATGCGCGCTATCGCAAGAACTCGTTGCGGCGCTCGCTGTCGAACCTGTTACGTCCTGGCGTGGGCGGCTTTCGCACCCGCAATCGCTGGCCCGCCGACTTGCGCAAGCGCACCTACTCGCCGCAGCTGCAGGCCGTCGCCGGTGGCTTTCGGCGAGCGCAGGTCGAAGCCTGGAAGGACGCGCCGCCGGCCTGGAGCGACCTGCAGCGCATCCAATACTACGACCTGCTTGCGGCGCTGCCCGACAAGCTGCTGGTCAAGGTGGACCGCAGCCTGATGGCCTGGGGCGTGGAAGCGCGCGTGCCCTACCTGGACCACCGCATCGTCGAGTTCGGGCTGGGCCTGCCCGATGCGCTGAAGGTGCAGGGCCGCATCGGCAAGCGCTTCCTGCGCGAATGGGGTCAGCGCCATATCCCGGGGCCCTACCTGATGCAGTCGAAGAAGGGCTTCCACGTGCCGATGCAGCAGATCCTGCGCGGCGAGTTCCTGGCGCAACTCGGCCAGGCGCTCGCTTCCAACGAAGCGATCCGCAGCTGGTTCAAGGTCGACGGCGTCAAGGGCCTGATCGAGGCGCAGCAGCACACCGGCGGCCACAGCGACCAGGTGTGGGGACTGCTGCAGTTTGCGATCTGGCACCGCCTCTTCGTCGAGCAGCCGGGGCGCCAGCCCGGGCGCAGCGAGGACCCGCTGGACTGGATCCGCTGAAGGCTCTCCCTTGAAAGAGGGCCCCCATCGAGACCTCCCTTTGGTGGATTCACTGCGCGGCGCGCGATTCCCAGAATCTGTTCCAGCCCGACATGTCGTCGAGCCCAACCGCAAGGAGATCCGCCATGTTCCGCATCCTCGCCGCTCTCATCCTCGCCGCCTTTGCCTTTGCCGCGCAGGCCGCCGTCGACGCCAACAAGGCCAACCAGGCCGAGCTCGAAACCGTCAAGGGCATCGGGCCCGGACTGTCCGGCAAGATCCTCGATGCACGCAAGGCCGGCGCCTTCAAGGACTGGAACGACCTGGTCGAGCGTGTCGGCGGCGTCGGCGCCGGCAATGCCGCGCGCTTTTCGCAGGCCGGCCTGACGGTCAACAACACCGTGTACAGCGCGACGCCCGCCGCCGCGCCAGAAAAGACCGCCGGAACCCGCAAGACCGCCAAGCCGGCCGATGCGGCGACCGCACCGATACGCCAGTGAGGCAGGCCCAGGCCGGTGCCGTCAGGCACCGGCCGTCGCGGCCGGCCAGGCGAAGAAGTCGAGCACCTCGCCGCGCCGCGCCGCCACATCGGCCTCGCCCAGGGCCATCAGCTCGCGGGTGTAGCCGGCCTCGAACAGCAGGTAGCTGGCCAGCGCCGCACCCTGCGCCGTGCGGCCGCTGCCGCTGACCCCCACACCGCGCAGCAGCGCGCGCACGGTGGTCGGCAACTCCTCGACATGCCTGGCGGCGATCTCGTCCAGCCGCTGCGACGGCGCGATCACCAGCGCGTCGATGGGCCGCAGCGGCGTGGCCAGCCGGGCCTCGTCGCTGAGCAGCGCCAGCGTGCGGTTGATGCGCTGCAGCCGCTCCACGTCGGCCGTCAGCGCATCGAGAAAGATGCCGGACAGCGAATGCCCGGCCACCTGCGCCAGGCTGGGGTAGCCGGTGTTCTCGACGCGGCGGCCGGGCGGCTCGTGCATGCGCCCGGCGCCGATGATCAGCAGTCGCTGCGCGCCCAGGTGGATGGCCGGCGACAGCGGCGCCGTCTGGCGCATCGAGCCGTCGCCGAACCACTCCAGCTGCCCGTCCATCGGCAGCTCAGCAGCCGGGAAGACGAAGGGGATGGCCGACGATGCCAGCAGGTGCGCGGTGCTCAACTCGGCCGCCGCCGCCACACGCTGTGATCGGACCCAGACCGGCACCGGCGCGGCCGATTGGTAGAAGGTGACGTGTTCGCCCGAGTTGTAGTTGGAGGCGGTCACGGCCAACGCCTGCACGTGGCGGCCGCGCAGCATGCGCGGCAGCCGCTGCAGCGGCACCAGGTGCTCCAGCAGTTCGCCCAGCGGCGCGTTGTCGAGCAGCGAACGCGGCCGCGCCCGGCGCCAGCGTGCGATCAGCCAGCCGATCGACAGCATGGTCAGCCACTGCGCACCGCTGCGGATCACGCCCAGCGAATCGGCGCGATACACCTGCTCGACGCGGAAGTTCTCCCAGACCTGCGCGATAGCCTCGACCGCGGCGTCGAACTGGTCGGCATTGCAGGCCAGGGCCGCGGCATTGATGGCACCGGCCGAGGTGCCGCAGATCACGCCGAAGGGGCAGCGCCTTGGCGACGCGGCCGTGCCGCGGCGCAAGCGCGCGATGGCGCGCAGCACGCCCACCTGGTAGCCGGCGCGTGCACCGCCGCCACTGAGCACCAGCCCTGTGATCGGGGTCTCGTACATGGCCGTGGAATGTAGCCCCGCCCGACCGGGGCCAAGCCCGCAACTGGCGGCGCAAGGCCTGCCTGATCAGCCGTAGACGATGCTCGCCTGCCCACCGTGGGCCACGCTGCGCCAGCGCGCCAGCGCCTCGTCGCACGGCCAAAAACGGGCCTGGTCGCCCAGGTCCAGGTCGGCCATGGCATCGGATCGGCGCAACTGCAGCCGCACGCCCAGGCCCTGGTCCAGGTCGCCGTGATCGGTGTGCAGCTTGCGCGCCGGCCATTGGCGCAGCACTTCTTTCAACGGCAGCGGAATGCCGTTGACCGCCACCGCCAGGTAGCGGCCGAAGCGTGCGCGCGCGCCCGCCAGGTCCCAGACCTGCGCCACCTCCAGGCGCAGCCCTTCAGAGAAGCGATCGAGCTTGACACGGCCCTGCACGATCAGCAACTCGTCCTCGCGCAGCAGCTCGCGGTGTGCCTCGAACAGCGCCTCGTTGGCCACCGCCTCGATCACCTCGCTGCGGTCATCAAGCTTGAAGATCATGACGCGGCCGCGCTGGCCGTTGACGACACGCAGCTCGCCGACGATGCCGGCCAGAAGCTGCGGCTCGCGCGAATCGGCCAGATCGGCAATGCGCGTGCGGCAGAACTGGCGCACCTCGGCCTCGCTCTGCTCGAACAGGTGGCCCGACAGGAAGAAGCCGAGGGCCGTCTTCTCCTGCGTCAACCGTTCCTTGATGTCCCACGGCGCCGCGGCCACCAGCGCCGGCTCGTGGGTGGAAGCGGCATGCGAATCACCGAAGTCGAAGAGCCCACCCTGGTCGGCATGCGCCGCTTGGGTGTCGGCCCAGTCCAGCGCCAGGCTCACGCTGGCCAGCATCGCCGCGCGGTCGGCATGCAGCTTGTCGAAGGCACCGGCCTTGATCAGCGCTTCGACCACGCGCTTGTTGATGCGCTGGCGGTCGACGCGCGCGCAGAAGTCGAACAAGCTGCGGAAGGGCCCACCGCCCTCGCCCGCCGAGCCTTCGCGCGCCGCGACGATGGCCTCGATGGCCGACTGTCCAGTGCCCTTGATCGCGCCCAGGCCGTAGCGCACGCACTGATCGTCGACCGGCTCGAAGCGGTAGACACCGCGGTTCACGTCCGGTGCTTCGAAGCTCACACCGAACTGCTTCGCGTCACCGAGCAGGATCTTCAACTTGTCGGTGTCGTCCATTTCCACCGTCATGTTGGCGGCATAGAACTCGGACGCGCAATGCACCTTCAGCCAGGCGGTGTGGTAGGCCAACAGCGAGTAGGCCGCGGCATGGCTCTTGTTGAAGCCATAGCCAGCGAACTTCTCCATCAGGTCGAAGACCTCGTCGGCCTTCTGCGCCGGGATGTCCTTGGACAGCGCGCCGGCGCGGAAGATCTCGCGCTGCTTGGCCATCTCCTCGGGCTTCTTCTTGCCCATCGCGCGGCGCAGGATGTCGGCGCCGCCAAGCGAGTAGCCGCCCAGCACCTGGGCGGCCTGCATCACCTGTTCCTGGTAGACGAAGATGCCATAGGTCTCTTCCAGCACCTGCGCCAGCAGTGGGTGCGGGTAGGTGATCGGCTCCTTGCCGTTCTTGCGGGCGCAGAAGCTCGGGATGTTCTCCATCGGCCCGGGCCGGAACATCGCGTTCAGCGCGAACAGGTCCTCGATGCGCGTCGGCCGCGCCTCGCGCAGCATACCCTGCATGCCACGGCTTTCGAACTGGAACACCGCTTCGGTCTGGCCTTCGGAGAACAGGCGGTAGACCTTGGGATCGTCGAGCGGCAGCTTGTCGTAGTCGAAGTCCTTCAGCGCGGATCGGCGCACGCGAATGAAATCCTTGGCCAACTCCAGGATGGTCAGCGTGGCCAGGCCCAGGAAGTCGAACTTGACCAGGCCGATGGCCTCGACATCGTCCTTCGCGAACTGGCTCACCGCGCTGGCGCTGCCCGGCTGCTGGTACAGCGGGCAGAAGTCGGTGATCTTGCCCGGCGCGATCAGCACGCCGCCGGCATGCATGCCGACGTTGCGCACCAG
>Ga0105103_10000248_pt1 | contig 30259 bp, 26 predicted proteins | sample PPLLaktember2015_2_FD_79107 | JGI IMG/M metagenome (GOLD analysis project Ga0105103, IMG submission 79107) | Freshwater sediment microbial communities from Prairie Pothole Lake near Jamestown, North Dakota, USA - PPLs Lake P7 Core (6) Depth... | ecosystem: Environmental > Aquatic > Freshwater >...
CCGTTCACGATCGTGTCCGATGAGTTGAACGGGGAAACCCGAGGCAGCGACGGCGTAGTGCGTCCGCTGCTGCCGCGCTCCTTCAGGTCGCTCTCGGAGGCCGAAGAGGAGAACGGGCAGAGCCGCATCTATCTCGGCATCCACTGGTCCTTCGACAAGACCGCCGGCATCGACCAGGGCCGGAAGATTGCGGACGACGTGTTCAGCAACGCCTTCCGCGCCCGCCGGTAGCCCCACTCGAGTGTCCCGGCCGTTCCCGGGGCCGGGACACACTTTCACGCGCGCCCGAGCCCGTCCAGGGCCGAGGCGGCGCGTGTTAGCCTTGTCAAAACCCCATGCGGTATCCCACCGTCCCTCGCCTTGGGCTCGTCCTCCTGCTCGCCGGCTCCGCGCTCGCGCTGCCGGCCTGCGACTCGCTCTACTACAAGACGATGAAGAAGTTCGGGATGGAGAAGCGCGACATCCTGGTGAAGCGCGTGCGCGAGGCGCGCGAAGCGCAGCAGGAGGGCAAGGAGGAGTTCCGCTCCGCGCTGGACCGCTTCAAGCTGGTCGTGGAAACCGACGGCGGCACTCTCGAGGACAAGTACAACGATCTCAACCAGCAGCTCGAACGCAGCGAGGACCGCGCGCGCGAGATCCACGACAAGGTGAAGTCGGTGAAGGACGTGGCCGCCGACCTGTTCAAGGAGTGGGAGAAGGAGCTCGATCAGTACAGCGATCGGGCACTGCGCGCGGAAAGCGAACGGGAATTGCGCGAGACGAAGCGGCGTGCGCAGGCGGTGATCGCAGCGATGGAGAAGGCCGAAAAGCGTGTCGGCCCGGTGCTGGAACCGCTGCGCGACCGCGTGTTGTTCCTCAAGCACAACCTGAACGCGTCGGCCATCGGCGCGCTCGACAAGGAACTGGTGGCGCTGCGGACCAACGTGGATGCGCTGGTAGTCGAGCTCGAGTCGTCCATCGCGGAGGCGGAGAGCTTCATCGCCCAGATGGACGCCGAGGCCAGGGCCACGAACTGACGAACGAGGGTGTCGAGCGCCCACGACACCCTCGCCCGCCCGGAGCGCGCTACTTCAGCTCGCTCACGTCCTTGGCGATCACCGCCAGGCTGTTGTTGGCCAGCGATCCCACCACGTAGAGAAAGTAGGCCTTGTTCGGCTGCAGCCCCAGGCCCGACGGGCCGTAGGCCGCGGCCGTGGCCCCTGCCGCGGTGATCGCGAACTGTGTCGCCGTGCCCGCGACCGGCAGCGTGGCCGATTCGCCGTTCACCACCGACGTTGCCAGACCGCGCGTTGCCAGGGCGTTGCCGAACTGGCTGGTCAGGTAGAAGTCAACGGCCGGCGCATTGGCCGCGTGCTGGATGGTGATGCGGGCGCGGTTGGCGGGCGTGGTGCTGAGGTTGTTCACGAACTTGCTGGCGGTGAGGCCGCCCGACGCGGTGAGGTGCGCGAGCACCGTGGAGTTCTCACCGGCATTGAACGGAATCTGCGCGGGGCCGATGACCGCGGCGCTCGTGCAGCGGCCGGTGGCGGGGAAGTGCACGGCAACCGCATAGGTGCCGGCGGGGACCGAGAGGGCCCCGACGATCTGGCCGAACGTGAAGTTCGGCAGCAGGCACGCGCCCCCGAAGGACACGTCCACCGGCAGGCCTGCCGGCGCGCCGGCGACGTCGGCGGCCGGGATGCCGTGAACCACGAAGATCTCGGCGTTGTTCTGCGCGGTCGCGGGCGCGGCGACGAACAGCAAGGCAGCGAACAGCAGACTCCGTCTCATGACGCACTTCTCCAGCAAAAAATAGCGGTTGTCGATAGCGGCGCCGAGGATGTGACGCCGTGAACTGTTGGTAAGACCGCCGCGCCCCGAAAAAGGATCCCGCACGCGCGGGGGGACGCCACCCTTATGACTGGAGCCCGTCGTCACTGGCGACGCAGGCAGGAACGACTCAGCCGCGGCTGCGCTCGACGATCTTCACGAAGCTGTCGGCGTCGAGGCTGGCGCCGCCCACCAGCGCCCCGTCCACATCCGGCTGTGCCATCAGTGCCGCGGTGTTGTCGGCCTTGACGCTGCCGCCATACAGCACTCGACATCGCGAGGCGGCGTCCTGTCCGAACCACTGCGTCAGCCGGGACCGGATGTGCGCGTGCGCGTCCTGTGCCTGTTCCGGCGACGCCGTGCGTCCCGTGCCGATGGCCCACACGGGCTCGTAGGCCACGACCATGCCGGCCAGCTCACCGCCGGTCACCCCGTCGAGGCCGGCCTTGATCTGGCGGTCGAGCACCTGCAGCGTCTGGTTCGCTTCGCGCTCCTGCAGCGTCTCGCCGATGCACACGATGGGGATGAGCGTGGCCGTCAGCGCGGCGCGCACCTTGCGGTTCACCGTCTCGTCGGTTTCGCCGAACAGCGTGCGCCGCTCGGAATGGCCGACCAGCACCCATGCGGCGCCGGCCTCGCGCACCATCTGCGCGCTGATCTCGCCGGTGAAGGCGCCCTCCCGTTCCCAGTGCATGTTCTGCGCGGCCACCCCGATGGACGAGCCCGCGAGCGCGGCCGCCACGGCGTGGATCGCCGGCGCCGTCGGCGCCACGACGATGTCGACGCCGGTCATGCCGCCGAGACGCCCGCGCAGGTCGGTGACGAACGCCACCGAGTCGCGGACGGTCTTGAACATCTTCCAGTTACCGGAGATAAGCGGCTGGCGCATTGGAGGATAGCCTTCAGTTCAAAGTTCAAGAGTTCAAGAGTTCAAGAGTTCAAGTGCGAAGCGTGAACGAGGAACTCTCGCGGTGACGACGTGACAGCGTGACGACGATCTTTGAAAACTTTGAACTCTTGAACTCTTGAACTTTGAAATTACTTCTCCGGCAGCGCCGCTACTCCCGGCAGCGTTTGTCCGCCGAGGAACTCGAGGGACGCGCCTCCGCCGGTCGAGATGTGCGTCATCTTCGACGCCACCCCCGCGGCGTTGACGGCCGCCACCGAGTCGCCGCCGCCGATGATGGTCGTCCCCTGGACATTGGCGCACGCGTGCGCCACGGCCATCGTGCCGGCGGCGAAGGGCGCCACCTCGAACACGCCCATCGGGCCGTTCCAGACCACGGTCTTCGCGTCCTTCAGCAGGTCGGCGAAGAGGTGCGCGCTCGCCGGACCGATGTCGAGCCCCATGCGGGTGCCGATGTCGGGGTCGTTCACGGTGAGCACGGCGGTGGACGCATTCGCGTCGATGGCGTCGGCGACGACGTGATCCACGGGGAGCTGCAGCTGCACGCCGCGCGCCTGCGCGTGGGTCATGATGTCGCGGGCCTCGTCCAGCTTCTCGTCCTCGACCAGAGACCGTCCCACCGGCATGCCGAGCGCCTTGAAGAACGTGTAGGCCATCGCACCGCCGATGATCAGCCGATCGACCCGCGCCAGCATGCTCTCGATGACCTCGATCTTGTCCGACACCTTGGCACCGCCGATGATGGCGACGAATGGCCGCTCGGGACTGCCCAGCGCCATGCCGAGGTAGGTCAGCTCCTTCTCCATCAGCAGGCCGGCGCCAGCAGCCCGCATCAGCGGCACGATTCCCGCCACTGACGCGTGCGCGCGGTGCGCCGCACCGAACGCATCGTCCACGTAGACGTCGGCGAGCTCGGCCAGCGCGGCCGCGAACGCCGGGTCGTTCTTCTCTTCCCCGGCGTGAAATCGGAGGTTCTCGAGCAGCACCAGCTTCGACCCGCCCGGCGCGTGCGCCGCCGCCACCGCTTCTTTCGCCGCGGCGCCGATGCAATCGCCGGCGAAGGTCACCGGACGGCCCACGAGGCCGGCCAGGTGATCGGCCACCGGCTTCAGGCTGTATTCGGGGGTCGCCTTGCCTTTGGGGCGCCCGAGGTGCGAGGCGAGGATGACCGTCGCGCCCGCGTCGAGCGCGTAACGGATGGTCGGCAGGGCCGAGGTGATGCGCGTGTCGTCGCCGAGCTGCCCGTTCTTGATGGGCACGTTGAAGTCCACGCGCAGGAACAGCCGCTGGCCCTTCAGGTCGAGGTCACGGATCGAATACTTGGTCATGGAGGCGGTTGGGGGCTACAGCTTGTTCAGCAGATCCACGCAGCGGTTCGAGTAGCCCCACTCGTTGTCGTACCAGGCCATCACCTTCAGGAAGTCGCCGTCCAGCACCTTCGTGTAGGCGGCGTCGACGATGGAGGAGTGCGGGTTGCCGCGGAAGTCGATCGATACCAGCGGGTCGGTCGAGAACTGCAGGATGCCCTTCATCGGCCCCTCGGCCGCGGCCTTGAGCGCCGCGTTCACCTCGTCCGCGGTCGCCTGCTTCTCCATGATGCAGACCAGGTCCACCACCGAGACGTTCGGCGTGGGCACGCGCATCGCGATGCCGTCGAGCCGGCCCTTGAGCGCTGGCAGCACTTCGGCCACGGCCTTGGCGGCGCCGGTCGTGGTGGGGATGATGGACATGGCGGCCGCGCGGGCGCGCCGCAGGTCCTTGTGCGGAAGGTCGAGCAGGTTCTGGTCGTTCGTGTAGGCGTGGACGGTCGTCATCCAGCCCTTCTTGATGCCGAAGGTCTCGTGGATGACCTTGGCCACCGGCGCGAGGCAGTTGGTGGTGCAGGAGGCGTTCGAGATGATGTGGTGCGTCGCCTTGTCGTACGCCGCCTCGTTCACGCCCAGCACGACGGTGACGTCAGGGTTCGTCGCCGGCGCGGTGATGATCACCTTCTTCGCGCCCGCCGCCAGGTGCTTGGCGGCATCGTCACGCTTGGTGAACTTGCCGGTGCACTCGAACACCACGTCGACGCCCAGGTCCTTCCAGGGCAGCTGCCCCGGATCCTTGACCGAGAGAACCTTGAACTCGTCGCCGTTGACGGCGATTGCCCCCTCGCGGGCCTCGATCGTGGCGGTGAGGTTGCCGAGCACCGAGTCGTACTTGAGCAGGTGCGCCAGGGTCTTCGCGTCGGTGATGTCGTTCACCGCCACGAAGTCGATGTCCGCGCGCCCGAGGGCCGCGCGCATGATGTTGCGTCCGATGCGGCCGAATCCGTTGATGCCGACCTTCAGTGACATGTATCAGTCCTCCGGATAAACGGCTCATTCTACACAGCTTCGCGCCTTGCGGGGGCGGCGTTCGAAGCGATATACTCGCAGGGACGTAAGTCCTTTAATGTATACCTTTTACAGCATCCTCGTCCTGGTGGTCTTCGTGATTGCCTCGCCGTGGTTCCTCTACCAGGCCCTCCGCTACAGAAAATACGTCGGCAGCCTCGGCCAGAGGATGGGCTATCTGCCCGTCTCGTTCAACGTCGATGGCGACGAATCCATCTGGATCCATGCGGTCTCCGTCGGCGAGGTCCTGACGGCGCGCCCCCTGATCGCCGCGCTCCGGCAGCGGTATCCCGCCCTCCGCATTGTCCTCTCGACCACCACCATCGCCGGGCAGCAGCTCGCCCGCCGCAGCGTGCCGAACGTCGATGAGGTGTTCTACTTCCCGTTCGACCTCGGCGTGTTCGTCCGCCGCACGCTCGACCTGGTGAAGCCACGCCTGTTCCTGATGATGGAGACCGAGATCTGGCCGGTGGTGCTGCGCGAATGCCGCCAGCGCGGGATCAGGACGGTGGTCGTCAATGGGCGGCTCTCGTCGCGCTCCTTCCCCCGCTACCGGCTCATCACCGCCTTCATGCGCCGCGTGCTGCAGGACGTGGATCGGTTCTGCGTGCAGAGTGACGAATCGGCACGCCGCTTCATCGCGCTGGGCGCCGACCCCTCGAAGGTGGTGGTGACCGGTTCGCTGAAGTTCGACTCGCTGGATCATACCGGCCAGCTGCGCGGCCGCGACCGTGTGCTGCGCTACTTCCGGCTTCCGTCCACCCGTCCCGTCATCGTCGCCGGCAGCACCATGAAGGGCGAGGAGCCGGCGGTACTCAAGGCGTTCCGCCGCGTGCGGGCGACGTCACCGACGGCGATGCTCGTCCTGGCGCCGCGCCATCCCGAGCGCTTCGGGGAGGTCGAACAGCTGTGCCGCAACGAAGGCTGGAAGACCTCGCGGCGTACCGAACTGGCGATCGACGCGGAGCCGCGCGCTGACATCGTCGTGGTGGACACCATCGGCGAGCTCGCCGCGCTCTACCAGGTTGCCACGGCGGTGTTCGTGGGCGGCAGTCTCGTGCCGACCGGCGGCCACAACGTGCTCGAGCCGGCGGTGTTCGGCAAGCCCATCGTCTTCGGCCCGCACATGGAGAACTTCCGCGAGATCTCGGAAGCCTTCGTCTCCGCGGGCGCCGCCGTGCAGCTCGACGACGAAGGGCAGCTCGAAACGGTGTTGATCGATCTGCTGGGCGACCCCGTGCGCCGTGCGCGCCTGGGCGCGGCGGCCCGCGCGCTGGTCGAAGCCAATCGCGGAGCGAAGGACAAGACGATGACGGTGATCGAGGCCCTGGTACAGCCGGCCTCGCCGTCCAACGTCGTCCCGTTCAGACCCATTGCTTGACCTTCTCTACGGCGAAGTCGCGCGGTGGCGGCGCCGCTCGTTCGAGCGGCACCCCGACCGTCGCCGACGGCTGGCGCGTCCCGTCATCAGCGTGGGCAACCTGTCGGTGGGTGGCACGGGCAAGAGCCCGGTCGTGGCCGCCATCGCCGAGTGGCTGGTGCAGCAGGGCGAGCGCCCCGCCATCCTCAGCCGTGGCTATCGGCGCCGCGACGATGTGCCCGGTGTGGTGGTCGTCTCGGACGGGCGCACCATCCTGTCCGGGCTTGGCCGCTCCGGCGACGAACCCCTGATGCTGGCTCGGGCGGTGTCTGGCGCCATTGTGTGCGTGTGCCCGGATCGCCACCTCGCCGGTGTCCTCGCCGAACGGGCGCTTGGCGCCACGGTTCACCTGCTGGACGACGGATTTCAGCACTTCACTCTTGCGCGGGATCTCGATGTGCTCGTGACGTCGCTCGGTGAGATCCCGGGAGGCCGTCTGCTGCCGCGCGGCCGCCTCCGCGAGCCCCTCGACGCCGCCGCCCGCGCGCACGTGCTGATCGTGATGGGCGCCACGGCAGGAGCGGCCACCACCGAAGGGTGGACGCTCGGTGTGGGACTGGCTTGCGGCGCCGAGAAGGTGTTGGGGACGCCGTGTCTCGTCGGCCCGGGCTCTCGGGCCCCAGGCCCCAAGACCCAAGACCCAAGACCCAAGACTCAGGACCCAGAACCCAGGACTCAAGACCCGGGACCCAGGACCCAGGACCCACCGTTGTCCCCCGGTTCCCTGGTTGTGGTCGCCTGCGGCATTGCGAACCCGCAGCGCTTCGTCGGCGACGTGAAGGACGCGGGGTACGTCGTGGCACGCGAGGTGGTGTTCGGCGACCACCACGCCTTTTCCGCGCGAGATATCGCCCGCATCGGAGCGGCGGTCGCCGACACCGGCGCCATCGCGGTGCTCACCACCGACAAGGATGCCGTGCGGTTCGAGGATGCCGGCCCGCGGCCGTTCGCGCTGTACCGCGTGCCGCTGGCGCTTCGCTTCACCCCACCCGGCGTGCTCTTCGAGAGCGTGGCGGCGGTCCTGGCAGCACATCGAACGGCAGACGGCAACCGGCAGACGGCAGACGGGGACGGGCCGTCGTGAGGCACGCTGTCGAGTACTGGCTCGTGGTCAGCGTGCGTGCCGTGGCGTGCGTGCTGCCGGACGCGCTGATCCGCGTCTGGGGTGCGGCGCTGGGAATGACGTTCTACGCGCTCGACCGCTCTCATCGTCGCGTCGCCCTGGGCAATCTCGTGGAATGCTTTCCGACGCGCACCGACGCGGAACGGCGCGCCATCGCGCGGCGGACGTTCCGGCATTTCGGCCGGCTGCTGCTCGAACTGCTGCGCTTCAGCGCGCGGACGGACGAGCAACGCGCGGCCCTGGTCGAAATCGAGGGCGCCGAGCGCGTGCGGCATGCATATGCTCAGGGCAAGGGTGTGCTGTTCTTCACGGGGCACTTCGGATTCTGGGAACTGCACGCCATCCACCACGGCTATGCCTTCGAGCCCATCGGCGTGCTGGCGCGCGCGCTCGACAACCCGCGGCTGAACGCCCTGCTCGAGTCGATGCGCGGCGTGACCGGCAACCATTGCATCTACCGCCAGGGTGCGGTGCGGCGCGTGCTGAAGACGCTGGCGGCCGGGCACGGTGTGGCGATGCTCATCGATCAGCACATGCACAGCCCCGACGCGATCTGGGTGAACTTCTTCGAGCGCCCCGCGGCGACGACCTCGACGCTGGCGGCGTTGGCGCTCAGGACCGGTGCGCCGGTGGTGCCGGTGTTCGCGCTGCCCCTGCCCGGCGGCCGTTTCAAGTTCGTCTACGAACCGCCGGTCGAGCCGCCCGCGGGCGAGGGCCCCGAGGCGATCGACGCCTTCACGCAACGATGCACCGACGTGCTCGAGATGTACGTGCGGCGGCATCCGGACCAGTGGCTATGGATGCATCGCCGCTGGCGCGATGCACCCGCCCCGGAAGCGAAGGGCATGTTCCCGGCGGCGCAGCAATGAACCTGGTCGTGCTGTCGCCCAACTGGCTCGGCGACGCCGTGATGGCGCTGCCGGCTCTCGCCGACGTGCGCCGGCATTTCGCCGACGCGCGGCTCACCGTGGCGGCGCGGGCGTCGGTGGCATCGCTCTTCGCCATGGTGCCCGGTGTGGACGCGGTGCTCACACTGCCGGGACGCGGCGGGCTCGCGGCATTGCGCACGTGGCGGCAGGATGTGACGGCTCTCGCGGATGGTGCCTTCGATGTCGCGTTGCTCTTCCCGAACTCGTGGGCCTCGGCCTTTGTCGTCCACCGTGCCGGCATTGCCGAACGGTGGGGACTGGCCACCGACTTCCGGACGCGCCTGCTGACGCGCTCGGCTCCCCGGCCGCGTGGCGCTGCGCATCAGGCTGGCTACTACCAGGCGCTCGTCTCCGCACTGGGCCTCGAGAACGGCCCGGCATACGCCCGCGTGCAGGTGCCGGCGGGAGTGGCGAACCCGGTCACGGCTCGGCCTTATGCCGTGCTCGCCCCTGGTGCGGCCTATGGCTCCGCCAAGCAGTGGCCACCGGAGAAATTTGCCGAACTGGCGGTGCTGCTGGCCCGCGACGGACAGACCGTCGTGCTGGTCGGGAGCCGCGCCGATGCGGCCACGTGCCGCACGATTGGCCGCGGCGCCAGCGGCGTGAGCGGCGACACGCTGGTGGACATGAGCGGCCGGACGACGCTCGCCGAACTCGCCGCGGTGCTGGCGGGCGCATCGGTTGTGGTGTCCAACGATTCCGGGGCGATGCACCTGGCAGGCGCAGTGGGCGCACCGGTGGTGGCCGTGTTCGGCGCCACCAACGAGCGGCGCACCTCGCCGCTCGTCAACGGCCCCGGCGCCGTGCCTCCGCGAATCCTCTCTACAGACGCCTGGTGCCGGCCGTGCATGCTTCGGGAATGCCCTATCGATCACCGGTGCATGACCGGCGTGAGCGCAGAGGACGTGGCATCGGCCGCCGCGGCAGTCCTGCGATGATGGGAAGCAGCATGACGAGAGCGCCCGGACGCCCGGCGGTGTTCCTGGACCGTGACGGCACCATCAACGACGATGTCGGGTACCTGACCGATCTGGCCAGCCTCGAGATCTACCCGTACGCGCCGGATGCGATTCGCCTCCTGCGCCGCGCCGGCTTCGCCATCATTGTCGTCACCAATCAGGGCGGCATCGCGCGTGGCCTGATGACCGAGGCCTTCGTCCAGGACACGCACCGGCGCATGGCGGCCCGGCTCGAGCGCGCCGGCGCCGTGATCGACGACTGGTTCTATTGTCCGCATCACCCCGAGTCGGTGGTGCCGGGGCTCGCCACGCCATGTGTGTGCCGGAAGCCGGGCATCGCGATGCCGCTGGAGGCAGCGGCGCGGCATGGCCTCGACCTGGAGCGCTCGTGGGTGATCGGCGATCACTGGCGTGACGTGCAGATGGGGCATGCCGCCGGCATGCGCGCGGTGCTGCTGCGCACGGGGCACGGGCTGGATCAGGAAGCGGCGCGCGCCTCGGAGCAGCGGGTGGAAGCCATCTGCGATAACCTGATGGCCGCGACGGCGTTCGTGTTGGAAGAGAGCAGGCGCGTCTTTGGCGCGTAGGCCGGAACAAGGCGTGCCTTCGGCACCTAGGCCGCGCTTCGCTCGGTAGGCCGCGCTTCGCGCGGCAGGGATCTGATGATCGAGATAACGCGGAAATTCTCGGGCGCGCGGGTGGTCGTGATCGGCGACCTGATTGCCGACGAGTACGTCTACGGCCGCGTGGCTCGCGTGTCGCGAGAGGCTCCGGTCCTGATCCTGGAATACGATTCGACCGAGATGGTGCCTGGTGGCGCCGGCAACGCCGCCAGCAACGTCGCCGCGCTCGGCGGGCAGGTGCGCCTGGTGTCGCTGGTCGGCCGTGACGAGGCCGGCCGCCGCGTGCAGCGAGTGCTTCCGGCGCGCGTCGATCGCCGGGGCCTGGTGCGCCCCGCCGGATTCCGCACGCCGGTGAAAACGCGCATCCTCGCCGGCGGCATCCACTCCGCCAAGCAGCAGGTGGTCCGGATCGATCGGATGTCTCCGCGCGCCGTGACCGACGCGGAACGGGTGGCCATTGCCCGCGCCGCCCACGCCGCCGTGCGAGATGCCGACGCGGTGCTGATCTCCGACTACGGTTCCGGGCTCGTCACCCCGGCGCTCGCGAAGGACGTGGCGGATCGTGTCCGCCGCCGCGGCGTGCCGGTGCTGGTGGATTCGCGCTATGCGCTGACGCGCTACCGGGGGCTCACGGCCTGCGCGCCGAACGAATCGGAAGTGGAGCAGGCGCTCGGCGTGCGCATCGACGATCACCTGCCGGTGCTGGAGCGCGCCGGACGGCGGATTCTGCAGCGCACCCGGATGCAGGCCGTCATCGTCACGCGCGGCAGCCGCGGCATGGCGGTGTTCGAGCCCGGCAGGAAGACCGTGCACATCCCCATTTTCGGATCGGATCAGATTGCCGACGTGACCGGCGCCGGGGACACGGTGATGGCGACGCTGACGCTGGCCCTCGCGGCGGGCGCGTCCGTGGAGGACGCGGCGCGCCTGGCCAACGTGGCGGGCGGCCTCGTCGTGATGAAGCGTGGCACCGCCACCATCCGGGCCGCGGAGCTGGTCCGCGCGCTCAGGAGCGTCTGACCCCGGTGCCGAGCGGCGTGCAGCTGGCGCTCGTCGTCGCGCAGACTTTCGGCGTGGCCGCCATCGCCACCTGGTTGATCCGCGGCGCGGCGCGCCAACGAGGCTGGCTGGCGCCGCCGCGCCCCGATCGCTGGCACCGCGAGCCCACGGCCCTCTACGGCGGAGTCGGCATCTTCGCCGGGTTCGCGGTGGGCTTGCTGTGGCACGTGCCCTGGTCGCCCTTCATGGCCGCGCTGCTCGTGCTCACCGGCGCCATGTTCGTCACCGGCCTCGTCGACGATGCCACGGACATCCGGCCGCAGACCAAGATCGTGCTGCAGCTGGTCGGCGGGCTGCTGCTCTACGCGGCGGACTTCCACTTCAACAGCGCGTTCGCGTGGTGGCTCGACATGGGGATTGTCGTGTTCTGGGTCGTGGCCATCACCAACGCCATGAACCTGCTCGACAACATGAACGGGCTGGCCGCCGGCACCGCCGTCATCGCCGGGGTGTCGCGGCTGCTGCTGTTTCACCAGACGGGCAACGTCGAGGGCGTGCTCGCCAGCGCGGTGTTCGTGGGCGCGGTGCTGGGCTTTCTCGTGTTCAACTTCCCGCGGGCCTCGATCTTCATGGGCGATGGCGGCAGCTTCACCATCGGATTCGCCCTGGCCGCACTCAACCTCACCAACGGCGAGTCCTATTCGAAGAGCGTCTTCTCGATCTTCATCTTTCCGGTGATGGCGCTGGCGCTGCCCATCTTCGACACCACCCTGGTGTCGGTGGCGCGCTACTTCTCGGGCCGGGCGATCAGCCAGGGCGGGCGTGACCACGCCTCGCACCGCCTGGTCGCGATCGGGCTCAGCGAGACCACGGCGGTGCTCACGCTGTGGACCATCTCCGCGGCGGCCGGCGTGATCGCGTATCTCCTCTACAACGTCGGCTTCTCCTACGCGATGTTCGCGGTGGCCATCCTGGTCCTGGGTCTGGCGCTGTTCGGCGCCGTGCTCTCGCGCGTGCGCGTGTATCCGGAAGGCACCGAGCCGGACGGGCCCGCGTCGGCATGGGGGTTCACCCTGCCAGGCGAGCTGCTCTACAAGCGGCAGATGCTGTGGGTGATTCTCGACGGGATCACCGTCGTGCTGGCCCTGACCGTGGCCTTCGAGCTGGCGAGAGATTCGTCAGCGCCTCCCGAGCTCTCGGCGGCGGTCGCGTGCGTGGTCATCGGCCTGTTCGCCCTGGGGCTCTACCGGTGGGACTGGGCGCACTTCGGCCTCACCGTCGCGGCGCGCATCGTCGCCGGCGCCGGCGCGGGCCTGGTGGCGACGGCCGTGCTGCAGCGGGTGATCGCGGTTGGCGAGCCTTTCTCGGCGCTGATGCTGGCGGCGGCGTGGCTGATGGTGAGCGTCGGCGTCTGCGGCACGCGCATCGCCGTGCGGGTCATCGACCAGTGGCTGCACCGGCTGGGAGGCGCGCGTGGGTGAGGTGGTGACACGGGACGAGCTGGTGGAGCAGGTGCGCCGCGGGCGGGAGCGCGGGCTCACCTTCGCGTTCGCCAACGGCGCGTTCGACCTGCTGCACGTCGGTCACGTGCGGTATCTCGAAGCCGCCCGTCAGGAAGCGGATCGCCTGATTGTGGCCGTGAACGACGACATGTCGGTGCGCGCGTCGAAAGGGCCCTCACGTCCGGTGATGGCGGCTCCCGATCGCGCCGAGCTCGTCGCCGCGCTGCGCGCCGTCGACTACGTCGTGATCTTCCCGGAGCCCACGGTCACGCCGCTCCTCGAGTTGCTGCGGCCGGATGTCCACTGCAAGGGCACGGACTACACGCTGGACACCGTCCCCGAACGCGACACCGTGCGCGCCTACGGCGGCCGCATCGCCATCGTCGGGGACCCGAAGGACCACTCCACCAGCGACCTCGTGAAGCGATTGGGGCGCTAGCGTCCCAGTCAGCGGTCCGCGAACGGCGCAGTGCCATCATTGTCTGCCGTCTGCCGTCTGCCGTCTGCCGTCTGCCGGACACCGGACACCGGACACCGGACACCGGATACCGGATACCGGATACCGTAAGCTATCTCCGTCTTGCCTCCCCGCATCCTCATCGTCCGGCTGAGCGCGCTTGGCGACATCGTGCACGCGGTGCCGGTGCTCTCCGCGATTCGCCGCCACGAGCCCTCGGCCGAGATCGACTGGCTCGTCGAGGAGGCGTATGCGGCCGTGCTGGGGCTGGTGGATGGACTGCGCCGCCGGATCATCGTTCGCGCCGGCGAGACGGGGACGCGCGGCGGCGACGTGGTGTTCGCGGGCGGCATGGGTTATCTGAAGGCCGCCGCATATCTGCGGCGTCAGCACTACGACATCGCGCTCGACCTGCAGGGCCTGATCAAGTCGGCGGCCTGGGCCCGCGTGTCCGGCGCGACGCGGGTGATTGGCTTCGCGCCCGGGCACCTGCGCGAGCCGCACGCGGCGCGGCTTTACACCGAGACCGTGACCCCGCCCGAGGCTCCGCACGTCATCCAGAAGAATCTGGCGCTGGCCGCGCATCTGGGCGCCCAGGTGTCGCCCTTCACCTTGCCGCTCACGCCGATGCCGTCGGCCGCCCTGGGTGCGGCGGTGGAAGAGGCGGTCGGGCCGGCGCGCTACGCGGTGCTGAATCCTGGCGCGGCGTGGCCGAACAAGCGGTGGCCGCCCGAGCGTTTCGGCGCACTGGCCGAAGCGCTGTTGCACCGGTTCGGGCTGGTGTCGTTCATCACGTGGGGCCCGTCTGAACGTGCACTGGCCGAGGACATCGTCCTGGCGTCGGGAGGCGCCGCCCGCCTGGCTCCGCCCACGGAGATTGCCGACCTCGCCGCCCTGATGCGCGGGGCGGCGCTCGTGGTGTCCGGCGACACCGGGCCTCTGCACATCGCCGCGGCCATGGGCGCGCCCATCGTGGGTCTCTTCGGGCCGACGAGGCCCGAACGCAACGGCCCCTGGGATCCGGACGATGAGGTGATCTCGAGGGCGGCGCAGTGCCGGTGCCATCACAAGCGGCAGTGCCTGATCGGCGCCCCGTGCATCAACGACATCTCGCTGGACGAGGTGATTCAGGCCGCGGATCGGCGGCTGACGAAGGAGAGGCGAGCGTCGTGAGGCGGTTCCTGACCCGGTTTCGCGTGGCCCTGGGATTTGCCCTGGCCGCCTTCGTCCTGTGGCTCGCCCGTCCCGAATGGGGCACCTGGGCCGCGGGTGCGGCCATCGCGGGGGGCGGCGAGCTGCTGCGGCTGTGGGCGGCGGGTCACCTCGAGAAGAGCCGGGAGGTGACGACCTCCGGCCCGTACCGCTATGTGCGGCACCCGCTCTACCTGGGCTCGTCGCTCATCGGCATCGGCCTCGCGATTGCGTCCACCAGCCTGGTGGTGGCGGCGATCATCGGCATCTATCTGGGGCTGACCTTGTCGGCGGCGCGCCGGAGCGAGGAAGCGCACCTGCGCGAGAAGTTCGGCGATGCCTACGATGCGTACGTCGAAAAGCGGATGGCGCCGATGACGCGGGCCTTCTCGCTCGAACGCGCACTCGGCAACCGCGAGCACCACACGATCGCCGGACTGGTGGTGGGCTTTGCGCTGCTGGCCGCGAAGATCGTCTGGTAGGAACCGGGAGGCCTCGCCCTTCGGGCTCGGTAGGAGACGGGGCCGAGCCTTCGGCTCGGTAGGGCCGCGCTGACGCGCGGTAGGGGACGGAGGCCTCGCCTTCGGCTCGGTAAGGGGGGAGGCCGAACCTTCGGTTCGGTAGGGCCGCGCTCACGCGCGGTGGGGGGAAACTCCTACGCGCCGGAACGGCGCGCCTCTGCCCCCTACGCGCCGGAACGGCGCGCCTACTTCGCTGTTTCCATCTCGCCGTCCCACCTCGGCACGTCGATGTGGATGTCGAACTGATCCAGCAGCCGCACGGAGGTGTAGGTGACGAGGTCGTCCAGGCTCGCGGGCTTCGTGTAGAACGCCGGCATCGGCGGGCAGATGACCACGCCCATGCGCGACAGCTTGAGCATGTTCTCGAGGTGGATCTCGCTGAGCGGCGCTTCGCGGACGGCCAGCACCAGGCGGCGGCGCTCCTTCAAGATGACGTCGGCCGCGCGGTGCACCAGGGAGTCGCCGAGGCCGTGTGCGATGGAGGCGAGGGAGCGGGCGCTGCACGGCGCGATCAGCATGCCCCGCGTGCGGAACGAGCCGCTCGAGATGGCGGCGCCCTCGTCGCTGCTGTGGTAGACCGTGTGGGCGAGCGCCTGCACGTCCTTCAGCGTCCAGGACGTCTCGTGCAGCATGGTCCGCGCGCCCCACTTGCTGATCACCAGGTGGGCCTCGATGTCCGTCTGCCGCAGCAGCTGCAGGACACGGATGCCGAAGATGGAGCCCGAGGCGCCGGTGATGGCCACGATGAGGCGATTGCGGTCGGACATCGGTTCCTATATTGACGATTTGGACGACGACTGACTAGAATTAGATCCTTTGCCGGGGGTAGGGCGGTTAGCTCAGTTGGTAGAGCACCGGCTTTACACGCCGGCTGTCACAGGTTCGAGCCCTGTACCGCCCACCAGATTGCGAATCCGGCCGTTCGCGGCGGCTGACCGTGAATTGGTGACTTGGTGTTCGAAGTTGTGATGTAATGAAGCGTTGATCTTCTGATGACCTGGGCGCTCTGACAACGCGCCGGAACTGACCTCGCCCGATCGCAAGATCCCGACATCAGCTCACCAGATTGAGGGTCAACTCGTGTTCCCTCCCAGGAGGGGTGGTAGTTCAGTTGGTTAGAACGCCGGCCTGTCACGCCGGAGGCCGCGGGTTCGAGTCCCGTCCACCCCGCCAACATCCCTATCTTCACAACAGGTTGGCATGTCCGGGAGTCGGGGGCGGCTCGGCCGCCTCATGCGGGTCTCAGGCAACGGCCCGCGTGAACCAGGAATACAATGCCAGCGGTTTTGGAGGTGACGATGACAGGAACGATTCGAACGTTGCGAGTGGACAAGGGCTTCGGCTTCATCAAGGACGACGCGGGGAAGGAATACTTCTTCCACCAGAGCGCCGTGTACGGCGAGGGCATCGACAACCTGCGCGAAGGCGACAAGGTTGAATTCGAGGTGGGCGAGGGCCCCAAGGGCCCCCGGGCCGAGAGCGTGCGGCGCACCTCGACCTAGTCGGAGCAGTATCATTCCCCATGCCGTTTCGTTCCCTCGCCGGTCACCGGCGGCTGACCGCGCTGCTCTCGCGCGCGATTGGCCGGGGAACGTTGCCCCCGACGCTCCTCTTCACGGGGCCAGCGGGGGTGGGGAAGTGGCGCGCGGCGGTTGCCACGGCGCAGACCCTCAACTGTCTGACGCCCGTGCAACCCGCCGGCGCGGTTGCCGCGACGTTTCCCGGTGATCCCGCCCAGGCGACCCTGGGCATGGACGCCTGCGGCGAGTGCCGCGCCTGTGAGCGCATCGCTCGCGGCATCCACGTCGACGTCATCGCCATCGAGCCCGACGAGAGGGCCTCGATCAAGATCGACGTGATTCGCGACGTCCTGTCGCGCACGTCGTACCGGCCGTTCGAGGGCAAGCGCCGGGTGGTGCTCGTCCGCGAGGCGGAGACGCTGGAAGTGGCGTCACAGAACGCCCTGCTCAAGTCCCTCGAAGAACCTCCGCCCGCCACCGTCTTCATCCTCACGACCGCGGTCCCCGGTGCGCTGCTCGGCACGGTGCGCTCGCGCGCCATGGCGCTGCGCTTCGGCCGTCTCACGGCGGAGGAGGTGTCGGGGCTGCTGGTCCGCGATCACGAGTTCACCGAGAGCGATGCGCGCGCCCTCTCGGCACTGGCCGACGGCAGCGTCGGGCAGGCGCTGGAACTCGGGTCGACGGACGTGTCGGTGCTGCGCGAAACGGCGCTGCTGCTGTTGCAGCAGACCGCCGGCCGGGGCGATGCCCAGGGCCGGCTCCAGGTGGCGGCGGCCGTCGTCGGCGGCCCGTCGAAGAAGGAGCGCACGCGCGAGGATCTCGCGGTCATCCTGCGGCTCACCGCGTCGATGCTGCGGGACATCGAGGCCATCAACAGCGGCGCGGACCCGCGCGTGCTGGCCAATCCCGTGGTGGCCGACGACCTCCACGCCATCGCGCAGAACTTCGTCGGCGATCGGGCGCGATCGGCCTTCGGCGCCGTGGATCGCGCGCTGTTCGCGCTGGACCGCAACGCGGGCGCCAAAGTCGTCACCGAATGGCTGTCGATGCACATCTAGGTTCGCCGGGCCGATAGCTGTCGGCGGTTGGCTGCCTTGCGCCATACTTGACGGATGCGCCGCGTGCGTGTCGGCATCACCGTGGGCGACCCGGCCGGCATCGGTCCCGAGATCGCCGAGAAAGCCCGCGTGGATCCCCGCGTCCTGGCCGTGTGCGAGCCCGTGGTGTTCGCGCCCGCCAGCCTGGACGGCATCCGAATCGGCGAAGAGAGCGCGGCCGGGGGCCGGGCGGCCTATGACACGCTGCTCCGGGCGGTGGAGGCAGCGAAACGGGGTGAAGTGGACGCCATTGCCACGGCGCCGCTCAGCAAGCGGGCGTTCGCGCTGGCCGACATTCCCTGGAAGGGGCACACCGACCTGCTGGCGCACCTCTGTGGCGTCGAGCACGTGCGCATGCTGTTCTACGCCGCCGCGCACGGGGATCGGCGGGCGCTCTGCGTGACGCTGGCCACCGTACACGTGCCGCTGGCCGACGTGCCGCGCCTGCTGACCACGACCGAGGTGGCGCGCACCATTCGAATGACGGCGGAATGGCTCGTGGGGCTTGGCGTGAAGACGCCTCGCGTGGCCCTGGCCGGGCTGAACCCGCATGCGGGCGAAGCCGGGCTGCTGGGACACGAGGAAGACACCGTGCTCCGGCCCGCGGTGGCGGCGGCCCGCGCCGAGGGCGTGGAGGCCAGCGGCCCGTTTCCGGCCGATACCATCTTCGTGCGCGCGACGCGCGGTGAGTTCGACGCCGTGGTGGCGTGTTACCACGACCAGGGGTTGATTCCGGTGAAGCTGCTGGCATTCGGAGAAGCAGTCAACGTCACGGTGGGTCTGCCGATCATCCGCACGTCGGTCGATCACGGCACCGCCTTCGACATCGCCGGCCGCGGCGTGGCGGACCACGGCAGCCTGGTGGCGGCCATTCTGCTGGCCGCGCGTCTGGCCGAGGCGAGGATCTAGATGGCCAGGCCGAAAGACGACGGCGAAGACACGCTGATCGCCGACAACCGGAAGGCGTTTCACGACTACCACATCCTCGAGACCTTCGAGGCCGGCGTGGCGCTGCTCGGCACCGAGGTGAAGGGGATTCGCGAAGGCCGCGCCAACCTGCGCGACAGCTACGCCCAGGTCGACCGCGGCGAAGTGTGGCTGCACAACGTCCACATCAATCCCTACTCGCATCGCGGCTACGTGGATCACGACCCGAAGCGCAAGCGGCGGCTGCTGCTGCACAAGTACGAGATCCGCAAGCTGATCGGCAAGACCGTGGAGAAGGGGCTGACCCTGGTGCCGACCCGGCTCTACTTCAAGAACGGCCGCGTCAAGGTGTCGATCGCCCTCGCCAAGGGCAAGCAGGCGCACGACAAGCGCGACGCCATCCGCCAGCGCGAGGTGGACCGCGAAACCCGGGCGGCCGTCAAGGAGCGACGTCGGTGAAGCCGATTCGATTCAACCGCGCCGCGGTCACGGGGCGGGAAGCCGAGTACGTGACCCGCGCGATCGCCGAAGGGCCCATTCACGGCGACGGCCCGTTCACGAAGGCCTGTCACGAGTGGCTGGAACGCCTGACGGGCTCGCCCAAGGCCCTGCTCACCACGTCGTGCACCCACGCGCTCGAGATGTCGGCGCTGCTGCTGAACCTGCGCGAGGGCGACGAGGTGATCGTGCCGCCCTTCACGTTCGTGTCCACGGTCAACGCCGTGGTGCTGCGCGGCGCGCGGCCGGTGTTCGTGGACATCAGGCCCGACACGCTCAACATCGACGAATCCGCGATCGAGGCGGCCATCACCTCGCGCACGCGCGCCATCCTGCTGGTGCACTACGCCGGCGTGGCGTGCGAGATGGACCGCATCATGGCCATCGCCGAGCGGCATGGGCTGACGGTGATCGAGGACAACGCCCACGGCCTGTTCGGCACCTACAAGGGCCGCCAGCTGGGCACGTTCGGGGCGCTGGCCACCCTCAGCTTCCACGACACCAAGAACCTGTCGTGCGGGGAAGGCGGGGCGCTGATGATCAACGACGAGCGCTATGTGGAGCGCGCCGAGATCATCCGCGAGAAGGGTACCAACCGCACCCGCTTCTATCGAGGGCAGGTGGACAAGTACACCTGGTGCGACGTCGGCTCGAGCTACCTGCCGTCGGACATCCTCGCCGCCTACCTGCTGGCGCAGCTCGAATCGCACGATCGGATTCAGAGCCGCCGTCATGCGCTGTGGAACCGCTACTACGAGGCGCTGGCGCCCTCGGCCGATGCCGCGAGCGTGCGCCTGCCCATCGTCCCCGAACACTGCGGTCACCCCGCGCACATCTTCTACATGCTGATGCCGACCCTGGAAGCCCGCACGCGCCTGCTGGCGGCGTTGCGCGAGCAGCTCATTCTGGCGGTGTTCCACTACCAGCCGCTGCACCTGTCCGACATGGGCCAACGCCTCGGCGGCCGCGAGGGGCAGTGCCCGGTCACCGAGGACGTCTGCGACCGGCTGGTGCGCCTGCCGATCTTCTATCAGCTGACCGACGATGATCAGGGGCGTGTCATCGACGCGGTGACAGCGGCCTGGAGCGCGCAGGCATGACGCCCAATACCCATACCGTGATGGTGGCCGGGGCCGACGGTCAGCTCGGCCGCGCCATCGTCGATCGCTTCGGTCGCGGCGCCAGCGTGCACGCGCTGAACCGGCGCGACCTCGACATCACCGATGCCGCCGCCGTGGCGGCCGCGGTCGCGCGCCTGCGGCCGACGCTGATCGTCAACTGCGCCGCATTCAACGACGTGGACGGCGCGCAGCAGCAGCAGGCTGTGGCGTTTGCGGTCAACGGCCTGGCGCCGGGCATCCTTGCGAGAGCCGCGCAGGGCGTCGAGGCGGCGTTCGTCCACTACAGCACCGACTTCGTGTTCGCGGGGCGCGAGGATCGCGCGTGGACCGAAGACGACGCGCCGGAGCCGCTCAGCGTCTACGCGCAGTCGAAACTGGTGGGGGAATGGATGGCGCGCGACTGCGCGCGTCACTACACCCTGCGCGTGGAGAGCCTCTTCGGCGGATCGCTTCGCCGCTCCACCATCGACCGCGTCGTGACGTCGCTTGGCGAAGGCCGGCCGATGAACCTCTTCAGCGATCGCACCGTCTCGCCGAGCTTCGTCGACGATGTCGCGGAGGCGACCTGGCAGCTGGTGTCGACCCGCGCGGAACACGGGCTGTATCACTGCGTGAACACCGGCGCCACGACCTGGCTGGCCGTGGGGCAGACCGTGGCGCGGACGCTGGGAATCGATGAATCGCTGATCGTGCCGACCTCGGTGGCCGGCGTGGTGATGAAGGCCCCGCGGCCGCAGTACGCCGTGCTCTCGAACGAGAAGCTGTCGCGAGCCGGCGTGGTCATGCCCCGATGGGAGGACGCAATCGCGCGCTACCTGTCGCGGCTCCCCGCATGACACCCACCATCGTCATTGTCGGCTACCGGGCGTACGCGGAACTGGAGCAGTGCCTCGCGACGCTGGCCGCCCACGAACCGGACGCCCGCGTCGTGGTGGTGGACCACGCGGCGGACGAGGCGCGCGGCCGCGCCCTGGCGGCGAGGTTCGCCCGGGTCACCTACCTGCCGCGCCGTGAGAATCCCGGCTTCGCGGCCGGCGTGAACTACGCCGCCCGGCATGCGGGCCCCGGACCGCTGCTGCTGCTCAACCCGGATTGCGAGATTGCCGGTCCCGTCATCGCGCCGCTGGCCACGGTGCTCGCCGGGCATCCCGAAGCGGGTGTGGTGGGCGGGCTCATCCGGGAAGGTGACGGCGCGCTCCAGCCATCCGCGCGGAGATTTCCCGATCTCACCACGGCGCTCGGCGGGCGCACGTCCTGGCTGTCGCGCGTCGCGCCCAACAACCCGCTGACGCGCCGGAACCTGACCACGGCGCCTGCCAGCGGCGTCGTGCCGGTGGACTGGGTGATCGGCGCGTTCATGCTGATCCGCCGCGAGACCTTCGACCAGGTGGGCGGATTCGATGAGGGGTTCTTCCTCTATTGGGAGGACGCGGACTTCTGCAAACGGGCCGCCGAGGCCGGCTGGGTCACGCTCTATGCGCCCGTCTCCGAGGTCCTGCACCTGACGGCGCGGGCGAGCCGTCATGCGCCGGTGCGGTCGCTGCGAGCCTTCCATCGCAGCGCGTTTCGCTACTACTGGAAGCACAGCGCCTGGACCGGCCGGCTCCTGAGCCCGCTTGTCGCGCTGGGGCTCACCGGGCGTTTTGCGCTGCGCGCCATCACCTATCGCTGATCAGAATTTCCCTCCCCTCAGGCCGGTCTTGCCATACGGCACCGTGGTTCTGAAACGCCCCACCCGGTGTTGACACCATTAGCTGACGCGCCATTCGAGCGACTCGAAGGTACTGCTTGATGTGGCATGGAGCATGAGGTAACGTCAGCGCCTTCTCCCTCACACCCGAGGTCCCAGTTCGATGACATCACAATCAGGTTCGCCGAAATTCCGTCGCGGATTCCGCACGGGCGTCTTCGCCTTGCTAGGCGTGGGCGCCGTTCTCCTGACGGTCGGCACGACCGCCCAGTCCAACCCGGCGGCATCGCTGGCCGACGCTGCCGATGCGTATCCGAATTTTGACATCAGGCTGGACAAGACCACCGCGAGCGCCGACCAACGAGCGTTTCTGGAGCAGTATTCAGCCGCCGCGTCTTCTGCTTCGTTCGCCGCCACAGCAGCCGCCGAGGAGGCTGGTCTGGCGCGTCTGAAAGGTTCGGGAGCGGCCGTGGATGTGAGCCCCGCTCTCGGGTCGGCGGAGTTGGTCACCGCTCCCGCTACGGGAGGATTCCTCACCGCGGCCTCCGCCGACCGAGCCGGCGCGCTGCTGGCGTTCCTGGAAGGGAATGCCGCCGCCTATGGGCTGGCGGCGGGCCAGGCGACACGAGAACTCGAGCTCGTCGCCGACTATGTCAACCCCGCCGGCAACATGGCCTGGGTGGAGTTCGAACAGAAGCTGAACGGCCTGCCCGTCTTCCAGGGCCTGCTGCGCGGCGGCTTCACCGCCAAGGGCGAGTTGGTGCGCACCACTGGTGTGCTTGCCGCTGGTGTCGACGCGGCGGCGCTCTCCACGTCGCCTTCGGTCGGCGCGGCCCAGGCGGTGGCCATCGCCGCCGCCAACGTGGGATGGAAGATCGCCGAAAGCTCGCTGGTGTCGGCAGCCTCGGACAGCGCCAACCAGGTGACGTTCACGGGCGGCGGGATGGCCGACGATGCCAAGGCGTGGCTGCTGTACTTCCCGCTCGCCAAGGGCGTGGCGCGACTCGCATGGGCGACACAGATTCTTGGTGACCCCTATGGGTTCCTCACCGTCGTCGACGGTGAGACGGGAACCATCCTCTTCCGGAAGAACCTCACGAATTTCCAGACGCAGTCGGCCACCTACAACGTCTACACCGACGACAGCCCGGCGCCTTCGTCGCCAACGACGGCTCTGCCCGGGGCCAATTTTCAGGCGCCTTTCATTCCCCGCCAGTCGGTCACGCTGATCGGCAACGAAGCGCCGAACACGTTCAACAACCTGGGGTGGATGACGGACAACGCCAACGGGGTGAACGGGCTCACCGACGGCAACAACGTCGAAGCCGGGCTCGACCTCGTAGCGCCGGACGGCATCGAAGCGACGGTTCCCGGCACGAATCGGGTGTTCAACTTCGCCTACAACCCCGAAGTGGATGCGCCGACGACGGAGGCCTCCCGCAACGGCGAAGTGACGGACATGTTCTACTGGACGAACGTCTATCACGACCGGCTCTACCGGCTCGGGTTCAACGAGGTCGCGCGCAACTTCCAGAACGACAACTTCGGCCGCGGCGGCCTCGGCGGCGACCGGGTGCGGGCCGAAGGACAGGACAACTCCGGCACCAACAACGCGAACTTCCAGACGCCTGTCGACGGAACGAGCGGCCGGATGCAGATGTTCCTGTTCCCCAACGCCAATCCCGACCGCACGTCGGCGCTCGATCACGACGTGCTGCTGCACGAGCTGACGCACGGCACCTCGAACCGGCTGCACAGCAATGCGGCCGGCCTCACCACCACCATGTCGGGCGGCATGGGCGAGGGCTGGTCGGACTTCTACGCGCGGGCGCTGCTGGCAACCTCTGGCGAGAACGTCAACGGCGTCTACACCACTGGCGGCTGGGTCACTCACTTGCTCAGCGCTGGCTATACCGACAACTACTACTACGGCATTCGCCGCTTCCCGTATGCAGTGATGTCGAACGTCGGCGCCAATGGCCGGCCGCACAATCCGCTGACGTTCGCCGACATCGACCCCGCGCAGGTCAGCCTGACCGACGGCGCCTTCCCGCGCGGACCGATTGGCTCGGCGACCGCCTTCCAGGTCCACAACATCGGTGAAGTGTGGGCGAGCGCGCTCAACGAGGTGCGCGCGCGCTACATCACGCGCCTCGGATTCGCGGTCGGCAACGAGCGCATCCTGCAGTACGTCACCGACGGCATGAAGCTCGACCCGGTGAACCCGACGCTGCTCCAGGGACGTGATTCGATCATCGCGGCCGCCATCGCCGCGGGCGGCACGACCGCCGACATCGCCGACATCTGGGCCGGTTTTGCCGTACGCGGCATGGGTGTGAGCGCACAGGTCATCAGCGCTGTCACGGGTACGGTGGTCGAGGCGTTCGACACCCCGGGCATCACGGCCGGCACCGCGACGCTGGTGTCCGAGTCGGTGCCGAACGGCCGCCTCGATCCGAACGAGACGGTCGGCGTCAGCTTCTGCATTTCCAACAGCGGCACCCTCGCCAGCGGCGCCGTCACCGGCACCCTGCTCGCCTCGGGCGGGGTCCTCTCCCCATCGGGTGCGCAGTCGTTCGGGGTGGTGGCGCCCGCCGCCACCGCCTGCCGGACCTTCACGTTCACGGTCAGCGCGGCGTGTGGCGCCAACGTCACCGCCACCCTGCAGGCGGAGGAGAGCGGGGCGCCGACCCGCAATCTCGCCTACACGCTGCCGGTCGGCACCTTTGCGTCGTTCTTCGGCGAGATGTTCGATGGCGTCGTGGCGCCGGCAATTCCCGCGGGCTGGTCGACGACGACGCTGGCAGGCACCGCCAATTTGTGGGTGACGAGCGCAACGGCTTCGGACTCCACTCCCAACCGCGCGTCCGCCGGTGAGCCGGCCACCGTCAGCGACAACGTCCTGCTCTCGCCCTCGATCGGTTTGCCGGGCGGCGTGGTTCGTCTCACCTTCCGCAACTCGTTCAACACGGAATCCACCTTCGACGGCGGTGTGCTGGAGATCTCCGTCGCCGGAGGCGCGTTCGCCGACATCATCACCGCCGGCGGCGCCTTCGTGTCGAACGGTTACAACGGGACCATCAGCGGCTCGTTCGGCAGCCCGATTGCCAACCGCTCGGCGTGGACGGGCAATTCCTCCGGCTATCTCACCACCACGGTCACGCTGCCCGCCGCGGCGTCCGGTCAGAACATCAGGCTCCGGTGGCGGATGGCCACCGACAGTTCGGTGAGCGGCACGGGCTGGAGCGTGGACAGCATCAGCCTGACGGCCGCTTCCTGTACCGCCGCCCCGACCACCGCGCAGCCTCCGACGGGGCTCTACGCGGAGTCGATCGCCGGCAACGTTGTCACCCTGCGGTGGACGCCGCCGGCATTCGGGCTCACCCCGGACAACTACGTCCTCGAGGGCGGTGTGAATCCCGGCGCGGTGCTCGCCAGCATCCCGACCGGCAGCGCCGCCCCGACCTACACCTTCGTCGCACCAACGGGTGCATTCCACGTCCGCATGCACACCGCATCCGGCGCCAGCAGGAGCGCGGCTTCGAACGAGATCCGGATCTTCGTCAACGTGCCGCAGCCGCCCTCAGCCCCCGCCAATCTGCTCGGGATGGTCAATGGGAATGCCGTCGCCCTGGCGTGGAAGAACACGTTTGCCGGCGGCGCGCCCGCGAACGTGGTTCTCGACGTGACCGGGTCGCTCTCCACCACGATTCCGCTGGGCCTGGCCAACGGCTTCAGCTTCGCCGGGGTGCCGCCGGGCACCTATACCCTCAGCGTCCGTGCTCTGAACGGCGCGGGCGCGAGTCCATCGTCCAATGCGGTGACGCTGACCTTCCCGGGCGCGTGCTCGGGCGTGCCGCAAGCGCCGTCCAATCTGCTGGCGCACCGCGTCGGCAGCACCATTTTCGTGAGCTGGGACCCGGCCGCCGCGGGACCGGCGCCGACGGCGTTCATCCTGAACGTCAGTGGCAGCTTCGTCGGCAGCTTTGGCACCACCGGCCGCGCGTTGAGTGGCGTGGTCGCCCCCGGCTCCTATACCTTCAACGTCGTGGCCCAGAACCCCTGCGGCAACGGCCCGGCCACCGCACCGGTGACAGTGACGCCGTAGCGGCCTGATTAGCCGCCTCGACCAGGACGCCGCTGATGAGCAGCTCATCGGCGGCGTTTCTTTTTTCGGTTGCCGCGCCCTTTTCCGGCGCGATGGCGGACAATGGGAAGGTGCTCGCCCTTCTCCCGGTGCTGTTCATGCTGAGCGGCACGCCCCTCGAACTGCCGATCGGCACGCCCGTGAAGGACGCTGCGTCGAGGGCGATCTTCACCTTCGTCAGCGTCGTGAACGATTCGCGCTGTCCGAAGGGCGTCACGTGCGTGTGGGAGGGCGACGCCGTCATCGAGGTGCGGGTGACGCCCGAGGGCGGTGAGCCCGAGACCGTGCAACTGCATCTGAACGCACGCACGGGGAAGGACGTGGTCGTCCGCGGCCTGCGCCTCGCACTCGAACGGCTGGAGCCTTATCCCGAGGAAGGGCGCTCGATCAGCGCTCGCGACTATCGCGCGTTCCTCTCCATCGCTCATGAATAGGGCGGCGGTCTGCGTCCTGGTGTCCGCTGCGCTTGCCGCCGGCGGCAGCTTGCGTGCCCAGCCGCGCGAGGCCGCGGCCGGTCGCCAGGCGGCGGGGGAGACGCGTCATCTCGACGCGCGCATCGGCTTGCTGCGATCGCAGCCGGTCCGCGTGTCGGCGGAGCAGCAGGCGGCGCTGGCCGCGCTGCGGGCGCAGGTGCCCGACGCGCTGGTGGAGATGAACGACAGCACGGGCGCCACGCACACGCTGTGGAATCCCAGCGGGTTCCTGACGGCGCCGGACTCGAGAGATGCCCAGCTCGTGGCGGACGACTTCATCCGCTCGAAGGCCGCGCTGCTGGGGCTCACGCCATCGGATGTGGTCGATGTGGAACTGGTCGACCGCGTCCACTCGAGGCTGTCCGGCGTCACCCACCTCTACTATCAGCAGCGGCTGAACGGCGTGCCGGTCTACAACGCCCAATTGCAGGTGAACGTCGCGGCGGACGGACGGGTCCTGAGCGTCAACAACGGGTTCCTGCCGAACCTGACCGCAGCGGTGGCTTCGCTCACGCCGTCGATGGACGCGATCGCCGCCGTGGACCGGGCTGCCGAGCACCTGGGCATGGGCCCTCCACCCAAGGCCGTGACGCACGCCCTCGGGGGCATCCGCCGGGCCATGCGGATGGCGGCGCCTGGCCTGTCGATGCGGGAGGTGACGGCCGCGCTCGTGATCGTGCCGGTGCAGCAGGGGCTGGCTCGCCTGGCGTGGAACTTCCAGGTGTGGACGCTCGACGGCGACCATGCATTCGACTACACGATTGACACGGAGTCCGGGCAGGTCTGGACCCGGAGCGACTGGGTGGCGGCCGATCAGTATCGCGTGTACGCGCGCCCGGTGGAGAGCCCGGCTCACGCCGCCGCGGCCACACCGCTCGATGGGCGCGCGCTCGTCACTGCCCCCGCCGATCCCCTGGCCTCGCCGTTCGGCTGGCACGATGTCGACGGCAAACCCGGTATCGATTACTACTCCACGAAGGGCAACAACGCCCACGCGTACACTGATCTGGACGCCGACGATCAGGCCGACCCGGGCAGCGAGGCAGCGTGCGGCGCGGGCATGTCGTGCGATTTCGGCCTCGACCTCACCTTGCCGCCATCCTCCTACCGCCCTGCCGCGGTGACCAACCTGTTCTACTGGACCAACCTCGTGCACGACGTGCACTACCGCTACGGCTTCGACGAGGTCGCCGGCAATTTCCAGGTCAATGCCTACAATCGCGGCGGGAAGGGCAACGATGCCGTCCGCGCCGAAGCGCAGGACGGCCTGGGTGTGAACAACGCGAACTTCGCGACGCCACCGGACGGCACCAGTCCCCGCATGCAGATGTACACCTGGGCGACCACGTCACCGAGCCGCGACGGCGATCTCGACGGCGGCATCATCGTCCACGAGTACGGCCACGGCATCTCCAACCGTCTCGTCGGCGGGCCCTCGAACGTCAACTGCCTCGCGAATCCGCAACAGCCCGGGGAAGGGATCAGCGACTTCTTCACCCTGGCGTACACGGCGCGGCCGGGCGACGCCGGTGCGGACGGTCGCGGCATCGGCACATACGCGATGGGGCAGACGCCCACCGGACCGGGAATCCGGACCCAGCGCTACAGCACCAATTCGACGGTGAACACCTGGACCTACGAAAGCATCAACGGCGCGTCGCGGCCGCACGGCGTCGGCGCCGTGTGGGCGCAGGCGCTGTGGGAGGTCTACTGGGCGCTCGTCGGCGCGCACGGCTTCGACGACAACCTCCACGACGCGACGGGCGACGCCGGCAATCAGCGCGCGATGCTCTACGTCACCGAGGGGCTGAAGAACACGGCCTGCAGTCCCACCTTCACGCAGGCGCGCGACGGAATCATCCAGGCGGCGCACAGCCTGCACGGCGGGGAGGACGTCTGCCGGCTGTGGACGGCGTTTGCGGCATTCGGTCTCGGCATCGATGCGGTCAGCAATGGGCCGTCGAGCACCACGCCGGTGAATGGCTTCAACAGGCCCGCTGCCTGTGGGGGCGCCGAGCCATTGCCGCCGATCGCGCTGGCGGCAGAGGCCGTCGCCGGGAACACCGTGACGCTACGCTGGACGCCGCCTCCCGGAGGCCTGACGCCCACCGGTTACGTTGTCGAAGGCGGCATCGCGCCGGGCGAGGTGCTGGCCAGCCTTCCCACGGGCAGCGCGAGCGCCCGCTATACGTTCGCGGCGCCCACCGGCGCATTCCACGTGCGGGTCCACACGCTGTCCGGCGGCGCCCGGAGTGCGGCGTCGAACGAGATCCGCCTGTTCGTGAACGTCCCGCAGCCGCCATCGGCGCCCGCCACTTTCTTGACCCTGGTGAACGGGTCGACGATTCACCTCGCCTGGAAGGGGAGTTTCACCGGCGGCGCGCCAACCGGCTACCTCCTGGACGTGAGCGGGTCGGTGCAGACGTCGATTGCGGTGGGGCCGGTGGATCAGGCCGCATTCACGAATGTGCCGCCCGGCACCTATACGTTGGCCCTTCGCGCGACCAACGCCGCTGGCACGAGTCCGCCGACCGAACCCGTGACGCTGACGGTCCCCGGCACCTGTAGCGGCGCTCCTCAGGTGCCGGCCGGGCTGTGGGTGGCGCGCAGCGGCTCGACCGTGACGGCGTCGTGGGATCCACCGGCCGCCGGCCCGGCCCCGACCGGATATCTGCTCAGCGTCGGCGGGGCGCTGCTCGGGGAGTTTCCCACGACCAGCCGCGGCCTCAGCGGCATCGTCGGACCCGGTACATACCGGCTGAGCGTGAAGGCCACCAATCCCTGCGGCCCGAGCCCAGCCTCGCCAATCCACGAAATTGTGATCCCGAACTAGGGGCCCGCCAGGGCCCGGCGACGATGTTGGTTCAAAGTGCGCCTTGAGCGAACTCTAGATACCTCTTGCTCCCGCCTGAAAGCCTGAGGTAGTCTTGCCCCGCCGAGCGGCTCCCCCCAGGAAGCTGATCGGAGCCGTCGCTTGATTCCTTCGCCCGTTGTCGATGCCAGCTGCCCCCTCTCGGGGGAGATCCCTCCAACCGCATCGGCAGGAATCCCAGGGCGCCTCATCCCACATCATCCCGGCGCAGACCTTCGGCGCCTCTTTTAACCGTTGAACCGGAGCCACCCGTGTCGCATCGACATCGACAGTCACGTCTGAAACAGCCCAGCTTGCGCCGCAGCAGGCACGTCCATGTGTTCCCGATTCTGGCGCTCCTGGCGGCGATTGCCACTACGGTGGTTACCTTCGCTCAGCCCGGCGATCGCTCGCTTCAGTCGCTGGCCGATGTCGTCGAGGTGAACCCGAACTTCGACATCCGCACTTTCAAGGTGGATCCCAGGTGGGAAGGTAACGAAGCGGCGGCGGCCTTCATGTCGCGCATGTCGCCGGCGGCCTCGCTGCGGAGCGACCTCGCGGCCTCGCGGATTGCCGGTGTGGCCGAACTCGAGAAGGCGTACAAGGGACTCGACATCGAGGAGAACGCCGCGCTGGGCGGCACCGAAGTCGTGAGCATGGAGCCCGGCTCGGGCTTCCTGACGCAGGCGTCGGGTGATCGTGTGGGAGCGCTGCGCCGGTTCTTGTCCGCGAACGCGGATGCCTATGGCATCTCCGCGGCGCAGGCGGCCGAACTCGAACTGGTGGCTGACTACATGAACCCGGCCGGGAACATGGGCTACGTCGAGTTCGAGCAGAAGTTCAACGGCATCCCGGTATTCCAGGGCCTGATTCGCGGCGGCTTCACCGCCAAGGGTGAGCTGGCGCGGACGACCGGTGTGCTGGCCACGGGCGTCGAGGCGTCGGCGCTGCCGACGACCGGCGTGCTGACCGCGGCTCGCGCCGTTTCGCTGGCCGCGACAACCGTGGGTTGGCAGGTGGCCGAAGCCGCGCTCGCGCAGAAGGCCGTCGACGGCGCCACGGTCACGTTCGACCGCGCGACGATGGCCGATGATGCGAAGGCGTGGCCGGTCTACTTCCC
>Ga0105103_10000249_pt1 | contig 30133 bp, 23 predicted proteins | sample PPLLaktember2015_2_FD_79107 | JGI IMG/M metagenome (GOLD analysis project Ga0105103, IMG submission 79107) | Freshwater sediment microbial communities from Prairie Pothole Lake near Jamestown, North Dakota, USA - PPLs Lake P7 Core (6) Depth... | ecosystem: Environmental > Aquatic > Freshwater >...
AGAATCGCGACACAACAGCCTGCCGTCGACAATCGCCATCGGTCCCCAGGCATCATGTCCTGATAGGACTTGGGCTCGATCCAAAATTCGAAATCCTTTCGCTGTAGCTTCCGCCATCGTCAACACGCCTTCGTCGCTGAGAATGAAAAACTTCCCATCGGCGATGAGATAGGGTCCCAGTCCGAATCGAAATTCTTTATCACTCGTCCACAGAATGTTTTCCGGATGTTCGCTCGCTGCACACACAAATTGATTCCGACGAGCACCGGCGTCTTTAGGAAGAATGGAAAACAGATGCCCTTGAAAAAAGAGCGGGGTTTGTTGCTCAGAGCATAATCCGGCGTCCGGTTTGTAGGTCTGCAGCAGTGTGGTTGTATAATCAGCATCATTCCGATTCACCTGAAATAAGGCACTGCCCGCGCCATACCCGGCAGTGAAAAAAATCTTACCCTGTCCCAGAGCAACCGGCGAAGGAGCGACGACGGTCGGACTCCATTCCGATGACTGAAACAGGAGGCGTCCCTGATCTTCAGCCTCAGCCGACACAGCGAGAATACCACCGATCGCCGCATAGACATACATCCGCTTCCCGAATAGGGTCATCGGCATCACGGAAGAATGAGACATCTTCCACCCGAGTGGATTGGGCGTCTTCCAAACCACTTGGCCACTCGCCAGATCGATTCCGACCATTAGAAAATCCCCACCAGTGGCAAGGACGACCTGATCGCCATCGATGAGCGGACATTGTCCGGTGTACCACAACGGAACTTCCGAACTGAATTCCCTTTCGATATCTATCCCCCATATAAAAGCGCCGGTGTGGGCTTGCGCGCACATGACCTGGCATCGGGGTCCCATCGAAACCACAAAACTATCCTGCACCGCGGGAACAGTGCGCGACATGCCGTGATTTCGTTTAATATAAATATCATAACCGCGCTGCCACAGTTCAGCGCCGGCATTCAGAGTGAAACAACGCAGGATATCTCGCCGGTTCACTTCATCATAATCCAAAACGTAAACCAGTCCATTGGCGACCACAGGCCCGGAGTGGCCTTCCCCCAGATCAACAGCCCATAAGCGACGAGGTCCTCTTTCGCCCCAAGAGTCCGCCAGTTTCACCCGCTGCTTGCTGATGTTATCACTCTCACTGCCGCGAAAGCGAGGCCAGCTGGACGAAGGTGTCGCAGGCTCGGCTGCTAGAGATATAAAAAAAGCCCCGATATTGACGACGCCAATTGCAGCCTGCATTTCCGCCGGCCGGTTGTCATTGCCTGGATTAAATTCATTAAATTTACTCACCGGATCATAAAACAACCAATACCCAAAAGCAATGCCGGCAATAAGCGTCAGGGTAATGGTAAATTTCTGTACAAATGAGGCCTGGTTCATGCTTCTCCAAGCAAGGGGAAAATGAAAAACTAATTATCCGAACATCCGAACAAAACTCATTAAAATTCGGTTGATAGCGTCATGGCGTCTTTGAGGAGACATCAAAAACAATCAATTCATCTCCATGGCGAAGGTAAAGACGGCGATCTTTGATGACAGGATGCGCCCAATGGGGACCATCGCCGGCGCTGATCTTGAATGAGCTGATGAGATCAAACTGTTTTGGATTGGGTTTAATCAGTGCAAATGTGCCTTTTTCTGAATAGGCATAAATGAGCCCATCAGCACAGATGACAGCCGAACGAGCAAATTCCGGCTCTTCAAACTCCGACAGACCCGTCTGCCAATTCAAGGCCTGAAATCCACGATCGGGAAAGCCGGCGCCGTATAAGTAACCGTTCACCAAAACAGCATGCCCGATAAGGGTGTCCATTTGGCGCTGTTCCCACACCTTCGAAACCTGTTTCGCATCGGGAGCGATGTTGATAAGAACACCCGTGCCGCCTTCTCCGCTCTGGATATAAACACGACCATCGGCATAAATCGGCGTATTGGCATGAATATCATAGGGCGCCTCATGGGGATAGCGCCATAATAACTTTCCGTTTGCAGCATCGATGCCGACAGCGGATTTCTGCAGCAGGGTGATGAGCAGTCGTGTACCGTGATGAGCAACCAAAATGGGAGAACAATAAGCCGAAGGCTCACCATTGCCCTGACATGTCCAGATCGTTTTCCCGTTATGACGATTGAGCGCCGCCATAGTCACGGCGCCTCCAGGCGTACAGTAAATGAAATCGCCCTCAACCAACAGCTGTTCGGCGATGCCCCAATCAACAGCGGGAGCCTTGAACCGTTTTAAAATATCAACCTGCCATATCAATTCGCCATTTCGAACCGAAAGACAATAAATCACTCCTCGGCCGCTCAAAAAATAAATCGAGTCATCTGCGACAATCGGAGTCGATCGGGTTCCCTCATAATTTGCGGTCCATTCTTCTCCATATTTAACCTGCCACAAGGATTTCCCGTCAAGGTCAAAAGCGAAAAGGAATCCATTTTGACTCTTCTGACCGGTGATAAAAACTCGATTTTCGGTGACAGCGGCAGAGGTAAATCCTTTGCCCAGACCGCTTGCCTGCCAGTGCACTTTCGGTCCCGTTTTCGGCCATTTCTGCGCTAAATTCGATTCGGGAAAATGGCCATCGCGCCGCGGACCACGCCAGTCGGATTGAACGGCTGCATGGCTCAACGGCCATATCAGCAGCAATTGAATCACCATCTTTTGCACACGGTGCATAATCATTCCATAAAAAGAGCGTCAAAGAGAACCATCATTTGCGCTCAATGTTGTAAGCGAACAGCGTATCTCCGTGACGAATGTAAAGTCTGCCGTTATGAATCACCGGATGAGCCCAATGGGGGCCGGTTCCTTCGGCAATAGTATAGGAACTGATTGTTTCGAACTGTTTGGGATTGGGATTGGCCAGGAGCACGTCTCCTCTTTCACTATATAAATAAAGCTTCCCATCAGAAAATATGATTGCGCCTTTGCCGCCAAATTCCCGGCTGGTCCATTGGGTGGCGCCGCTTTTCCAATCAAGACACGCCCATCCCCGATTCTCGTGACCGGAAGCATATAGGGAACCGTTCACCAGCACAGCGCCGCCAAATTGACTGTCGGGCGCCTTGTTCTCCCACAACTTTTTGATTGATTTGCCGTCCGCACTCAACTGAAACATCTGCCCGCCGGTTCCATAGCCGCTGATGCTGTAAATCATGTTATCGGCATAGAGCGGTGTGTTGGGATTGATATCATAACGGGTGACATGAGGATGTTGCCAGAGCAACGCACCGTTATCGGCATCGATTCCGATCAAGGACTTTTCCGTCATGGTCAAAATGATTCGCCGTCCGTTGTGCGTCATCATGCGCGGCGAACAATACGCTGAAAGCTGTCCGTTTCCCGTCGTCTGCCATATCGTCTTTCCGGTCAGACGGTCGAGCGCAGCCATTGTGGTACCGGCGCCGCCTGGGGTACAAAACAAATGAGCTCCGTCAATCAATGGTGACTCTGTAATACCCCATTCCAAATTTCGGCCGCTAAATCGCTGCTGCATGTCAACCTGCCATTGAATTTTGCCGTCGGTTGTCATGCAGACAACGATTCCCATACCTGAAACCAGATAAATCCGATCGGCCACGATCGTGGGCGTCGTTCGGGCGCCAGGATGTCCTGCATCCCATTCCGGGCCATAAGACGTTTTCCAAAGCAGCTTCCCGGCATGATTAAAAGCGAATAAAAAACCCTCCTTTTTGACCAGGCCGGTGACGTATACCGCATCTGCAGTCACCGCCGGCGAGGAATAACCTTCGCCCAGTTCCTTACCCTTCCATAGCAATTGCGGGCCGCCAGAAGGCCAACTGGCGAGGAGATTTTCCTGGGGATAATGACCGTCTCTTTCAGGTCCACGCCATTGAGACAGAATTTGACTGTTGAGCGAATAATTCAGCAAAAACAAAGCGAGAGCAATTAATCTTTTCATATTTTCCATCGAGTTATTGGTTCATTCCATTATTAATTTAAAAAGTATCGAAATAAAGAACAAGATTCCACAAAAAAATGAATTTCCATCTATGCCGCTTATTTTCCTTTAATGTCATATACCATCAAAGCATTCCCATGCCTGATGTAAAGCCGACCGTTGGAAATTGAGGGATGAGCCCAATGGGGACCGGATCCCAGCGGAACGACAAAGGAGCTGATCAGTTCAAACTGGGTCGGATTGGGATTGACAAGTCCGACACGGCCTTCTTTGTCTGCATAGAGGTATAATTTCCCATCGGCGTAGATGATCGCACCTTTGTTGATCCATTTGTGTTCGAATTTGACTTGGCCGGTCTTCCAATCCAATGCCACCCAGCTGCCATCGTTGTTGCCCTCCCAGCTGGATCCATAAACGATGCCGTTCACCAGCACAACCCCGCCAATGTGGGTATCAAGGATTTTTTCCGTCCATATTCTTTGAATCGAAAGACCATCCGCCGCCAGTTCATACATCGCCCCGCCGTCATCATAGCCGCTGGTTGTATAGATGTATCCATCTTTGTAGATCGGACTCACTGGATTGATGTCCTTGGCGTTTTCCTGAAAGTCACGATAAGCCTCCTTCCAAAAAACCTGGCCATTGGCGGCATCGATACCGACGAAATGCTCTTCCAGCATGGTGACGATGATTTTTTTATTCCCCCGCTCAACCAAAATCGGTGAACAGTAATTTGCCTGATCATCCAGTCCCTCGCTCGTCCAAACCGTCGCACCGGTTGTTTTTTTCAACGCCACCACCGATGCATCTTTGCCGCCGGGAGTCGTGATGATCAAATCATCGACAATTAAGGGATTATCCGCAATACCCCAACGATGGTATTTGCCGCCGAATTTCTCAACCGCCTGCACCTCCCACCTGATCCTGCCGTTTTTCGAATCAAGACAGGCCACGTTGCCCATTCCGGTGGTGACATAGAGGAATCCATTTTCATACGTCGGCGTGGTGCGCGGCTCTGGGAAAGACTGATTCCATCCTGTTGAGACAGATCGTTGCCATATCAATTTCCCATTCGAAGCGAAAGCGAAAACCGTTTCAGCACCATCCAACGCTCCAACAATGAAAACCTGATTATCGACCACACAAGCCGAACCATACCCGGAACCCAGCCCTTCAAAGGACCATATTAATTGCGGCCCTGCTTCAGGCCATTGTTGTAAAAGTCCGGTTTCGGTCGACCAGCCATCACGATGAACTCCGCGAAATTGCGGCCAATCCGCCCCATACAGAAAATATGCAGAGCCGACTATATACAGGAAGAAAATAAACTTCATTTTCATGCTTTCCTCGCAAATAAAATAATTAACAAAATAAGTATTTCGTTGTTTTTTGACAAGTTAACAATTGTAAGCTGCAGAAGAGAGGGTTCAATCGCTCGGCATCAAAAAAGATCAAGCCTAACCCCCCATGAGGAATTCATATGGAAAAACACGAGCAAATGGATCAAACAAACTAAACTCCACCCAAAATCACCTGAAACGGCTAAATTGATTGCGGTACGACAAAAGGTTCGCGATAATTACGGAACAGAAACATATTGGCTTCATAGCTAGAAGGGCCGACAAACTGCTCCTCTTGTGGATTAAAGTCAAGAGCCGCACCGATCACAACCGGTCGATTGGCGATATCGACTTGATTGGCGGCAAGATGCTCGCGCATGCTCGTAATCCGTTCGCGCGCCTCCTGAGAATAATCGCCGCTGTTTTCAATTTCCTCAAAGGATGATTTTTTGCCTAGGCGATAACTGATATTTGCTGCGTGACAAACGACTGCCGAGAAATGTCCTTCCTCGACATCAGAATGCAATAATGAAGCGTCACGGGCTCGAACCGCCTCAATAAAGTTGGCGGCGTGTCCTTCCCCGCCGTCACCGGGGAACTGTTTGACCTTTGTACCGGCAGGATCATAAACCCAACCACCGCCGCGTCCACCGGCAAAGTAACCATTTTCACACATAATGATATTGCCCATCCTCACTCCGCGCACATGATCTTCGATATTCATGGTCGGACTCATGGGCAAATTGCGGGTTTCAATCAACAACGGAATGTCATATTCAACCAGGGCCAGATGAGTGTTCGGTGTTTGGCCGTCATCATCAAATGCCCATCGCTCCCCCAGACTGATCACCCGTTTGGGATTCCCATGCAGATCACACAAAAAACGACAATCATCAATCTGATGAACGCCGATATTGGCCATGTCTCCATTTCCCGTTTCCCAAAACCAATGCCAGTCATAATGCAGATTGGCGCGCATCAGAGGAGTGAGCGGCGCGGGGCCAGTCCAGAGATTATAATCGACGCCGGCAGGAATGGCCTGAGGTCCATTGACTCGGCCGATGCCTGACCTCAGCTTAAACCAAATACCGTGTGCCCAGAGAACCTTGCCCAAATGACCTTCATTTAAATAGTCCTTAAAAGCGCGCAGTCCAACGTCAGAACGATTTTGGGTCCCGGACTGCACAATTTTATGATGTTTGCGTGCAGCCTCAACCAACAGACGACCCTCACGAATATTATGAGATATGGGTTTTTCCACATAGACATCTTTGCCTGATTGGACTGCCCAAATCGCTGCCAAAGAGTGCCAGTGATTTGGTGTGGCGATGACGACCGCATCGATGTCCTGGCGATCGAGCAGATGACGAAGGTCCTGAAAGGTAGTCACCTCCTCCCCGCGCTCCTTGAACTTGGCCGCTTCGCGATCGACAATGGTTTGATCAACATCGCATAGTGCCGTCACCCGAACGCCGGGTAGGGATCGAAAAACGTCGATATGTTGAGCACCTTTGCTGTTAAAACCAATGATGCCAACACGTATCGTATCATTCGCACCCAGAACGCGCGACCATTGTGCTGCCCCCAACGATACCGCAGCGGCGCCAAGGGTCGCTGCAGTTGATCTGCAAAATTCCCTGCGAGTGAACATATCTTACCCATTCTTTTTAGTTAACCGACTGCAAAACACGTTTTATCGAATCAGCGCAAATTTAGCCGCAGTAATTCCTTTCTTTCCACTTTTTATGTACACAAAATAAATGCCGGAGGGAACCAATTCAGCACTCTCCGTCCGGCCGTCCCAAAACAGCGAGATATCTCCATTCCTCTCCGTATTAAATTCGATATCGCGTTGATACAACACATGGGCGCCTTCATTCAAAATATAGAGCGTGATTTTATCGGTTTTATCCAACAACCGCACATCGATTCGTAAGCCTGACGAGTGTTGTTCGGGATAATAGGGATTGGGGAAAATCTGTTTGATTCCTTCACGAAAGCCATCGGCTTCACCCATATTCAGTGTAAACTGGTATTTTTCGACCTTGCTGGTCATATCATTCTGCGGAATGGCCACATTCACCGCAATTAAAAGGATATAATGCGCCGCACTGACATCAGAGAGCATTGTCGTCGTCGAGCCGGAAGTACGAATGACGTCTGCTGTCAATCCTTGAGGTTGTACGATTGTGGCGTAACTCCAATCAGTGGGAATCGAAAACTCTGGCAAAATTGACAGATTACCGAATCCGGCAGGCTGAATGCGCGTATAACGGGCGCTGAGTAACTGGGTTTCATCGCTGAATCCCACAGTTTTTTCCAACTCCTGCACCAGGTGCGGCTCGATCATCGGATAGGAAGCGCCCTCTTCATAATAATGAGCTGGGTCAGCGCGATCACCGCTAAAATAATTCCATACCATATGATCTGCAAATTCCAACGCCATGCTGCTGCTGTATCGATTTAGAACAGCATCCAGAGCAGTATATAGTTCCCGATGCGCGAATTCCTGCCAAAACTGCAGGACAATGGCTTGACCATATTTTTGTGTCAGCATATGGAAATAAAGTGCCGCGCCATATTCATGAAGGCCGTTATAAACACGGAGGGAGCGATGCAGATTGGAGAGATAATGCGGGAGATATTGTATATAATCATTCACATCATCATAGGCGACATCTTCGAGCCATGTGGCGGTCGCTTCAAAAAACCAGCGGCTATCGAGTTCACTCGTGCTGAAATTACGCATGCCGATCTGCACCATATGGAAAAACTCGTGCGCTGCTGTAACGCGCAGGCCATCGAGACCAGGAGTATAAGTGGAGATAAAATCATTATCAATCTGCACGAAACTGGTGAATCCATCAGGATATAAAGCAGTCGACGCCTGATTTTCCGGCGTCGAATAACCATAATCGACGATGTTGTGCACATAAACATCCCATTCCGGACCATCAACCTCATCACTTGGCGGCGCCGGAAAACCCAGCTGATCGACCAGGAGACGATAGGCATCATCGAAACAGTTTGCTGCATGAATGATGAAGGTATCAGCCGAGGCATTATATCCCTGGAGGGTGTAGTGAATTCGGAACAGACCCGTCTCGCTTACAAAAGATTGATCCAAATCCGTCGGACGACTGAGAGCCCGAGAGAGCAGACTGTACTCTTGCGGATTCGCTCCCGGGAGCAGGGAAAAGGCTTCGCCGGCCAAGCCGGTTCCCAGCCGGGTTGTTTCTTGAGGGTAACTTTGATACCCCGGCGGCAGGAGCGATGACTGTCGGATGCCCAAAAGCTGATAAGCGATATATTCCCGCACAGTAATCAATCCATTTTCATAGTCGTCTGCTAATTGAGCGGACAATGTGGTTTGATGTGTCCCCGCCCAAGCTGTGAAGGCAAGTATGCAGCAGAAAAAGATGACAAAACCAATCTTCATTTATTTGTTTTTCCTACGAAAAGCCAGTCTAATAGGAACGCCGAAAAAACCAAATTGTTCGCGCAGTTTGTTCTCCAGATAATTACGATAATTCTTTTTAATGCCTTTGGGCTCATTGGTGAAAAATATAAACAGCGGCGGACTGATTTTGGTCTGGGTGACATAGTTGATCTTTACCCATTTTGTACCGAACGCCGGCGGATGATGCTGCTCGATTGCCTCCTGCAGCCATCGGTTTAAATCGGCAGTAACCAGACGCTTCATGCGCTCCTCATGTACCGAAAAAGCCACTTCCAGCACTTTATAAATCCGCTGTTTGGTCAATGCAGAAATGAACATAATCGGGAGAAAATTCAAATCCCGGAGTTTATCCTGCATATCTTTCTCGAATCGTCTCGCTGTCAGCGAATCTTTTTCGATCAGATCCCATTTATTCACTGCAATAACCACGCCTTTGCCCAAGTCGGCAGCTGTCATAATGATCGTTTTGTCCTGATCAGTCATCAGCTCGGTCGCATCGATCATAACAACAGCGACATCACAGCGCTCTATAGCATTGCCCGTTCGCACTGTACTGAAGAACTCGATATTTTCATTGACTCGAGCGCGTTTTCGCAGGCCGGCGGTATCGATGAGGATTAAACTGCGCCCTTGATAGTGCACACGTGTGTCGATCGAATCCCTGGTTGTCCCGGCGATTTCGGTGACGATCATTTTATCCTGGCCAAGAACAGCATTCACAAAAGAGGATTTCCCGACGTTCGGTCTTCCAAGGATCGCCAACTTTAACGAGACCTCTTGTTCTTTAGGGGCCGCTCCTTTGGGCAACAACTCGACGACGCGATCTAAAAAATCCCCGACAGCGCGGCCACCAATCGCGGACACTCCCAGTGGATCACCCAAACCCAGCTGAAAAAAATCATATAGTTCGTCTTCGCGATGTTCATTATCCACTTTATTGACGACCAGCAAGGTTTTTTTGCCTGATTTCTGCAAAATCTCGGCAATATCAATATCCAACGGCGTAATACCGGTCGTGGCATCGGTCAAAAAAATGACCAAATCCGCTTCATAAAGTGCGTAATTCACCTGTTTTCGGATCGCCTGTTCAAAGATATCATTTGAGGACGGCACATATCCGCCGGTGTCCAGCAGATCAAAATCAACACCCGCCCAATCGGTGGTTGCATAGTGCCGATCACGGGTTACTCCCGGCTGATCATCAACAATCGCCACCCGCTTACGAATGATGCGATTAAATAATGTTGACTTGCCGACATTGGGTCGGCCGACAATAGCGACAATAGGTTTTTTCATAAACTCTTTAGCTCAATAAGTTCCAGAAATCCACCGTGACTCAGCACGACGCTTCGCTTTAAGCAACTCTCCAGTTTTTGAACCGTCCAATCGTCCAAAAAGAGGCCGTCATTGTTCAGGCAGTTGGGCGGCAATACGACGACATCGCCGTACGGTTGTTTGCTGAGCTGATCGGCAATGTCCGCACCGACAAGCAATCCTGAAACAGAGACGCCGCCGCCAAAAAAAATGTTCTTGATCGGATGAAGGGTCACCTGCAACCCTTTGATACGCTGGAGAGAAGGCAATATGGCATTTTCTAAAATCGGCGCCGCCATTTCGCCGGTAATCAGACTAAAGTGGGTGGGCTGAATTTCCTGAGGAAAGAGTGCTTTTTCCTCCTCAAAGGCATCCAACAACTGCCTCACCATGCCGACGCCGTTTTCGACCTGCGCAAATCCCTCATATCGCTCGGCAGGAGGGATATTTTCCCCAGCCAGCAGATAAAATTCATCAGCGATATAAACGAACGCACTATCGAATTGCTGCAAAAACTGGCGCGAAACCTCTTTTTCCCACGTAACCAATTGTTTGGCTAATTCCGACGACACCGGCCGTAACGCCGCCAGACCCTGCCGATGTTTAGTCAATCCGACTGGAACAACGGCAACAGTCTTAATCTGCGGGAAAAATTTAGCCAGAGTCTGCACCGTGCGATCGAGCTCCTCCCCGTCATTCCAGGCTGGACAGAGAACGATTTGAGTGTGCATTTCTATATTATTCGTCGCCAAGAAAGATATTTTTTCCAGTAGACGATCATCGCGACGCAAACCAAGCATGCGCTTCCTCAGCTGCGGGTCAACGGCATGAACAGATATAAAGAGCGGCGACAACCTCAGATCAGTAATGCGCTGCAATTGTTTTGCAGAGGTATTGGTCAAAGTGACATAATTACCGTAAATAAAAGACATTCGATAGTCTTCATCTTTGAAAAAAAGTGTAGGGCGTACATTAGGCGGATTTTGATCGACAAAACAAAAAACGCAGTGATTGCCGCAGGACAAGCACTTCATTTCCGCAAAATCCATCCCCAGATCCTCATCAATAAACTCGAGCTCATAAATCGTCATCTCACCCTGACGTTCAATCTCGAGCTCGAGTTGATCTTCCTGAACAAAAAACTGATAATCGAGATGATCTCGTATAGGATGTCCGTTTATCTTGACGAGATGATCTCCAGGCCGTATGCCCAGTTCAGCAGCGATACTTTTCGGGGATACTTTAATGATTTTCATCAAGTACTCTATTTATTTTAAAACATTGAATATAGGGATTAAAAAGCAGATAAAAAAGAGAATCCTTCCACAGCTGCAGACAGTTTATGGATTCTTGAAAATTCGGTCATCGATTCGAATTAAAAATTCGTTCCAGAGCACGAATAGAGATCAGCGCATCGATTCCGTTTATCGGTGAATTCAAGTCGAATTCACCGGTCAGGGGATTCCCCTGCATGATACCCTTTTCGTCCATCAAACAGACAGCATTGAAGGCATAATGAGTCGGTTTCAAATCAACAAAACTCGTGGATTTTCCGATATATGCCGTATCAAGCGATAAATCTCCTGAAATTGATATGACCGCTTGCTGAAGAGTCATGGCCATCTGAACTCGACTGACCGTTTCCTGCGGATGGAAACTGTGATCGGGGAAAATATCCATCACCTGCAGTTCGACTATTTCCTGGATATAATCTTCAGCCCAATGGCCGGCGATATCGCGAATGTGGAGGACGGGAGCGTTCGACAGCTTTTGCCTGGTGGTTTGATTATAAGCGTTCGGATTCCTGCGGTTGATGAGATGATGCAGACCGAGCTCGGCAACCAATAACGCCGCCAAGTCGGCACGGGTGATCACTTTTAAATCAACAAGTTTGTCGCCGACTTCCGAGCGTGGAGAAGCTTTTATTTTCGCTTCAACATAGTCAAGACGCGCAGAGGCTGCTTCCGCATAAGCGCCTTGGCGCTCCACCAATTGTTTTAAAGCCGCCGCAGATTCCGGCAAATTTTGATGCTGGAGATAGGCTTCGGCCTGATAATAAAGCGCCTCCTGATTTGAGGGATCTAGCTCGATAGCCCGGTTGAGGGCATGCTGAGCGTTTTCAAACCACAAAGCAGGCTGAATCATAATGAAAATCCTGCCCTTCATGATTTGACTGGCTGCCGATCGTTCATTCTTACGCACGGCACAATTCACATAGTCGATCGCTTTCTCGGGATGGTTCCGCAGCGCCAGAATATACGCCAATTCTGCATAGGCTTCGGAATAATTCGGATTTGCCTTGAGGGCTCGATTAAAGCAAACAGCCGCCCGTTCCCAGTCGCCTTGATCCAAGGATGCCTTACCTCTACGAAATTCATCTTCGGCAGAAATGGCTATGGGTTCGCTGATCTGGGGGGCATGAGCGCAATGGATGACGAAAATAAAGCCAAGAAGAAGGATCATTATTGGCCATCGGTACATCATCTTCTCCCTACACGGGTGTGGCAAATATATTTGTGGCTCATCATAAGAATACAAAACAATGCTTAATATTCCAACAAATTTTGATCAATTTAAACGGGACATTCAATAAAACGGTTGATTTATCCAATTAATCCCATTAATTTCAGTTGCAAGAACCTTTTTAAATTAATTGCGTTCTTTAAGAAAAGCGAGAGCAGGTATTGTACGATCCAGCGGATAATGACAGTGTCATCACTGAACTCATTTTAGCCGGGAAAGCGGGAAATTCGAAAGCACTGACCAGTCTTATCGAATTGTACTCCCCCTCAATTCATCGGGTGGTTTATTCAATCGTTCGTGATGAAAACATTGTCGAAGATTTAGCGCAGGAAACCTTTTTAAAAATGCTGGCTGCATTGAAACATTATGAGTTCCGCGCACCCTTTCGCTCTTGGTTGTTAAGGATTGCGGTCAATCTCTGCCGAGATCACTTGCGCAAAAAAAAAGTACGCAAGATCATGACATTGTTTCAAGTGAATGAAGACAGCGGAGAAGAGCAATCATTCAGCGGTTCAGAACCTGATCCTGCAACTCTTTTCGAGCGGGTTGAGCGAAAAATGCTGCTCGAAAAGGCGCTTGAGCGTCTGCCGCAGAATTCACGAGTCGTATTGATCATGAGGGAATTAGAAGAATTATCCTATGAAGAAATCGCCGAAATCCTGCACTGGAAAATGGGCACTGTCAAGTCCCGATTGTTCCGAGCGCGCCAGGAACTGGCGAAAGAACTGTCCCCTCATCGGGAGGAGATAAAATGAAACATAAAAGACTAAGAAAGCTGATATCACTCTACTTTGATAATGCCCTTCCATCCCGACAACAAAGAATGGTGGAACAGCATTTGGCCGAATGCAAATCCTGCTTTGAGTTTTTAGCGACCATCAGGAGCATTCGACATGACATCAGTCCCGAAAAAATCATCACCCCCAAGCCCTATTTTGCTGCTCGTGTGATGGCGGAATATGCTGCATCCGGTCTAGGTCGATTCTGGTCTTATCTTGACATCGTGCCGCGACCACTAATCCTGTTCAGCTTTGCTCTATCCATATTTTTCCTGTCATTGTTCACGTTCTCTTCCATCAATAACGACATGATAGGCAACGCCTGGACGCAGTTTTATGAGGAACAAACTTTACCTTTAGAAACCAACGATGAATTATTAGAATTTGCCATTTTAAATAATTCATCACCGACTGATGGAGAATAACGATGATGACCTCGAAAAAAAATGCAATATTAAGTCTGATCTCGATCTTTCTCATCGGAGTGGTCGTCGGAATGGTATTGCAGCATATGGTTCTGGAGGATCGGCCGCAGCCACGCAAACATCGACCTCCCAATGATTTCTTCTTTGAAGTGTTTACCAAAGAACTTTCTCTGTCAATCACTCAACAGGAAAGCCTCAAAACAATGCTCGCCGATCTCGGAAAAGAGTATGAGCGGGTCCGCATCGAGCAATTTGAGCAACACATGCGGATCAGAAAGAGTTTTGAAAATGAATTCAAAAAAATTCTCGATGATAATCAAAAACAAAAATATGACAAAATGATCGAAGATTTTGACAATAAAATGAAAAACAATAAACCCCCTCGTGAACCCAAATAAGCCGGTCACAACCCGCTTGCATATTCACGATCACACCAAAAGGAAGCGCATTCAAATCCTTCTTGAAGAAAGACTTTTAATACCGCCCCGAACGACTACCCGACAAACGTAAATTTCTTTTTCTTTCCTTGCTGCTCCTCAGAATAATATGAATTCTGATAATAAGAATAATCATATTTGTAATACCCATATCCTTTCGATCGTTCCATGCCGTTGAAAATGATTCCCAACACGTCAGTATTGACATGCTTGAGGCGACTCACCGAATCGGTAACCAGATGTCGGCTCGTTTTGCCGAAACGTACCACTAATACAACGTTTTCGACTTTTTTCGAAAGGAGAATTGGGTCCGTCACGGAAATAATCGGCGGAGAATCATAAAGGACAAAATCAAAATTCTGTTCCAATTTGCGGATCAAATCACTCATCTTGCTGCTGGCCAACATCTCCGCCGGATTCGGGGGCGTCGTTCCTGCAGGAATGACATAAAGATTCGGCACATGAGTCAAGTAAACCACCTTTTCGATCGACAGGTCTCGCGCCATATAGTCCGACAATCCAGGAGATTTGCGTACATTGAACAAAATATGCTGGTGGGCTTTGCGCATATCACAATCCACAACCAGAACTCTTTTCCCGAGTTCCGCAAACGAAATGGCAAGGTTTGCCGCTGTCAGCGTTTTCCCTTCACCGGGAATGGAACTGGTGATCAGAATTCTTTTGACAAACGAATCGACATTGGCAAATTGCAGGTTCGTGCGCACATGACGATAAGCATCAACAACAGGTTCTTTGCTTTCAATGAGCGAGATGACCTTGTTCCGATAACCATTCATTCGATCTTCAAAGTAATAGAGCTCATTGATCGCCGCTTTTTTCCCATTCTTCAAGGTGCGTATTCCAGAACCAAGATCGGATATCTTCATCAATGGTATACTGCCGAGGATAGCAAAATCACCAATATGCTTAATGTCTTCAACCGTGTAGATCGAGCTGTCAAGATAATCACGTACAAAAGCCAAACCAAAACCGAGTCCCATGGCCAGAATCATCGCAACGGCAATATTTCGCTTTTTATTGGAAGATTTAGGGGATTCAGGCAGACTGGGCTCATCGACCACCCGAACTCCACCGGTTCCCGTCGCTGCATTGATTTTGGCTTCTTCTGCTTTTTCAACCAAAAAGGTGTAAAGATTTTCATTAACCTTTTTTGTCCGCTGAAGCTGCGCCAATTCGATCGCATGTTCAAGAATATTGGGATTCTGCTGGCGATAGCGGTCAATCATGCTGCGCAGAAACTGTTCGCGATTGCTGAGGGTGTATAGGTTGAGCTCCTCATTGATAATGCGTTCGTTGAAAATGTCCTTTGTCGATTCTTCTTCACGACTGAAACTGAAACCGGAAACCGGCGAGTGATTCGCCAGTACAGCCTGACGTAATACATTCTTTTTAAGCTCAATTTTTGCATCCACAGCTGCAATCTGAGGCGAAGAAATTCCATTGGCTTCTGCAACTTTACGCTTTAATTGTTCGAGTTTTTCGATTTCGTTGCGCAGACTCTGCACCTCCGGCGATTCATTATTCCAGAGTGTCTGTCCTTGTCGGTCTTTAAGAGTTCCGAATTTTGCCTGGTAGGTATTGAGATTCGCCTGTGCCAGTTGACGTTGGGTTTCAACATCTTCAAGCTGAGATTCAATTTCTCCCAATTTCTTCAACAGCCCGCCCTCAATCTCGTCGATATCGCTGATTTGTGTTCGCTCTTTGAATTCCTGCAGATCACGCTCGGCATGTTCGAGGTTTTTCCGCGCCTCCTCGATCTGCAGATTCACATAACTTACGACGTTGCGCGACTCCTCGAGTTCAATCTCCTGGCAACGTCGCTTAAATTCATTCATTGAAATCATGGCGAAACGATAGGCAATGACCGGATGATTTGCCTCAGCGAAGAGCGCGTAAAGTTCATCATACTCGGTTTCACTGATGGTGAGATCTCCCAATAATTTCTTCAAAGCCTCGTCATTAAAATCAGGACAGAGGAGAAGAGTGCTGTCATTCTTGACCGCTTTGATGATTCTCTCACGAAAAATTCGGCTTTTCACGAGTGTCTCGTAAAAACCGAACGGCCGAACATTGTTTTCAAAAATGACAGGCGCTATATTGCCGCCCTTTTTATCACTGCTCTCGATGATGAATGTAGAGCCGGCTCGATAGATCGGGGGACGAGTAAAAAAATAGGCTGCTGACGCTGAAAAAACGAGACAGAAAATGGAGATAATAATCCACTTCCGGCGTATAGCCAATGACAAATAATCTTGAAAACCCCACTCCCGTTCCGCACCTAAAGTTTTATTATTTTCCATGTGTGCTGACGACTGTTCCCTTGTTTTAGCTTTAATAACATATTGCAGGGCTCATCAGTTGCTTCCATCTCGTGTCATGATCATATCCGTCGCAACCTTGAGCCTTCATGAAAAATGATCAACTCTACCACTACTCCCACGCTCGCCTTTCAAAGCAAATCATGTACCATGGCATATTGCCAAGAATCTGTGTTGAGATAGAATCAAAAGGCTAAAATTAATTACTGTTTTTAAAGATTTCTGCGTAAAATTAATGGGGAATTCATACTGTGTGAATTGTAAAGTCATACGGCTGCATTCCGTCCCAGCCGTATGACTTTAATTTCTATCGTTTTAGCGTCTTCTCCAATTTATATCCAGCACCCCTTGAAGATTTTTTGAATCAACGAAAAAGAATCGCTCTCACAACGAGACGCGGCAGATTCTTTCACCCTGCTTTGATCAAGTCTGCGTGTGCCTCTAATAAAGGCATCGTATCACCATGCGACAATTATTTATCCTGTCCGGAGAACGACAACTTTTCTTTAAAAGAGAGCAGGAATGCGATCGCACATAAAACGGTCAATACGAACGGCACGATAAATACGCCGACCCAATTGGTGCTGAGGATGTTGCCGGCTTCTCCTTTGACCGAGAAAATATTTTGCACCCAACCCGCAAAAATGCTTCCCAGATACATCCCCAATCCGATTGTCACCAAAATGATCAGACTTTGTGCAGAAGCACGGATATCGCGCGGCGCGACGGTGTCCACATAAATTTGAGAGGCGGTGAAAAAGAACACATAGCAGAAACCGTGCAGGCTCAGAGAGGCAATCACCAGCCACACAGGAGCGCCAATGGCAAAAATGATATAGCGAAGCGGCCAGGCGAGAATACCCAGGATCAATGTTTTACGGATGCCGAATTTCGGCAGAAAGTAGGGCAGCAGCAATGCCATCACCAATATCTCGGCAATTTGAGCAATCACCATCACTCCACTCAAACCCGTCGGCGAAATGCCGATTTTTTCGGAAACCAGAAACGGGCCGGTCAACTGATAGTAGAACATCAATTCGGTTGAAACGATAAAGTTGATGAGGATAAAGATGGCAAAATTTCTGTTCTTCATCATTTTGAGGGCAGCGAGAAAAGCCAGCGGATTGCTCTTTTCTTTATTCGGGGGAGTATCAGGCAAAGTGAGCGCATATAATCCCAGTAAGATGGACATGAAACCGGCCAGCAGCAACATATCGCCAGGATGAGACAATGCCGGGTGAGACTCGGCCAGAATTCGCCATCCGGTCAAGCCCAGTCCGATGGCAATCCAACCGATGGTACCGCCAACCCGAATGAAACCGAATTCCTTTTCAGAGTCCTTCAAATGACGAAACGCCAACGAATTGGTGAGAGCAATGGTCGGGGCATAGAGCAAACAATAGACAAAAAACAACAACACCATCGGAGTATAACTGCTTATTTTAGAGACAAAGAACAACAACACTCCACCGACCAAATGAAAAGCGGCAATGACCTTTTGCGTTGAAAAATAGCGATCCGCCAGCTGACCGCCAATAAACGGCGAGATAATGGTGGCCAGCGATAAAAGACCAAAGACCACACCGGCCTGGACGCCGTCGAATCCAAGAGTATTTTGCAGATAAACAGTGATCACCGGATACCATGCGCCCCAGACTGTGTACTGCAGGAACATCATAAAAAACAAACGAATTCCTTTTCCCATGGGGAACTCTCCTTCAGCTGATTCGAATGAAAAAGCCTCCGCAGTGACGACTTTGGAGGCTTTCAATTGACTTTCTTTAAGGATCAGGCAACGGCTTTAGATTTAGCCTTGCCCATGATCAGGCCGATCACCAACAAAACAGCTGCCACGATCGCCAGAATGATAAAGGCCGACTGAACCGAGGTACCCGCCATGGTTCCGATCAGGTTTTGCAGTAGGCCACCGCCAAACAATCCAACGGCAAAAATGATTCCAAAGATAGAACCATAGTATTTGGGTTCATATTTTCCAAAGGTCACGCCCAAAACAGTGGGGAACACCGGCGCAAAGGCAAATCCCGTTACAATGATGGCAATGACTGCAACGATTGGTGATTTTGCCATGTAAAGTGCCAACAAAGATACTATAGCGATAGCTGAAACCGCAATGATCACTTTAATACCAATTGCGGTCAGGTTTTTGACAGCGGAGGCAATGAACCTGCCGATCATCATCGCCAAGCCGAAAATTGACAAAATGGTGGCTGATGTTTTCGCAGCATTTACAACTCCGGCATTCGTATACAACTCATTCATCAATTTTGCTGTCCAATTGCTCATGGAACTCTCCAAGCCGATGTAGCACAATAATGCCAACGCGGCAATCAGCACCGGCGCCTGTCCCAGTAAATTGATCGCAGTAGAGAATTTGTAGCCAAGAGCAGCTTTGGGAAACTGAGTTAATAGCGCCAGCAACAGAAACACAACATTGATAACACCCAGAATGATTAATCCTGTCTGATAAGTTGGTGCATAGTTGATGATCAGGGGCGCACAGAACAGACCCAGACCAAAAAATCCATTACCGAAATTGCTTGCACGCGCAGGATCTTTTCCACCGAACAAGACCTGGGGAATGATCGTATTGCCGACGGTGTTCAGCGACATGGCACCGATACCTAAACACACCGCCGCTGCATACAGAAAACTCACCGAGGCCGCATAAGCAATCAAAAACATGCTGGCAGTGGTGACGATGAAACCGATGATGGCAATCGGCTTGTGACCGACCTTATCGGTAATGGCGCCGATAAAAAACTGCACCAGACATGCGGTGTACAGGAAAATGGCCGGTACCAGGCTCCATGCGGCGTCTGTCAGTCCTAATTTTTCGGTTAAACCGACAGAACATGCTCCGAATACCACAAAACAGCACGCCAACATGAACACGCAGGTCAAGGCGACGAGGGGAGTTAAATTTTTCATGCACTTCCTCCATAAAATGGTTTGAGATTCCTACGCTGTCAATCAATTTAATTTTAGAACTCATCTGCTGCATTGATTATTGAGCATCAAATATCTCAAGTGCAAATGAGTAAAAGAGAGGATGAGATCATATGACAACTGAACCATGACAATGTTCCACAGTGCAATTGATAAAAGAAAATTAATCATTTTTCGTTGAATGTCAAGTAATTTAAACAATTTTATCTTCAAACGCGGATAAATCTCCACATAAGAAGATTTTTGAGAAAGCAGTTGCGTTAGTGCAGGAGTTTAGCTATATTGCCAATCATTACGATTTTCATATCCATTAGAATTGTTAACTGCACATCTTTATCGAAATTTGAGTGAACGCTCACGCAGGATGTTGTGGTAACAATGGATGAGTTTCTTTTGTCAACTGCCAATTTGTGACCTCTACGAAAACAACAAGGGTTTTCATCACACTATGAAAGGACGTTAAATGGCAAATGGATTTCATCTTCTGGACTGGCTGGTGCTGGCAGCATTCGCAGCAGGACTGATCGGCATAGTCGTCTGGGTCGCAAGAATGAAAGAAGAGTCCCACACGGACTATTTTCTCGCCGGACGGGACGCCAGCTGGATTTCAATCGGCTCCTCAATTTTTGCATCCAATATTGGATCCGAACACCTTGTCGGCCTGGCCGGCGCCGGATTCGTCAGCGGCATGGCCATGGCGCACTGGGAAATGCACGCATGGATCATCCTGTTGCTCGGTTGGGTGTTTGTTCCCTTTTATGACCGTATCAAGGTTTTCACCATGCCGGAATTCCTCGAAAGACGTTTCTCATCAGGCTCACGCACCCTGCTGTCACTCATTTCTCTCATCAGCTATGTGCTCACCAAAGTCGCCGTCACCGTCTATTCGGGCGGCGTGGTGTTCGGCACTGTCTTTGGCATCACTTCCATCAAAATATTCGGCATGAATCTGGACATGTTCTGGGTCAGCGCGATTGGACTCGTCCTCATCACCGGTATTTATACCGTCGCCGGTGGAATGAAAGCCATTATGTATACCTCGGTCCTGCAGACGCCGGTTCTTCTGATCGGTTCGATCGTCATTCTCGTCGTCGGCCTGATCAAAGTCGGCGGCTGGGGTGAGGTGCATCGTTTGGTGGGTGACAACATCCATCTCGTCCGCGCTGCCAATGATACTGATTTCCCCTGGACCGGCGTCTTCCTCGGATCGGCAATCATCGGCTTTTGGTATTGGTGCACCGACCAGTACATCGTCCAGCGTGTGCTCTCAGGCCGTAATCAAAAAGAGGCGCGCCGAGGCGCCATTCTGGCTGGTTACTTCAAACTCTTGCCGGTTTTCATCTTCCTGATTCCCGGGATGATCGCCTATGCCATGAATAAAAAAGGCCTGCTCACCGTTGCTGATCCTGATCGCGCCTTCTCTTCTCTCGTCGCACAATTGCTGCCGATCGGTTTCAAAGGCGTTGTGGTATGCGGCCTGCTGGCGGCGCTGATGAGCTCTCTCGCCTCCCTGTTCAATTCGTCAGCCGCTTTATTTGTCGGCGATTTTTATAAAAAGTTAAAACCCCAATCCACTGAAAAACATCTGGTCAAGGTCGGCCGGATTGCCACCGCCACTGTCGTCGTCCTCGGGATCGTCTGGATCCCGGTGATGAAGGGAATCGGCAAAGTACTCTATGCCTATCTGCAGGATGTTCAGAGCCTGCTCGGTCCAGCCATCGCATCAGCTTTTATTCTCGGTGTTTTCTGGAAACGAGCGAATGCGAAAGGCGGTTTCGCCGGTCTGGCAATCGGTTTCGCGCTGGGAATGTTCAGACTGCTGCTTAATGTGACCATCGGTGTCAAAGCAGCCGCCGTGAATACCGTTGAAAAACTAATTCAGGCATTGCAGAAAGGGAACAGCGATCTCATCTCAACCCATTCGCAGTCACTTGCTGAAATTTTGACAACCAAAAGCAAATTATTTGCGGGACAAGCCGGAGAAAGCATTCATCAAAATCTCACGTCCATTCAGCAATCTCTCGGCGGCAACCCCGATGTACAACAGACGCTGACCGGCCTAACGCAGGCTAAAGCAGGATTAATCGCTCTTTTCACCCAACAACACGGCCTGCTCTACAAATTGGCGGCCATCAACTGGCTTCACTTTTGTATTGCACTCTTTTTCCTGTGCCTCATCACCACCGTCGTCGTCAGCCTGGCGACCCCTAAACCCGAACCTGAACAGCTGCGTTACACTCGCGCTGCAGCAACAGCTGAGGAGAAAAAGCTGGTGCGTGCAAGCTGGAATCGCTGGGATGTCATCCATACAATCATCATTTTGAGCGTTATCGTCGCATTTTATATCTATTTCTGGTAAACATGTCTCAGCACGTGGAAAGCCCATTTTACCATGGGCTTTCCTCTTGTCAAACATCCGGAAAAAGAGTGGCCTATGAGAGACTGCCCCTTATGCCGGCGATTAAATTATCGCCGAAAATTCCGCGTGGACAATTATATCGTTGTGACATGCAACGAGTGCGGCTTTACTTTTTTGGGCAATCCGCCGCCGCTGAAAGAAGAACAGGCACTCTATGAACATTACTTTCATCAGGCATCGTTGGGCGTCTACTCTCCCGACAGTCCAGATCCTGCGATCCAGTCCGTCTGGAAAATAAACGAACAAAGACTTGATTGGATCGGCCGCTTCAAGGATCAGGGACGGATGCTGGATGTGGGTTGCGGACATGGCTTTTTTCTCCATCACGCCCGGCTCAAAGGATATGAAGTGGAGGGGGTCGAGATATCGGTTGCCGCTGCCCAGCATATATCGGAAAGTCTGGATATCGTTGTTCATCTGCATAACTTCGATGAAGACTTGAATTTTTCCGGGGCTTTTGATATCATCTGTCTCTGGCACTCGCTTGAACATTTTCGCGAACCGCTTTTGGTGCTTGAGCAACTGTGGAATTCATTGACCCCCGGAGGCAGAATTTTTATCGAAGTGCCCAATCTACTCAGTTTGGGATTTCGCATGTCTCTCCCCGGCCGCCGATGGCAGGGCGGGAATCACCCCCGTTACCATCGTTCCTTTTTTACCGCAGACACATTGATGAGTACATTGCAGATGACCGGGTTTTACGCGATTCAATTTGAAAAAATGATTTATCCGTCCGGCACGAATATTCCGCTGCAACCCATCAAGCGGCTGTTGAATCATTTAAATTGGGACTCGTTTCTGGATGTCACCGCCATAAATGAATAAAGAGAGGTTTCTGATTCATCATTTCTTGCCCGATATGATCTCGGGAGTAGAGTTTAATCAATGAGAAGTAAAATTTTTGATCATTCTGCAAAAATGGCATTATTTATTGCGGTTCATTCTTGACTTTGATGTAACTTGTTATTATTTTTATACTAATTTATTACTTGATGGAAAGCATCAAAATAAATTAATCGTGGAGGAGTAGTTATGAAGCTTCTTGCAAAGGAGGAGGCCGTGAAAGAGAACAAAATCGACGGGAGTGAGCAGATTCTACAGGTACGTGAATTATTGTTTGGCGAAGCCCAACGACAATTCGAAGCCAGGCTCGATGCTTTGAAAAACGAAAACGAAAATCTTCGCAAGCTGCTGAAAGAGACTGAAGATAAGCTCCTGAATATCAATCAGTCTATGCAGGCCGCCCTGAAGAATGAGCGGGAATCTGATAACAAAAAGTTCTCTGAGCTCCTGGCTAATCTGGATAAAAATCTCAGCCAGAGAATCAAGAACCTGGAAGAAAACAAGGTCGACCGCAGCCAGATTGGTCACGCATTTCTCGAGTGGGGCAACAAAATTCAGCAAATCGTCGGTCGCTGATTCGAAAAATGAATACAAATCCACTCTCAGCATTGCGCAAGATCATCCTCGACGATGATCGCAAAAAATTCGAAGAGCTGGAACAGACGGTCCAAAAACTGCAGACGCTCCTTGCCCAAAGAAATCTGGACAAGGAGACGCTCATCAATGGACTGGCGCCAGTCATTGGGGATGTTCTGCAGAAAGGGCTGGTCGACTCTAAGGATGAGATGATCGAGGTATTTGCACCGATCGTTGCACCGGCGATTCAAAAACAAATCTCTGAATCCCAGCACGAGATTATCGATGCGCTCTATCCGGTCATCGGCAAAACCATTCGTAAAGCTGTCTCTGAGAGTATGAAACAGCTGGTCGATAAAGTGAATCAACGGATTGATGCCACCCTAAAAGGCGGCTTGCTGCTCAAGAAAATTAAAGCTCAAGTCGCCGGTGTTTCGAGCGCAGAATTGGTCATCCGCGACGCCATTAGTTTTCGAATTGAGCAGATATTCCTCATCCATAAATCATCCGGATTGTTGATCGCTCACGTCTCTGCCTCAGAGGAGGAATCGACTGTCGATGAAGAATTGATCAGCGGCATGTTGACGGCGATCAAACACTTTGTGTCGCAGGCATTCAAGGCCTCAAATCACGATCTCAACGAAATTCAGTACGGCCAACACACCATCATTCTGGAAATTGCCAATTATTATTATCTCGCTTTTGTCGTATCCGGTCCGGTACCGCCCGAGTTCAGTCGAGAAGCACAAAAACTGAGCGAGAGAATTCACTCTATCTTTTATAAAAAACTACGCGAATTCAATGGCGATGTCACCGAGCTCGTCGGCATCCAGCGCCTGCTGGCCGCACCTCTGAAGGAACAGCGGGAAAAAATTCCGCAACCGGAAGCCAAACCCACAAAACCCTATTTGTCCTATTTCCTGCTCATCGTCGCTCTCCCCCTTGCCCTTTTCTTTGTCGGCAAACGCATCTATCATCATTTTGACGATAAGAAGCAGGAGCAGGCAGCTCTTCTCCAGCTCGATACAGACCCTGTATTATCGTCTCTGCGGCAATCGGTGGAAGTTGATGTCAAAAAAAGAACGATCTTCCTCCAGGGTGAAGCTCCTTCTATCCAGACAGTTGCCAGATATGATACCGTTCTGGGGAAAATGCCTAAAATCAAGACGGTTCAAAACCGTATTAGATTCGTCCGTCCAACTGATAAGATACGTCGGGACATTGATCAACGAATGATCCGTTTCCGTCAAGTCAATGAATTATTTCCACAATTTGTCATTGAAAAGGATCAGGTCGTGATCGAAGGTATCGTCCCCACATTAGAACTAAAACGTGAAATCGCCCAGATCATTCGCGGGATCGAAGGAGTTGATTTTGTCATCAACAACATGGTCCTGTCAGAGGACGAATTCAGCCGGCAACAGCAGTTCTTGTACCGTCAGATTCTTCATTTTGAAACAACAAATTGGCAATTTTCAGAAAATGATACTCATCTACTGGATGATGTTGCCTCAAGACTAAAACCGTTTGCTGATTTTACGCTTACGATCAGGGGGTATACCGATGATATGGGAAGCGTGGACGAAAATCACTTACTGTCGAGCAGAAGAGCGAAAACCGTAGAAGAATACCTGATCAAGAAAGGTATTCCGCAAGACCATATCGTTATCGAAGGATTGGGATGGGATTTCCCAATTGCTCCCAATGACTCCGAAGCCAATCGTCAGCAAAATCGAAGAGTAACCTTTGAAATCACGCGCAGGAGATGAATAAATGCCTGAACCGACCAAAATCAGCAAAAAAGTGTGCATGCTGGGAACCTTTGGCGTCGGCAAAAGCAGCCTGGTGCGGCAATTTGTTTATCAAAAATTTGATGAAAGCTACTTATCCACAATCGGTGTTCAATTGTCGCACAAAGCCGTAGGTCCTTTGCTGGATAAAAAAACGAACCGCCCAGTACACATGAATCTCATTCTTTGGGATTTGGCGCATCTGGAAAAATTTGACCCCGTCGTCAAGAATTATTTTCACGGGGCACACGGCGCCGTCATCGTTCTTGATCTCACTCGACCACAGACCTTTCGAGAATATGAAAATCTGATCAAACCCTTTTTTGAAACCAACCCGGAGAGCAAACTCGTGCTCGTCGGCAATAAAACGGATTTATCCGCAGATGATCACCCTCGCACTCAAATAGCCGAAATGGCTGCTAATTTGAATTGCCCCTGCCATTTTACCAGCGCCAGGACCGGCGAAAACGTTGAACTGGTTTTTCAGACACTGGCTGAAAATATCTTATAAGGCACTTGATGAACGATTATCTCGAAAAGATATTACGGGCCGCCAAATTGGCGTTTGCTGTTTTTGATCAAGATTTTTTTCTTCAAGATGCCAGTAAATTATTGGCCCAGTATGCAGGCGGTCGTCTGCAGAAAAAAAGTGCCACGCTTTGGGAAGTGTTTCCCGAGTTGATCGGCGCTGAAGACAAAATCACAGAACTGCTGGAGCAAAAGGCGAAAAAATATGAATTGGAAAAGTTGTCGCGTTTTGATCAAGAAGGCAAACTGCTTTATTATACACTGACCCTTTTCTCTCATCAGCAGAGCACTCTTTCGGGCGCCCAACTCATCGTGCTCATCACCGACACTACCAAGGAAACATCCCTTGAACAACAGATTCAACAGCAAAAAAATGAAATCCGCCTGCTGCACGCCAAAGTAAATCAATACAACGCGCAAATTCCCAACAAAATTTACGGACAGTCCGCCCACATACAAACCGTTCGGGCATTCATCGATAAAATCGCACCCATTAAAACCACCACGATCCTGCTTTTGGGTGAGAGCGGCACTGGGAAGAACCTCGTGGCCAATGCTATTCATCAACAATCAATGGATCAGAATGCGCCGTTTATCGAAATCAATTGCGCTTCAATTCCAGAAACACTCATCGAATCGGAGATTTTCGGCTACGAGCGAGGCGCATTCACAAACGCGCTTACGAGTAAAAAAGGTTTGCTCGAAGAAGCGGATGGCGGCACGCTCTTCTTGGATGAAATCGGCGAATTGCCGCATCCCATCCAAGCCAAATTTCTGACCTTTATGGAAACGAAGCGATTTCGGAGACTGGGAAGCACGCGCGAAATTGGCGTCCAAGTACGCATTATTACCGCAACCAATCGAAATCTCTTACAGGCAGTCAAGAACAACGAATTTCGCGAGGATCTGTTCTATCGACTTTATGTGGTCTCCCATCAATTGCCGCCTTTACGCCAATTGGGAGACGATATCCTGCTGCTTGCTGAAAAATTCATCGAAATCTATGCCTATGATTTCGGTAAAAAAGTCAAAGGCCTGAGCGAGTCTGCAAAAAGTAAACTCATGCACTATGAATGGCCGGGGAATGTGCGCGAGCTTCGCAATGTCATTGAGCGCGCGGTTATTTTTGCCGAGCACGAGTTTCTTGAAGCTGATGAAATCATTTTATTCGAATTAAGGCCTATGGCCACGACGACCAGCGTCGCCACCACCTTTGAATTGCCGGAGAATGGCATTTCATTAACCGAATTGGAAAAAAATCTCCTGCGGGATGCGATTATAAAATCAGACGGTAATCAAACCAAGGCCGCCAAACTGTTGGATTTGTCGCTGGACACATTTCGATATCGGATCAAAAAATACAATCTGGATAACTTCTCAGCATATTGAAATCACAAGAACATCAGAATCCCGAATAATATAAAAATAAAATGCAAAGGATGCATTTCAATCATCACCGGAAAGGAGTACAGTTGTGATCAAGAGCTTTACCACATTGATGATCATCGCAGGTATCATCACTCTGTCAGCTCAAACCGAAACCGACGATCAGCCGAAATATGGCTGGCAAAAAGAAGCAATTGTGTCCCTCAACTTGACGCAGTCCAGCTTTGACAATTATTCTCAAGGGGGAGAGAATTCGACCGCTTGGCAGTTCCGCAGTGGCCTCAAATTCGTCAATGATCAGGAAAAAATTAATTGGGCCAATACCGGTAAATTTGAATTCGGCGAACTGAAAAGCGGCGAGGATGAAGCCAAAAAATCTGCCGATGAAATAAAACTCGAAAGCGTGTTGACCTACAAAATCGGGAAACTGCTCAACCCGTTTCTCTCTGCTACGGGTGAAACACAATTTGCCCCGGGATATATGTATAAAGCGGAAGGAAAAGACAAAATTTCACAATTCCTTGATCCCGGTTATTTTCGTGAGGCGATCGGCATTGGTTACAAGCCTTCGGATGTTTTTCAGGCGCGACTGGGTGCTGCCATGAAACAGACAGTCTCGGATATGTTTAATCATTACTCTGATGATCCGAAAACGTCCAAAATAGAAAAATTGAAAAACGAAATCGGTGCTGAATCGGTTTGGGATCTGAATTACAAGGTGACGCAAAACAGTCTGCTCAAATCAAAAATGGAACTCTTTTCCAATCTTAAAGCATTTGATGAAATCGACGTCATCTGGGACACCGACCTGACCACCAAAATCACCAGGTTAATCGCCTTTAATTTCAATGTAAAATTGATATACGATAAAGATATTTCATATAAACGACAGATCAAACAGGTGATGGGTGTTGGGTTAAGCTACAGCCTTTTTTAACAAAATCTAAAATACGCCAAATGCCCATTTTATCAACGCACAAGTGGGCATTTGGCGTAAGTCTTCCACAATATTCGCGTCCTGCCGACAATAACCGCTTTCTGCTCCTCATAATACAGCTAATCAACAATTACCATTAGAAATATTTTTGGCATCGCAATTGCTATAGTATATAATGAAATCGAAAGGTTTCAAGATACCCCGTTCCATACTACTCCCACAGAGGCGCCGGTTGTTAATCAATCGGCGCTTTTTTTTTGCCCATTTGTCATTAATTCAATAAAGATTGTTTCGATACATTCAGAGTCGCCAAGATTGAAAAGATTGACCTCGCACCAAGATACAAAGATATAAATGTCAATGATTTTTCTTGCTTTTTTCCCAAAAAGTCAATAGCTATATTTCGTTTGATTTCCAAATTCCATCTACTTATTCGCTCAACTGACTGAGAAGATCATCTGTCAAGAGGCTTCTCCTAACCAATGAGGTCATCTATGGCATGGAAAATCACCAAGCATCTGCTCAATAATGAAATGATCCAATATCATCTCTTGAAGGGAAAGGATCACGGCCTTTTTCCGGATCATCTTCCCGACACGATTGTTCTGCATTACACCGCGCTCCCGTCTCTGCAAAAGGCGACAGCCGTCTTTGACGACCCTCAAACCAGAGCCTCCGCTCATTTGCTGATCGGAAGGGATGGAGCGATAATACAATTGCTCCCCTTTAACAGAATCGCCTGGCATGCCGGACAAAGTCGTTGGCAGAAGCGCCAGGATATCAACCGCTATGGGATTGGCATTGAGCTGGACAATGCCGGACGTCTTTTGGAAACGGCCAAAGGATATCAAGCCTGGTGGGGCGGATATTATCCCGAAGATGAGGTTTATTTCGGCACTCATCGCCACGAAACAATTCCCTATTTTTGGCATGGCTATACCGCTGTGCAAATGGAGACGGTGACGGAGATTTGTCGTGCGCTCTATTCCAAGTACGATATCAAATGGATATTAGGCCATGAGGAAATAGCTCCAGGGCGGAAGAGCGATCCTGGACCTGCCTTCCCGTTGGATGAGATTCGTTCTCATTTTGATGACCGCAGTGCGCATGAGCCTGAGGGGGAAAATGATCCAAGCATCCCTTCCCCTCCCAAACGTGGATATGTCCTCCCCGAACGATTGAATATTCGCAGCGCTCCGGACGCACAGGCACAACTACAGGGCGAACCATTGCTGAAAAACAACATAGTGGATATCCTCGGTGAACAGCAGCAATGGCTGCAGGTGCAGACCACAACCGTCGGTTGGGTGAGGAAGGAATATATTCAAATAATCTCCTGACAAGCTATTTCTTTTTTGCCACTGCAAATTTGTCAAAAAAAGTTTTTCGTTTATGTAGAGCAAGCGCATAATCCGTGCTCACATAACCGACATCCTCAATGGTATAAAAAGCGCTCGGATTATACTGACGAATAATTTCAACAAGATGCGCAATTTCGCGGCGTTTAACAATGGTCAAAAGAATCCGCACCTCGCCGCGATTGCCATGTCCGACGATCTCGGTTACCACATAGCCAATTTTACGCATATAGGTCACCAATTCAGTGGCTTCCAAAGCGGTGATAATGCGCAACAATGACACTCCCATGGCCAGTCGATTTTCAATCAGCATACCCACATAATTGCCGGTGGCAAAGCCGCCGGCATACGCAATATAATAGATGGGATGATCCAGGGATTTGACTACATTCACCATGACAATCAGCCATAGCAGCACTTCGAAAAATCCCAAAAAGGGCACATAAAGGCGATTACCCCTCGCGAGAAGTATGATGCGCATTGTCCCAATGCTGACATCAGTGATGCGCGAGCAAAAAATCGCCAGTGGAATCAGCACAAATTGTACAAAAGAATTGTCCATTTTCTATCCTGTGATTGGGAACCTGAATTTTTTCAAGGAAATCTTAAATCATACACAGTGGCCCGGCCAACTTGTGCAAAGACAGATTGCCGGTGATTCGTGCATTAATTATTTGCAGATTTCGTTTGATTATCCTACTTTGTAAAGTCACACAGTATCAAGTCTGTTCAGCATCTGCCCATGACGGTTCTGAAAAATTTGCAAAAAAA
>Ga0105103_10000250_pt1 | contig 30103 bp, 29 predicted proteins | sample PPLLaktember2015_2_FD_79107 | JGI IMG/M metagenome (GOLD analysis project Ga0105103, IMG submission 79107) | Freshwater sediment microbial communities from Prairie Pothole Lake near Jamestown, North Dakota, USA - PPLs Lake P7 Core (6) Depth... | ecosystem: Environmental > Aquatic > Freshwater >...
CGCCGCGGCGGGAAAGATCATCCTGGATTCGCCCGAGTTCCAACGGCTGCTGAAGGAACTGGGCGCCCGGGTCGTCAACGCAGCGCCGCCTGCCAGGCCGTAGCGCCTCTCCGACGTTGGATGCGGCCGAAGCGCGGCGCGACGCCGCTACGTGGCTGCGTCTTCGTCCTCTTTGGATGAGCGCAACGCCAGGATCACCGGCAGCAGCACGGCCGCCACCAGCCCGGCGGCGAAGCCGTTGTTGTAGAGCACCAGGCCGCCGTGCAGCTGGCCGACAGTCTGCACCACCGACGAGTGCACGAAGCCGGCCGCCAGACCCCAGTGCCAGCCAAAGCGGCCGGCGATCGGCGCCAGCGTGGTGCCGAAAAGCGCGGCCAGCACGGCGGAAGGCGCAGCGGCATTCCAGTCCTTGGTGATCGAGGCCAGGAACACGCCGAGCATGATCCAGACGATGTTCGCCGGATGCTTGCCGTAGGCCGAGAAGCCGACGATGCACAGGATGGCGCCAATGGTCGGACCGTTCAGGTCGCTGCCCACGACCAGCACATAGGCCGTGCCCATCAGCCCGGTCAGCGCCATGTTCAGCAGCGCCGGGCCGAAGCCGAAGTCGGCGACATAGTCGCTGGGCGCGCGGCCGCTGCGCCGCATCAGCCGCATCTCGCGCTGCGCCGCCTGCCGGTCGAGCGCAAAGCCGATCGCGGCCATGGCCGCGAACAGCCCGACCAGCAGGCTGCCCAGCAGCCGGTTGTTGCCCTGCGTCCAGATGAACACCGGGTCGGGCACGAAACCGTAGCTCTTGTAGACGGCCACCGTCAGCGTGCCCAGCAGTCCGGCGACGAAACCCATGTTGTAGAGCGAGTGCCCCTGGTGCGCATGGAACAGGTGCGCCGCCGCGGGTGCCAGCACGAAGCCAAGCAGCACGGTCGTCGCCAAGGCCAGCGGCAGGCTGGTGGGCAGCGCCAGCGCACTGCTGAACAGGATCTCGCTGAAGATCGGCGCCAGCGCCGTGCCGAAGAAGGCGGTGTTGATGTGCTTGGCGAAGGGCTCTGCCTTGTAGCGCGCATACAGCCACACGCCGGCCACGATGCCCCAGACGTTGAGCAGGTTCTTGCCGAACAGGCCGAAGCCCAGCACCAGCCACAGGCAGGCCACCGCCGCGCCGCCGATGACCGCCCCCGAGCGCCAGTACACGGCCAGCGCGGCCAGCGTCAGCAGCCCGGCCTGCACCAGCGCGGCGCCGACGCCGCCCTGGCCCATGTAGTCGGTGATCAGCGTGTCGCGCGAGCTCAGGATGCGCTGCATGCCTTGCGCAATGTCGCGCGGCGCGTCCAGCGCGAGGCCGGCAACGACGAAGGCCAGCGCGAAGGCCGCCATCAGCAGCAGCATCTGCCGGTTCGACATCGGCCTCGGCGGCGGCAACTCAGGGCTTTGCATCGTCGTTCCCGTGCAGGTGCTGCTGCGGCAACAGGAACAGCCAGGCGCAAAGCACGAAGGGTGCCGTCAGCGCCGGGATGCCCAGCGGGGCGAAGGCGACGTTCATCGCCGCCTGCGCCACCACGGTGAACACCGTACCGAGTGCGGCATAGGCGGCCACGCGCCAGCCCGGCCGGTAGAACACCGTGCCCAGTGCCACGGCGGTGAGCACCGGGCTGAAGCCGAGCAGACCGGCGCTGACGAGTTCGCTCTCGGCGCCGAGCAGGTGTGCGCTGGTCACCGCCAGCACGGCGCCCGCCAGCGCGAAAAGCGCCGCCGCCGGCGAGGCCAGCGCCAACCCGGCCAGGAACAGCAGCGCCGACACGGTGTTGCCCTTCAGGAAGACCTGCGAGATGCTGTGCAGAACCCCATTGATGAAGGCGCCCAGATGCAGCGGGTTCGACACCGTGGCATCCAGCGGCTCCAGTTCGGCGCCAAAGGGCGGCGTCTCGCTGCCCAGGCCGGCAAAGGCATAGGCGGCCAGCAGCAGCAGCCAGGTGGTCAGCACGAACGGGAAGGTCAGCGCCGACACGCGCCAGCCGCGCGTGACGTTGACCGTGCCGAGCATCGCCACCACCGACACCGCGCCACCGAGCAGCACATAGACCCAGAGCATCGGCGTCGGGGCCAGGAAGGTGGGCAGCGCCAAGCCTACCAGCAGCCCGTTGTAGCCGTACAGACCGGCTGCCAGGCCCTCGTCATCGACACGCAGCCACAGCGCCGTCAGCGTGGCCGCCACCAGGCCCAGCAGGCCACCGGCCAGCACCGCGGCAGCGTCTGCGGCCAGCGCGCCCCAGGCGATGGCAGCGATGAACAGCAGCCCTGTGAACGGGTGGTTCTGGAACATCACCTGCCCGGCACCGCGCAGGTTGAAGTCGACGAAGCGCAGCAAGGCCGAGTCGCCACACAGGCGCTGCCACAAGGCCAACAGAGCATTCATCGCGGTCTCCCGGAGACACCAGCACGCAGGCAGCACAAGGCTCGGCAAGAGCCCCGCATTCTTGCGCAAGATCGACACCCCAGTCCGACCGTACCGACCTGGCGCGATTCGCACGGGTTATCGCCCGATCCCCAAAATGCCCGCGTGGCCTGCCGGTCGCGCCAGGGCCTTGCCACTATGATCTGCCGTCATCGGGTCTTGCCCTCCAAGACCTTCCACTTCGCTGCGAGAACCTGCCATGACCCACCCTGTCCCAGCCCGCACCTCGATCGCCACGGCACTGCTGGCACTGGCGCTTGGCGCGCAAGTCGCGCACGCGCAGACGCGGGTGCAGTACGGCCGCATCACGGCCGTTGCGCCGACCACCGTGACCGACAACACCGCGCGCAATGTCGGCACCGTCATCGGCGGCGGCGTCGGTCTGGCGACGGGGGGCGGGCAGTCGGGCAGCAACCGCGCACTGCGCACCGCAGTCGGCGCCACGGCCGGCCGACAGGTGGGCAACATGGCAACCCGCTCGCAGGCCTTCGAGTACACGGTGCTGATAGGCGGCACCAACACCGTGCGCATCGTGTCCGACCAGGCCGGCAAGCGCGTCGGCGACTGCGTCTCCATCGAACAGGGCCAATTCGCCAATATCCGGTTGGTGCCGGATTCGCGCTGCGCGGCACCGCCGGCCCGTGCTGCAACGCCGGCGGCCACGCCGGCCCCTGCTCCTGCGCCCGAACCGGCCGATGTGCAAGCCGCCAATGCCTGCGAGCAGGCCAAGCAGCAGGTGCTCGACGCCACCACCGACGAGGACTTCACGCTGGCCGAGCGGCGCATGCGGCTGCTGTGCGGGGAATGATTCCTGCAAGCCCTTGGGCCTTGCGCCCGGTTGGCCGGCTTCATTAACATCCGTCCGACCCCGCGTCGCCAAGGACACCCATGGAACTGACCCCGCGCGAGAAGGACAAGCTGCTGATCTTCACCGCCGCGCTGCTCGCCGAGCGGCGCAAGGCGCGCGGCCTGAAGCTCAACTATCCTGAGGCGGTGGCGCTGATCAGTGCCGCCATCATGGAAGGCGCCCGCGACGGCAAGTCGGTGGCCGCACTGATGAGCGACGGCAAGACGGTGCTGTCGCGCGTCGACGTGATGGAAGGCGTTGCCGACATGATCCCGGACATCCAGGTTGAAGCCACCTTTCCTGACGGCACCAAGCTGGTCACCGTTCATCAACCCATTGCCTGAAGGAGCACCGATGAAGAAGCTGCTGGTTGCCGCCACCCTGTCGCAAGTGGCATCGCTGGCCATGGCGCACGCGGGTCACGGCATGGACTTCGCCCATGGGCATGCCACCGACGCCTGGGGCTTCGTGGCCATGGGCGTGGCCGTCGCATTGGTGGCGTGGATGCGGCGGGGCAAGTGATGAGTACGCCCGGCGAACTGCTCACCGACCCGGGCGACCACACGCTCAATCCCGGCCGTCGCACGCTGACACTGACGGTCGCAAACACCGGCGACCGGCCGATACAGGTCGGCTCACACTACCATTTTGCCGAGACCAACGCCGCGCTGGAGTTCGACCGCGCCGCGGTGCGCGGCATGCGGCTGAACATTCCTTCGAGCACCGCGGTGCGCTTCGAGCCCGGCCAGCACCGCACGGTGGAACTGGTCGACTTCGCTGGTGAGCGGCGGGTCATCGGCTTCCGCGGCCTGGTGCAGGGAGCGCTTTGATGAGCACGATCGGACGGCGCGCCTACGCCGAGATGTACGGTCCGACAGTCGGCGACCGGGTACGCCTGGCAGACACCGAGCTGATCATCGAGGTCGAGCAGGACTATACGTTGCGTGCCGGCGGCTACGGCGAAGAGGTCAAGTTCGGTGGCGGCAAGACCATCCGCGACGGCATGGGGCAGAGCCAGCGGATCAACGGGCCCGGCGCGGCCGAAGCGGTGGACTGCGTGATCACCAATGCGCTGATCCTCGACCACTGGGGCATCGTCAAGGCCGATATCGGGCTGCGAGGCCAGCGCATCGTCGCCATCGGCAAGTCCGGCAACCCGGACATCCAACCGGGCGTGGACATCATCATCGGCCCGGGCACCGAGGTCATCGCGGCCGAAGGCATGATCGTCACCGCCGGCGGCATCGACAGCCACATCCACTTCATCTGCCCGCAGCAGATCGACGACGCGCTGGCCGGCGGCGTGACCACGATGCTGGGCGGCGGCACCGGGCCGGCCACCGGCACGCTGGCGACCACCTGCACCCCCGGGCCGGAGAACATCGCACGCATGCTGCAGGCCGCCGACGCCTTTGCCATGAACATCGGCTTTCTCGGCAAGGGCAATGCCAGCCAGCCCGACGGGTTGAGACAGCAGATCGACGCTGGCGCCATCGGCCTGAAGCTGCACGAGGACTGGGGCACCACGCCCTCGGCGATCGACTGCTGCCTGGGCGTGGCCGAGGAAACCGACACGCAGGTGTCGATCCACAGCGACACGCTCAACGAGTCGGGTTTCGTCGAAGACACGATCGCGGCGACGAAGGGTCGCACGCTGTGCGCCTTCCACACCGAAGGCGCCGGCGGCGGCCACGCGCCGGACATCCTGCGCGTGGTCGGCGAGCCGAACTTCCTGCCCTCCTCCACCAACCCGACGATGCCCTACACCGTGAACACGGTGGACGAGCACCTGGACATGCTGATGGTGTGCCACCACCTCGATGCCGGCATCGCCGAGGACCTGGCCTTCGCCGAAAGCCGCATCCGTCGCGAGACCATCGCCGCCGAGGACGTGCTGCACGACCTTGGAGCGATCAGCATGTTCTCCAGCGACAGCCAGGCGATGGGCCGCATCGGCGAGATGGTGCTGCGCTGCTGGCAGACCGCGCATTCGATGAAGGTGCAGCGCGGCGCCCTGAGCGGTGACAGCGTGCGCAACGACAACACGCGCGCCAAGCGCTATGTCGCCAAGTACACCATCAACCCGGCCATCGCCAACGGCATCGCCCACGAGGTCGGCAGCATCGAGGTCGGCAAGTGGGCCGACCTGGTCTTCTGGAAGCCGAAGTTCTTCGGCGTCAAGCCCTCGCTGGTCATGAAGGGCGGCTTCATCGCGGTGGCGGCGATGGGCGACCCCAATGCCAGCATCCCCACGCCGCAGCCGGTGCACTACCGCCCCATGTTCGGCAGCTACGGTGGTGCGCTGGCGCGCGGCTCGCTCACCTTCATGAGCCAGTCCGCGGTGGCCGCCGACCTGGGCGAGCGACTCGGGCTGCGCAAACGGGTGGCCGTTGTCAAGAAGTGCCGCAACATCGGCAAGCGCGACATGGTGCACAACGCCTACGCACCGTCGATGCACATCGATGCGCAGACCTACGAGGTGCGCGCTGACGGCGTACTGCTGACCTGCGAGCCGGCCAAGGTGCTGCCGATGGCTCAACGCTACTTCCTGTTCTGAACACGGATCGGCAATCCCCCCCGTCGCGCATCGCGACTACGTTGTCCCAGTCGACCGCGGACTTCCACTTGCGCCAGCTGGGCAGTCGGCGCGGTCCGGGCATTGGCGGCCTGTGGAGTGCGCTGTGCCACTCGGCATGGTCGGCATTGGCGCTGCTGGGCATTGCCTGTGTGCTGAGCACGAGTGCCCGGGCCCAGGCACCTTCCCCGGGCGACGGCGCCGCCGCCACCGCCGAGGAGCAACGCGCACCAACCATCGCGCCGGCGGACATTCCGGCACAAGCCGACGCCGACGAGAAATTCATCCAGACATTGCAGCGGCGCACGCAGGCTTCGGCCAAGGTGCAAGGCTTCGAGCAGGCCCTGACGCGGCAGGCCGCTGCGCTGCAGCAGCTTGCGGGGCTGACCCAGACCGGAGAGCTGTCGGACCTTTCGGTGCAGCGCCTGGAAACGCTCGAGCGGCACTGGCTGTTGAACGAACGCGCGGTCACGCAAACCCGGGCTGAACTGGCACGCACCACGAGCGCCATGTCGGAGGACGCCGCCAACCTGGCGCGGCGCCGCTCGGCCTGGCAAGCGACCATCGCCGATCCCGATCTTTCGCCCGCCCTGGCACAGCGCGGCAACGAACTGATCGCGCAGATCGAGCAGGCGCAGAAGCAGCTGGCGGCGCCGCTGGCTACCTTGCTGGACCTCGGGCGCAAGGGCAACGCACTGCAGGCGCAACTGCAAGACGGCCTGAACGAAGTATCGACCCAGGTGGCCGACCAGGACCGGCGCCTGGTCACGATGGACGCACCGCCGCTTTGGCAGGTCGTGCACGATCCAGGCGGGGCGGATCCGGTGACCACCGGACTGCGGCGCAGCCTGGAGATCGAGACCGCCTTCGCCCGCGACTACGACGCCGCGCACGCCAGATTGCGCCTGGGCCTGGCCGTCGTCGCTGTGCTGCTGCTGCCGCTGATGTTCTGGCTCAAGCGCCGCGCCAACCAGCTGGTCGCGGCCGGCCAGCTTGGCGAGACAGCGAAGCTGGCGCTGGCACGGCCCTGGGCGGCGTGGCTGCTGCTGGTGGCGGCCATCGCGGTGCTGTACGACGTGCAGGGGCCGCACCTGCGCCTTCAACTGGTGATGCTGCTGGCCTGGATCCCCGTGTTCGGCCTGCTGCAGCGGCGCATCTTGAGCATCGTCGGACCCTGGGCCTACCTGAGCGCGGTGTTCTATTTCCTCAACGTGCTGGTGTCGCTGCTGATCCCCAACCCGGTGCTGTTCCGCTTTGCGCTGCTGGGCATCACGCTGCTGATGCTGCTGCCGCTGGCCTGGCACGTGCAACGATCGCGGCGCGTGGTCGTCGACAACCCCGGCCCGATGCAGACACGGGTGTGGAACCTGCTGCGCTGGGTGGCCTGCGCGGTGCTGGTGGCCGCGGCCGCCTCGAACATCCTGGGCAATGTCTCGCTGGCGGCGATGCTGGTCTCGGCCACGCTGGACAGCAGCTACGCCGCGCTGGCCATGCTGGCAGGCAGCAAGGTGCTGCTGGCGCTGTTCCAGGTGCTGCTGGCCGGGCCGTCCATGTCGCGCCTTGCCGCGCGCTATTCCGCCTCGCTGGTACCGTCGGTGATCCGCCTGGGGCGCAACCTGCTGGTGCTGGGTTGGCTGATCTTCACGCTGCAGGCCTTCCGCGTCTATCGCCCGTTGTCCACCTTCGTGCTGTCGGTGCTGACGCACGAGTTCAAGCTCGGCGAACTGACGCTCAGCCTGGGCAGCGTGGCCGCCTTTGCCGCAGCCACCTGGGCGGCGTTCTGGCTGGCCAGGACCATCCGCCAAGTGCTGGCCGAGGACGTGCTCCCGGCACTGTCGCTGCCCCGCGGCGTGGGCAGCAGCATCTCCTCGCTGAGCTACTACAGCATCCTGTTCCTGGGCCTATTGGCAGCCCTGGCGGCTGCCGGTTTCCAGGTCGGGCAGCTGACGCTGATCTTCGGCGCGCTCGGCGTGGGCATCGGCATCGGCCTGCAGGACGTGGTGCGCAATTTCGTCTCCGGCCTGATCCTGATGTTCGAGCGTCCGATCCAGCGCGGCGACACCGTCGAGGTCGCGGGCATGGAAGGCACCGTGCGCGAGATCGGACTGCGCGCCACCATCGTCACCACCTGGGACGGTGCCGACGTGGTCGTGCCGAACGGCATGCTGCTGGCCGACAAGCTGGTCAACTGGACGCTCAACGGCACGCGGCGCCGCGTCACGATGAACGTCAGCACCAGTTTCGCGGCCGCGCCGCAGCGCACGATCGAGGTGCTATTGGACGTCGCGCGCAGCGTCAAGGGCGTGGCGCCGTCGCCGGCGCCGGCGGTCATCATGACCGGCATGGCGCCGGGCGAGCTGCTCTTCAACGTGCGCGTGTGGACCACCGAATTCAGCGACTGGATCGACGTGCGCACCGAGCTGACGATGAAGATCCGCGACGGCCTGGCCGCAGCCGGCATCGAGGTGCCGCGGCCGCAGCGCGAGCTCATCGTGCGCGGCCTTTCGCCGCAGGCGGCCCAGGCACTGGGCCCCGCGGACGGCAACGGGCCGGCTACCTGATGAATTGCTCGACGTAGGCCGCGCCCAGGCCGGCGGCCTCGTAGTGCGCGCGGCACATCGCGATCTTGGTGAACACGTCCTCGTAGCCGGTGGTCTGGCCGGCCTCGTCGACATAGACCATCGCGCCGTGGATGTTGAAGAGGGTGATCATCTCGCCCACGTCGTCAGGGCCGCCCGGGGCCTCGTCCACCACCAGCGTGTGGATCTCGCCCGGCGGCTCGTAGACGAAGCTGCCTTCGCGCGCCACCCAGTCGTGCTCCAGGTAGCGCCAGGCGCCGCGGATCACATAGCCCGTCACCCACGACGGATGGATGTGCCGCGACAACACGCCTGACTGGCGCACCCGCAGCAGATTGCACCAACTGCCGGTCACCGTGTTCAGCAGCAGCGGCCGGAACCAGACCTTCGGCGCCTGCGGCACCCAGACACGCTCGTCCTCTGGGAGGGCGGTGACGGCGATCTCGGGCTGGATGCCGGGCAGCTGTTGGATCGGGTTCATCGCGGACCTCGGGTTCAGGTGATCAGATATCCGCCGTCCACCGGCAGCACCACGCCGGTGACGAAGCGCGCCGCCGGGCTGGCCAGGAACAGCACCGGCCCGGCAATGTCCTGCGGTGTACCCCAGCGGCCCAGCGGCGTGCGCGCCAGGATCTGCGCCGAGCGCGCCGCGTCGTCCTGCAGGCCCTGCGTCAGGTGGGTGGCGATCCAGCCCGGCGCCACGGCGTTGACGCGGATGCCGTCGGCCGCAAAGGCGATGGCCAGCGACTTGGTCAGCTGCGCCACGCCGCCCTTGCTGGCGCTGTAGCCCGGCACCAGACCGCCGCCGAAGAAGCTGAGCATCGACGCGGTATTGACGATGCAGCCGCGCCGCGCCTTCAGCCCGGCACGCGCGGCAGCACATACGCGCATCGTCCCGTTGAGGTTGATGTCCACCACCTGCTCGAAGGCCTCGGGCTCGAGCTCGGCGCCGCGGCGGATGATGCCGGCGCAGTTGACCACCACGTCCAGCTCGCCCAGCGCGCTGACCCAGGCGGCCACCGCTGCGGCATCACGCACGTCCAGCGCCGTGCAACGGATGCCGGCCATCTCCGGCCGCGCGGCGGCGGCCTGCGCCTCGGCCTCGCTGGCGCCGGTGGCATGCACTTCGGCACCCTCGGCGGCAAAGGCGCGGGCGATGGCCGCGCCGATGCCGCTGCTGCCGCCGCTGACCAGCACGCGTCGGGGCATGTCACTCATCGCTCTTCTCCTTTGCGCTTTGCAGCGCGCGGCGCACGGCGTCGGCGCGCGGGATCGGTGCCACCGCGCCATAGCCTTCGGTGGACAGCGCCGCCGCCACGGCGGCATAGCGGCCGGCTTCGAGCAGGCTGTCGCCGGACAGCCGGCGGGCGACGAAGGCGCCGCCGAAGGTGTCGCCGGCGCCGGTGGCGTCGACGCAGTGGCAGGGGTGTGGCGCGATGCGATGGCGTTCGTGCGCATCGGCCACCAGCGCACCGGCCGCACCGAGTTTCAGCGCCACCGTGCGTGCGCCCAGGCGCAGGCAGTAATCGGCGATGGCATCGGCGTCGGACAGGCCCGTCAACACCTGCAGGTCGTCCTGGCTGGGCAGGCAGATGTCGCTGCGGCCGATCAGGTCGTTGATGAGCGCGCGCGCCCGCGCCAGCGGCCACAGCTTCAGCCGCAGGTTGGTGTCGAAGCTGACACCCACGCCGGCCGAGCGCGCGATGTCGATGGCCGCATAGGCGGCGTCGCAGGCACTGTCGGAGATGGCCAGCGTGATGCCCGACAGGTGCAGCACCCGCGCCGCCTCGATGGCTGCGCGCGGCAGATCGGCCGGCCGCATGCGGCTGGCCGCAGAACCTTGGCGGAAAAAACTGAACTCGTGGCCACGCTCGCCATGGCTGACGAAATAGATCGCGGTGTAGGCCGCCGCGTCGCTGCGCACCTGGCCATGGTCGACGCCTTCGGCATCCCACAGCGCGCGCAGCATGCGGCCGTTGGCATCGTCGCCCAGCGCGCCCAGGCAGCCGACGCGTGCACCCTGGCGCGCCGCGGCGATGGCGAAGTTGGAGGTGTCGCCGCCGAAGCCCTGCAGGTAGAGGCGGCCGCCGCCCTCGCCGGTGCAGTTGAATTCGACCATCGCCTCGCCCAGCGCCAGGATCTGCGGCGCAGACGCGGCATCGTCTTGCAGGGTTGCGCTGACCATGACGCATTGTCGGCAGTTCCGCGGCGGCGGCACGGCGGGCCGCGCTGCTAGACTGGCCGGCCGCAGCGGCGCCACGGTGGCACCGGGCGAAGCGACGCTCAACATGGAAACGCCGGGCAACCTCTTTGTGGTGGCCGCACCCAGCGGCACGGGCAAGTCGAGCCTGGTGAATGCGCTGCTCGAGCTGGATTCGCACCTGGCGGTGTCGGTGTCGCACACCACGCGCGCACCTCGCGGCCAGGAGCAGCAGGGCCGCGAATACCACTTCATCGACGAAGCGCAGTTCCGCGGCATGGTCGAGCGCGGCGAGTTCTTCGAGTGGGCGCAGGTGCACGGCAACCTGTATGGCACTTCGCGCGTGGCCATCGAGGACCGGCTGAAGTCCGGCCAGGACATCGTGCTCGAGATCGACTGGCAGGGTGCGCTGCAGATCAAGCGGCTGTTCCCGGACGCGGTGCTGATCTTCATCCTGCCACCCAACTGGCAGGAACTGCTGCAGCGCCTGCAACGCCGCGGCGAGGACGGGCAGGAGGTGATCGAGCAGCGCATGGCCAATGCCCGCGTAGAGGTCGCCCAGGCCCGGCACTTCGACTTCGTTATAATTAATGCCTTGTTCGAGATGGCCCTCTTCGATCTGAAGACCATCGTGCACTCGCAGCGCCTGAAGTACGCGGCCCAGCGCCGCCACCGTCCCCAGGTCTTCGCTGCGCTCGACCTGAACTGATCGTTTACGAAAGCCCGCTCATGGCCCGCATCACCGTCGAAGACTGCCTCACCAAGATCCCCAACCGCTTCCAGCTGGTGCTGGCCGCGACCTACCGCGCGCGCATGCTCAGCCAGGGCCATGCACCGAAGATCGAAACGCGCAACAAGCCCGGCGTGACCGCGCTGCGCGAGATCGCCGCCGGCGAGATCGGCGTGGAGATGCTGCGCAAGGTGCCGATCTGAGCCGCTGAAGCGATCGCATTGACAACGGGCGCCCTTGGGCGCCCGTTTTCCGTTGCGGGGCATGGCGCGGGCCAAGCCTGTTAGATTCCCGCCATGGGCATCCGCTCGCTGGCCGCAGAACTGCTGCCCTCTGCTTTGCAGGGGTTGCAGCGCGCCGTGTCGCTGCCGACGGCAAGGAGCCCGCAGGTCGCCTCCTTTGCCGCGCTGACCGAGAAGCTGGCCTACCTGCCCAAGGCCGAGCAGAAAAAGGTGCTCGAGGCCTTCAAGTTCGCCGACGAGGCGCACCTCGGCCAGTTCCGCGCCAGTGGCGAGCCCTACATCACCCACCCGATCGCGGTGGCCGGCCTGTGCGCCGACTGGAAGCTGGACGTGCAGGCCATCATGGCCGCGCTGATGCACGACACCATCGAGGACCAGGGGGTCACCAAGGCCGTGCTGATCGAGCGCTTCGGCGCGCCCACCGCCGAACTGGTGGATGGCCTGACCAAGCTGGACAAGCTGCACTTCAGCACCCGCGAGCAAGGCCAGGCCGAGTCCTTCCGCAAGATGCTGCTGGCGATGGCACGCGACGTTCGCGTCATCCTGATCAAGCTGGCCGATCGGCTGCACAACATGCGCACGATGAGCGCGATGGCGCCGGACAAACGCCAGCGCATCGCCCGCGAGACGCTGGACATCTATGCACCCATCGCCCACCGCCTGGGGCTGAACCAGATCTACCGCGAGCTTCAGGAGCTGTCCTTCGAGTTCCTGTACCCCTGGCGCCACGGCGCGCTGGCCAAGGCGGTGCAGCGCGCGCGCGGCCACCGCCGCGACATCGTCGACCGCGTGCGCCGTGATGTCGAGAAGGCCTTTGCCGCCGCCAAGATCAAGGTTCAGGTCAGCGGGCGCGAGAAGACCGTCTATTCGATCTACCGCAAGATGCGCGAGAAGCACGCCGGCTTCGCGCAGGTCAGCGACGTCTTCGGCTTCCGCCTGGTGGTGCCGACTCAGCCCGAGTGCTATTTGTCGCTGGGCGTGCTGCATCAGTTGTACAAGCCGGTGCCTGGGCGCTTCAAGGACTTCATCGCCATCCCCAAGGCCAACGGCTACCAGTCGCTGCACACCACGCTGGTCAGTCCGCTGGGCACGGCGGTGGAGTTCCAGGTGCGCACCGAGGCCATGCACGCCGTGGCTGAAACCGGTGTGGCCGCGCATTGGCTCTACAAGATCAACGACAAGGGCGAGAACATCGCCGGCGACCCGCAGCGACTGGGCGCGATGTGGCTGCAGTCGCTGATCGACATCCAGGACGAGACGCGCGACTCCGCCGAGTTCCTGGAACATGTCAAGATCGACCTGTTCCCCGACGCGGTCTACGTGTTCACGCCGCGCAGCAAGATCCTGGCCCTGCCGCGCGGCGCCACGCCGGTGGACTTTGCCTATGCCATCCACTCCGACGTCGGCGACCACACCGTGGCCGCCAAGGTCAACGGCGAGGCGGTGGCGCTGCGCACCGAGCTGCGCAGCGGCGACGTGGTCGAGATCGTCACCGCTCCGGGCGCACGGCCGAACCCGGCCTGGCTGAACATGGTGCGCACCGGGCGGGCGCGTTCGAAGATCCGCCATTACCTGAAGACCATGGAGCAGGACGAGGCGCGCGCGCTGGGCGAAAAGATGCTGGCCCAGGCGCTGCGCGCCGAAGGGCTGATGCTGCCTGGCAGCGACCCGTCGGACGCGCCGGCCGCGGCGCTGTGGCAGCAGCTCTCGCGCTGGAGCGGCAACCGCAGCCGCGCCGACCTGATGGCCGACATCGCGCTGGGCCGCAAGATCGCCAGCATCGTCGCCAAGCGGCTGGCGCAGCTGATGATCGACCGCGGTGCCCGCCCCGATGCGGTGACGCTGACCCTGGGCCGCTATGCCAGCGACGACAGCGGCACGGCGCAGGGCGTGGTCTTCATCGACGGCTCCGAAGGCGCGACAGTGCAGCTGGCCACCTGCTGCCGGCCGATCCCGGGTGACGACGTCGTCGGCTACCTGGGCCGCGGCGAAGGCCTGCTGGTGCACACCGCCGAATGCCATGTCGGCAAGCGGCTGTTCGAACGCGACAGCGAGCGCTGGATGCATGTCGAATGGGCCGAGGAGCTGACCCGCCCGTTCGAGACCGCGATCATGGTGCTGGTGCGCAACGGCAAGGGTGTGCTGGCCCAGGTGGCCGCGGCCATTGCCAATGCCGAGGCCGACATCACCCACCTCGACATGGGCGAGGAACGGCCTGCCGAGTCGGCCGAGCTGAAGCTGCTGCTCAGCGTGCGCGACCGGTTGCACCTGGCCGAGGTGTTGCGCACGCTGCGCCGTTCGTCGGTCGTGCTGCGTGTCTGGCGCGTGAAACCTTGATCACCCCCGAAGCGGCTTCGCCGCGCCAGTCGGCAAGCATGCCGGCTAGCCCTCGCAGGCCCTGCCAAGCCGGTTCCGCGGCGTCCGCTCGAAACGCCCTCAGTCGGCGGACACGGGCCTGGGATAGCGGACTTCGAGCACCTCGATGCGCTGCGTGCCACCAGGTGCCTGCAGCGTCACCTCGTCGCCTTCGCGGGCCTTGAGCAGAGCGCGCGCAATTGGGGACACCCAGGACACCTCACCCTGCAGACTGTCGGCCTCGTCCACGCCCTTGATGGTGATGGTGCGCTCGTCGCCCTGCTCGTTGGCATAGGTCACGCTGGCGCCGAAGAAGACCTGGTCGCTGCCGTGATGCACCGACGGGTCGGCGACCTCGGCGATGTCCAGCCGCCGCGTCAGGAAGCGGATGCGCCGGTCGATCTCACGCAGCCGCTTCTTGCCATAGAGATAGTCGCCGTTCTCAGAACGGTCGCCGTTCTTCGCTGCCCAGGACACCACCTCGACCATCTTCGGCCGCTCGACATCCAGCAGCTGCATCAGCTCGGCGCGCAGCCGCTGGTAGCCGGCCGGCGTCATGTAGTTGCGGGTGCCCGCGGGCAGCGCCGGCGCAGCGGCGTCGGCATCATCCTCGTCGTCGGCCGCGTCGTTTTCGCGGGTGAAGGCCTTGCTCATGGCGGCATTGTGCAAGCTCGTGGGGTGCACGCTTGACTTGATGCCGATCAACAGGCCCAGGTTGGCCCGCCCCTAGCATTGCTGCAAATGAAATACAGCTTTGCCGCCGCGGCACGTCCATGAAGCTCAGCACCTACACTGACTACAGCCTGCGCATGTTGATGATGCTTGCCGCCGAGCCGCGGCGCCGCATCACCGTGGCCGAAGTCGCCGCGGCCTTCGGTATCTCCGAGCACCACCTGGGCAAGGTGGCCCACGGCCTGGGCCGGCACGGTTGGCTGGCCACCACGCGCGGCCAGGGCGGTGGCCTGTCGCTGGCCGTGGCCCCGGGGCAGATCGTCATCGGCGAGGTGGTGCGCCGCACCGAGAACGGCGATGTGCCGGCCGCATGCTTTGCCGACGACGCCGCGCCCTGCACGCTCAGCCCGGTATGCCGGCTGCACGATTTGCTGGACGAGGCACTGCAAGGCTTCTATGCCGTGCTCGACCGCTACACGCTGGCCGACTTGGTGCGTGACCCGCGCGCGCTGTCGCGCCTGCTGTTCGTCGAAAGCGCTGCGCGATGAGAATGGTCATCCAGATTCAAGAGCCGATGCGCAGGCCACCATCGGCACCCCCGGCGGGCTTTGCGTTCTGGCAGCTGGGCTTCAGGCCCTTCTATCTGCTTGCCAGCGGCTTTGCCGCGCTGTCGATCGCGCTGTGGGCGCTACAGTTCGGCGGGTTCCTGCCCGTGCCATACCTGCAGGGCCCGATCTGGCACGCGCACGAGATGTTGTTCGGCTTCGCCCTGGCGGTGATCGTCGGTTTCCTGTTCACGGCCGGACGCAACTGGAGCAACCAGCCCACACCTACAGGTTGGCCGCTGGCCGCGCTGGCGCTGCTGTGGGTGGCTGCACGCGTGCTGGTGCTCACGCCCTACGGCTGGACGGCGGCGGCAGCCAATGTGGCCTTTCCGCTGGCGGCTGCGGCGGCGCTGGCACGGCCATTCATCGCCGCGCGAAACCGTCGCAACTACTTCTTCGTCGGCCTGCTGCTGTTGCTGGCCGCCGCGGCACTGGGCGTGCACCTGCAGATGCTCGGCTTGATCAGCCTGCCCGGCTGGGCCGGCATCCAGCTGGCGATGGATGTCGTGCTGTTCATCATGGCGGTGATGGCCGGCCGGGTGCTGCCGATGTTCACCAACAACGGCGTGCCGGGCGCCAAGGCCGTGCGCCATGCGGCGCTGGAAAAGCTGGCGCTGGGCTCGGTTCTGGCCTTGCTGGCGGCCGACCTGCTGCAATTGCCGACCCTGCTGCTGGCCATGATCTCGGCACTCGCCGCCGTGGCGCACCTGGCGCGCTGGCTGCTGTGGCAACCGTGGACCACCTTGCATACGCCCATCGTCTGGGTGCTGCAAGCGGCCTATCTGTGGATCCCCATCCACCTGGGCCTGCGCGCCGCAGCCGTGCTGGGCTGGGTGCCCTCGTCCGCGGCGGCGCATGCATTGACGGTCGGCGCGGCCGGCGGGCTGATCATCGGCATGATGACGCGCACTGCGCGCGGCCACACGGCACGGCCGCTGCACGCCGACCGTGCGGACGTGGCCTGCTACGCGCTGGTGCTCGGCGCCGCGCTCGTGCGTGTGGCAGTGCCGCTGGCGGTACCGGACTGGACTGCCGGCGCGGTGCTGCTGTCGGCAGCACTGTGGTCGGCCGGCTTCGGCCTGTATGCGCTGCGCTACTGGCCGGTGCTGACCCGCCCCCGGCTCGACGGGCGGCCCGGCTAACAAATGGACTACGCCACCTGGAAGCTGCTGCACCAGGCTACGGTGGCCCTGTCCATCACCGGATTCGTCGCACGCGGGCTCGCTTCGTTCGCAGGGGCCGCCTGGGTGCGTGCACGTGTTTCCCGGACCCTGCCGCACATGGTCGACACCGTGCTGCTGGTCTCCGCGCTGGCCCTGGCCTGGTTGCTGCGGCTGACGCCCGGCGCCGCTCCGTGGCTCGCGGCCAAGATCGTCGGTCTGCTGCTGTACATCGGCCTGGGGATGCTGGCGCTGCGGCCAGGACGCCCCCTCGCGTCGCGCATCAGCGCCTGGTTGGCAGCACTGATGTGCTTCGGATGGATCGTTTCCGTCGCGCTGACCAAGAGCCCGTTGGGCGTGCTGCGCACGCTCGCGGCGTGAACCGTGCGCTTGGCTCAGGCTAGGATGCGCCGATGAGGCCTTCGCGACATTGGAATCTGGGGATGAAGCTGGCCCTGGTGGCCACACCCTTCCTGATCCTGACCTTGCTGGCCATCAGCGCCACACTGTGGGTGTCTTGGCAACTGGAAGGCGGCGCCGCCGCGGTCAACGAGGCCGGGCGCATGCGCATGCAGACCTACCGGCTGTCCCTGTCGGTGGCCACGGCCGACGACGCAAGCCGTCGATTGCAGTTGGCAAGCTTCGAAGAAAGCCTGGCGCTGCTGCGCAGCGGCGACCCCGAGCGTCCGCTGTTCGTGCCCTGGGACGACACGGTGCGCTCGCGCTTCGCGACGGTGGAGCAGGACTGGAACGCCTTTCGCTCGCAATGGGCGGGCCCGACTCCGATCGACACCGCGGCGCTGCGCGCGCAGGCCGCGGCCTTCGTCGATCACATCGACGCACTGGTCAACGCCATCGAAGCCCACATGTCGCGCTGGACCGCGCTGCAGCATCTGCTGCAGACCGCGGTGCTGATGCTGGCCGTGACGGGCGGCGCCACGCTGCTGCTCACCGGCTACCGCTTTGTGCTGGAGCCCGTGTCCCAGCTGAAGCGCGCCATCGAGCGGCTGCAGGCCGGCGACTTCAGTGCCCGCGTCAGCGGCCGCAGCACCGACGAGTTCGGCACGCTGGCCGCCGGGTTCAACGAACTGGCCGAGCACCTGCAGTCGATGTACCGCAACCTGGAAGCCAAGGTGGCCGAGAAGACTTCGGAGCTGCAGGAAAAGGGCGAGCGCTTGCAGGCGCTGTACGACATGAGCACGCTGATCGCCAGCGCGACCACGCTCGAGGAGCTGTCCAGTGGGTTCACGCGACGCATCGCGCGCGTGGCCCGCGCCGACGCGGTGGCGCTGCGCTGGTCCGACGAAGGTAACCAGCGCTACCTGCTGCTGGCCAGCCAGGGCCTGCCGCAGGCCATGATCGAAGAGGAGCAATGCCTGATGGCAGGCGACTGCCATTGCGGCATGCCGCAGGCCGCGCCCGGCGTCCACGTCATCCCGATCCACGCCTTGCCCAAGGGCAGCCTGGAGCACTGCGCGCGGGCCGACTTCGAGACCGTGCTCTCGCTGCCGATCCGGCTGCACGAGCGCACCATGGGTGAACTGAACCTGTTCTACAACGCCCAGGTCTCGCCGTCGCAAGCCGAGCGATCGTTGCTGGAAGCGCTGACCTCGCACCTGAGCGCAGCCATGGAAAACCTGCGCCTGGACAGCCTGGCCAAGGAGGCGGCCGTCTCGCAGGAGCGCAACCTGCTGGCGCGCGAGCTGCACGATTCGATCGCCCAGTCGCTGGCTTTCCTGAAGATCCAGGTGCAGCTGATGCGTGACGCGCTGGACAGCGGCAATGCCGCGCGCATCCAGTCGGTGCTGGGCGAGATCGACACCGGCGTGCGCGAGAGCTACGGCGACGTGCGCGAACTGCTGGTGCACTTCCGCACCCGCGCCAATGCCGAGCACATCGAACCGGCGCTGCAGACCACGCTGCGCAAGTTCGAGCACCACAGCGGCGTCGAAGCCAGCCTGCGCATGCAGGGACAGGGCCTGCCGCTGTCGCCGGACCTGCAGATCCAGGTGCTGCACATCCTGCAGGAGGCGCTGTCCAACGTGCGCAAGCATGCCCACGCAAGCCAGGTCTGGCTGGACGTGCAGCAGCAACCGCGCTGGCGCTTCGAGGTGCGCGACGACGGCATCGGCTTCCAGGCCGATGACCCCGGCCGAAGCGAAACCCACGTCGGCCTGCGCATCATGGCCGAGCGGGCCGAGCGCATAGGTGCCACGCTGGAGGTGATCTCCACGCCCGGGCACGGCAGCTCGGTGGTGCTGGAGCTGGCGAGCGCCACGGCCGTGCCCGACACTGAGCCCGAGGCCGCGATGACATGAACGCCCCCGTCGACAGCGCGCCGGTGCGCATCCTGGTGGTCGACGACCACACGCTGTTCCGCCGCGGGCTGACGGCGCTGCTGTCCCGCCATGCGTCGCTGAGCGTCGTGGGCGACGCAGCCGATGCCGGGGAGGCGCAGCGCCGCGCCGCCGAACTGCAGCCTGACCTGATCCTGCTGGACAACCACCTGCCCGGCGTCAACGGCGTGGATGCGTTGCCGGCACTGCGCCAGGCGGCGCCTTCGGCGCGCATCATGATGCTCACCGTCAGCGAGGACGAGGCCGACCTCGCCGCTGCGTTGCGCGGCGGCGCCTGCGGCTACCTGCTGAAGACCATCGAGGGCGACGCACTGGTCACCGCCATCCACCGCGCGATGCGCGGTGCCAGCGTGGTGGCCGAGGAGATGACCGACAAGCTGGTGGCTGCCTACCGCGGCGCCGCCACGCCGCCAGCCGAAGCCGCGGCGAGCGCACCCGCATCGCCGATGGAGCAGCTGTCGCCGCGCGAGCGCGACATCCTGCGCGGCATTGCCCGCGGCGCCAGCAACAAGGAGATCGCACGCGAACTCGGCATCGCCGAGACCACGGTGAAGATCCATGTACAGCATGTGCTGCGCAAGCTGGGGCTGAGCTCGCGCGTGCAAGCTGCGGTGGCAGCCACGGCGCACGGCCTGCTCTGACGCGCCAGGCTTGGATGGCGGCAGACAGCGCATCGCTGGCCTTCGGCTTACGGTTCCGAATTCCCCCTTGACCACAGCTGACGAGCTGACTTGGCGACATGCCGACCGTGAACCCGACATTGATGTCCACGCCCCAGTGGCCGTATCCATGCCCAGGCTGTCCGGCAAGCGCGCTCTCACCGCCCTCTACCCACCAAGCTGTGGCGATTCTCCGGGCGATTGACCGGTCTACCGTAGCGTTTGACCTTCGCCGAACCCGTCGAGCAAAGCAGGTTTGACCGCTGTGGTCGTTCGCGCGTGCCGACCGAAGCGCGCGACAAGGTCTGGGCCGAACGGCTCCATCCGACCGGGCCACAAACTGGCGCCGACGACCCGCTGCGAGCAGTCGGAGCTGGCAGGGTGAACGGCAGCCAAGCACTGCTCAGCCAACCCCGGTATTCGATGATCTTGGGCGTGGACCCGGCCGGCAAGGGACTGCCGCACTGCGTTTTGTGAGTCGCTGGCACCTTGGTCAGGTACTGACGGCCGCAGCGTGGAGTCCCGCGTCATGACCAGGGGCGGCAGGCGGCGCAAGGCACCGCTCTTTGACTCCGCCCTGGATGATGAAATATTTATTTCATTATTAGTATCATATTATTCACGATCATGTGGTCCCTCCTGATCCTCACCCTGCCAACCCAGCCGAATGCCGTGCGCCTGCGGATCTGGCGCGCGCTCAAGACCCTGGGTTGCGCGGCGCTGCGTGACGGTGCCTACCTGCTGCCGCTGGCGAACAAGTCCTTGTTCGAGCCGCTGGCCGATGAAGCGCGAGAGCACGGCGGCACGGCGATGGTGCTCGAGCTGTCGCCTCAGGATGCCGCGCAACGCGACGTGCTGATCGCCCTGTTCGACCGCAGCGAGGCCTATGCACAGTGGCGCGACACCGCGACGACGCTGCAGGCCGAACTGGCTGCGCTCGGGGAAACCGAAGCGCGGCGTCGCCTGCGTGGTGTGGTGGAGTCCTTGCAGGCGCTGCAGCGCATCGACTACTACCCCGGCGCGGCGGCCGAACAGGCGCAGTCCACACTCGGCGCGCTGCGCCAGGCGGTCGACGCCCGCTTTTCCAAGGGCGAACCGCAGCCACAGGCTGACCATGGCATCGCACGCCTCGACCTGCGCAAGTTCCAAGGCAAGCGCTGGGCCACGCGCGCGCGGCCCTGGGTCGATCGGCTGGCCTGTGCCTGGTTGATCCGCCGCTTCATCGACCCGCGCTCGCGCTTCGTCTGGCTGGCCGATCCGGCAAAAGCGCCGCGCAGCGCGCTCGGGTTCGACTTCGACGGTGCACGCTTCACGCACGTCGGCGCGCGAGTGAGCTTCGAAGTGCTGTTGGCAAGCTTCGGCCTGGACCGCGACTCAAAGCTGCAGCGCATCGCGAGGACCATTCACTACCTCGATAGCGGCGGCATCCCCGTGGCCGAGGCCGTCGGTCTGGAAAGCGTGCTCGCCGGCTTGCGCGAACTGCACGGCGACGACGACGCGCTGGCAGCCGCGGCAGGCGCCGTGTTCGACGCGCTGTACGCCGCGCCAGACGGCACCCAGGGAGACGCATCGTGAACGCCGCCCTCGATAGCAACGTGCCGAATGCAGCCACCGCCGCGCCCGCATCGGTGAGCTTCGCCGAGGCCCTGCGCTTCTGGCTGAAGCTCGGCTTCATCAGCTTCGGCGGCCCGGCCGGGCAGATCGCCATCATGCACAGCGAGCTGGTCGAGCGCCGGCGCTGGATCAGCGAGAAACGCTTCCTGCATGCGCTGAACTACTGCATGCTGCTGCCCGGCCCCGAGGCGCAGCAGCTGGCCACCTACATCGGCTGGCTGATGCACCGCACCTGGGGCGGCATCGTCGCCGGTGCGCTGTTCGTGCTGCCCTCGCTGTTCATCCTGATCGCGCTCAGCTGGATCTACGTGCGCTTCGGCGACGTGCCGCTGGTGGCGGGCCTCTTCTTCGGCCTGAAGCCGGCCGTGACGGCGCTGGTGCTGCACGCCGCCTGGCGCATCGGCACGCGCGCCTTGAAGAACCGCTGGATGTGGGGCATCGCGGCCGCGTCCTTCGTGGCCATCTTTGCCTTCGACACGCCGTTCCCGGCGATCGTGGCCGCCGCAGCCCTGATCGGCCACTTCGGCGCCAGGCACTGGCCCGGCGTCTTCGCGCTCGGCGGCGGCCATGGCGGCGCGGTTCCAGGCTACGGCCCGGCGCTGATCGACGACCACACGCCGACACCCGCCCATGCGCGCTTTGCGCGCGGCCACCTGGCCAAGGTGCTGGCTGCCGGGCTGGCGCTGTGGCTGCTGGCCATGGCTGCACTGGTCCTGGCCAACGGACTGCAGGGCACGCTGACGCAGATGGGCTGGTTCTTCACCAAGGCAGCGCTGCTGACCTTCGGCGGCGCCTATGCAGTGCTGCCCTATGTCTACCAGGGCGCGGTCGAGCATCACCAGTGGCTCAGTGCGCCGCAGATGATCGACGGCCTGGCGCTGGGCGAGACCACGCCTGGCCCGCTGATCATGGTCGTGGCCTTCGTCGGCTTCGTCGGCGGCTGGCTGAAGCAGGTGCTCGGGCCCGACGCGCTGTTCCTTGGTGGCGCACTGGCGGCCACGGTGGTCACCTTCTTCACCTTCCTGCCGAGCTTCGTGTTCATCCTGGCCGGCGGCCCCTTGGTCGAGTCCACGCACGGCCGCTTGAGCTTCACTGCGCCGCTGTCGGCGATCACCGCCGCGGTGGTCGGCGTGATCCTCAATCTGGCGCTGTTCTTCGCCTGGCACGTGTGGTGGCCGCAAGGCTTCGGCGGACGCTTCGACGCGGTGTCGGCTGCGATCACCGTGGCCGCCGCCGTGGCGCTGTTTCGCTTCAAGGTCGGCGTGTTGCCGCTTCTCGGTGCCTGCGCGGCCATCGGGCTGGTCGTGACCTGGCTGCTCCCCCTGCTGCGCTGAAAGGACTTCCGATGGATGCTCGGATTCAGGACCTGCCGTTCGACGCGGCGACGCTGCAACGCTTGTCACCCGCGCTGATCACCAGTCACCACCAGAACAACTACGGCGGCGCGGTCAAGCGTGTCAACGCGATCCGCGCGCAACTGGACAGCCTTGACTTTGCTGCTGCGCCGGGCTTCCAGCTCAACGGGCTGAAGCGCGAGGAGCTGATCGCCACCAACTCGATGCTGCTGCACGAGCTGTATTTCGCCAGCCTGGGCGCTGACGGGCAGACGATGGAGCCGGCGTGGAACCTGGCGCTGGCGGCCAGCTTCGGCAGCGCCCTGCGCTGGCGCGAGGAGTTCGTGGCCATGGGCAAGGCACTCGGCGGCGGTTCCGGCTGGGTGCTGCTGGTGTTCAATCCGCGCGAGGGCACGCTGCTCAACCAGTGGGCCGCCGACCACACGCACGCGCTGGCCGGCGGCGTGCCGCTGCTCGCGCTGGACATGTACGAACACGCCTACCACATCGACTACGGCGCCGCGGCCGGGGCCTATGTCGACGCCTTTATGGCCAACATCGCCTGGGCCGGCGTCTATGCGCGCTACCAGGCCGCCGTACATGCGGCCAGCGAGCTCTTCGGCGCGGCCCAGGACGAGGTCGCCTGCGCCGTGCTGCTCGACGTGCGCCGCGCCGGCGTGTTCGAGCAGGCCGACACGATGCTCCCGCAGGCACGCTGGCGCGACCCTGCCGCCGTGTCGGCCTGGGCGGGTGAACTGCCAGCGCAGCGCGAGGTGGTCGTCTACTGCGTCCACGGCCACGAGGTCAGCCGCGCCACCGCGCTGCGCCTGCGGTCCGCGGGCGTGAACGCGCGCTACCTGCGCGGCGGCATCGACGGCTGGCGCACGGCCGGTCGGCCGCTGATCGCCAAGCCGGCAGGTTGAGCGTATGGCGACCGCAAACAACCCCCGCGTCGCCTTGCTCTATCCCGGCGATCGCACGGCGCGCGATCGGGCCGATCCTGCCGAGAGCCGCTTCGCGGCGCTGTTCGCCGCGTTCGGCCGCGCCGGCATCGCCGCCGAGCCGGCGGTCTACCACGACCACTTTGCCGACGAGGTGGCAGCGCAACTGCGGCAGGTGGCCGCAGTGCTGGCCTGGTGCAACCCGATCGAGGGCGGGCGCCGGCGTGACCGTCTCGACGCCCTGCTGCGCGAGGTGGGCGGGCACTGGGGTGTTCGTCAGCACCCATCCCGACACGATCCAGCTCCTGGGCACCAAGGACGTGCTCGTCGAAACGCGTGACCTGCCCTTCGGCAGCGACGTGCACCGGGTCGACAGCCTGGCCCAGCTCGCGGCCGAACTGCCCGCGCGCCTGCAGCGGGGCGCGCGCGTGCTCAAGCAGTTCCGCGGCCACAGCGGCATCGGCGTGTGGCGCGTCGAACGGGCCACACCCGATGAACCGTCACCGTGGCTGAAGTTGCGCCACGCACAGCGCGGCAGCGAGAAGGAAACCGTCGACCTCCCGGCGCTGCTGCAACGCATGGCGCCGTACTTCGAGCCGGCGCAAGGTGGCCACATGATCGACCAGGCCTGGCAGCCGCGGCTGGCCGAGGGCATGGTGCGGGCCTACCTGGTCGAGGACCGCGTGACCGGCTTCGGCCATCAGGCGGTGAATGCGCTGGTACTGGCACGCGACGGCGAGCCGACGCCGCAGCCGGGCCCACGCCTTTACCACGGCCCGGACCGGCCCGAGTTCCAGGCGTTGAAGCAATCGCTGGAAACCCAGTGGGTCGAGCAGTTGCGCCAGCGTGTCGGTGTGGCGCGCGAGCGCCTGCCGCTGCTGTGGGACATGGACTTCATGTTCGGCGAACGCGCGGCCGGTCAGGCCGAGCGCTACGCGCTGTGCGAGATCAACGTCAGCAGCGTGTCACCGTTTCCGCCGTCGTCGATCGAGCCGTTGGTCCAGGCCACGAAGGCGCGTCTGGCCGGAATCTGAGCTGGCTGACGCATCGCGAGGGTGGATCGGGATCACGTCCGTGGCTATAGGTGCCGGCTACGCTGTGGGCACGCTGTGCAACACGGTGTATTGATGCTGCCGCCCTTCACACCCGAACAGTTCCAGGAGGTGTTCGCCGCCTACAACCGCGCGGTGTGGCCGGCACAGCTCGTCGCGCTTGGCGTCATCGAGGCGCGCCTGCAGGTCGGCCATGACCTCGTCGACCGACTGCCCACCGCCTTCTTGCTTCGACCGCTCGATCGCCGCTTCGCCACGGGTAACGAACTCGGACTGCACACGACGCCAAGCCGCGGCCGCGACGACCGCCTCCTCGATGAACTGGGTCAGTGACTCGCCTTCGCGCACGACAACCTCGACTTCCGCACGGACCATGGGCGCGACGCGAATGGGAAAGGTGGCAGAGCGCATTGCTCAGACGTATGGAAAGCGCGCCACACAAACAATATCAGCACTGCCCTATTACCGCGTCATGGCCCGCTCCTGCCTGGCCGCGAGGGCGAGTTTCGGAAGAGGCGCCGAAGGCCAGCGAAGCGAGGAGAAGGGACCACGAATCCCATTCGACAGACAGCTGGAATCGTCTGCCGTTCCCGCGCCGTGGGCACCGTTTCGGCGATCGCGCGCAGCCGTGCGGCGGAGCACGCGAGGCCTCAGCGCTTGCGCGCCAGGTTCTGTGTCCAGTACTGACCGTAGCGGCTGCCTGCGGCACCGATCGCGCAGGCCAGCGCCATCTCGTCGAAGGCCGGATCCATGATGTTGGCGCAATGCCCTTCGCTGCGCATCCAGCCCTCGACCACGCTGTCGATGCCCGAATAGCCCGCGGCGATGTTCTCGCCAAGGCTGGCCCAGCTGTAGCCGGTCGCGTTGACGCGGTCGGTCATGCTGCGCCCGTCGGCACTGGTGTGGGAGAAGTAGTTCTGTACCGCCATGTCCGCGCTGTGCGCGGCCGAGGCGACCGCGAGTTGACTGCTCCAGCGCAGCGGTGCCGCGGCCGCAAAGCTGCCACGGCTGCCGCAGGTGGCACCGGCAGCGCGCCGCCGATTGATGGCAGCCAGCGCGGCTGCAGCGAAGTCCGGAATGCCACAGCTGGCCTGCTCCGGCACAGGCGCGGTCTCAAGGCCCGGTGCGGGTGTCGGCGAATCGGAGGGTGCGGCGTCACCGGCCGCAGCCGGCGTGGTGTCGCCCGCATCGTCACCGCCGCCGCCGCCACAGGCCGCCAGCAGCAGCAGCAGAAGGGTGGCGCAGGCAAGGCGCGCCATGCCCTGCGGGGAACGATGGGGTTGAGTCGGGCACATGCCGCACAGGCTACTCAGACAGCGCAGGCCCAGGGGTAAGCGCTGGTAAGTGCGCGGGCCCGCCAGCTGCTGCGCGTGACGCCGGTCACGGGTTGCGGTGCGGGCCATGCGAGTGCCGCATCGGACCGGGTCGGCGGGAGCGTGCGCGGCTGTCAGTCCTGCGACCACTTGCACACCACCATGCGCGCATCGACGCCAAGTCTCGGCCGGCCCGCCTTGACCCAACGCAAGCCGAGCATCGACATCAGACCGGGTAGTTCTTCAGGAGGATGCCACCCTCCAGGGCATCCTCCTTCCGGCTTGGCCCGAGCGCCCTGCCGAAGGATGCCGCGCTGCGTCCTCGGCTCCTAGAGTGCCTGCACGCAATGCATGGGACACAACGCGATGGGCAATAACCGCAAGGCGCTGTCGGTGCTGATCGTCAGCACGCTGGCATTCACCGTCTGCTTCATGGTGTGGATGATGTTCGGCGTGATCGGCATCCCGATCAAGAAGACCCTGGGCCTCAACGCCACCGAATTCGGTCTGCTCACGGCCACGCCCGTGCTCACCGGCTCGCTGATACGCGTGCCGCTGGGCATCTGGACGGACAAGTTCGGCGGACGCATCGTCATGGCCATCCTGATGGCCATCACCGTGCCGGCGATCTGGCTGATGAGCTATGCCACTGCGTACTGGCACTTCCTGGTGATCGGCCTGTTCGTCGGCTTGGCCGGCGGCTCGTTCTCGGTGGGAACGCCCTACGTGGCGCGCTGGTTCCCGCGCAACCGCCAGGGCTTCGCGATGGGCGTGTACGGCGCCGGCAATTCGGGCGCGGCGGTCAACAAGTTCGTCGCCCCGGCGCTGGTGGTGGCCTTCGGCTGGACCATGGTGCCGCAGGTCTACGCGGCCATCATGCTTGGCACCCTGGTGCTTTTCTGGCTCTTCAGCGGCAGCGATCCGTCCCACCTGGTGCCCAGCCACACCAAGTTCAGCGACCAGCTGAAGATGCTGAAGGACCCGAAGGTCATCAAGTACTGTCAGTACTACAGCATCGTCTTCGGCGGCTACGTCGCCTTGAGCCTGTGGATGGTGCAGTACTACGTCGGCGAATTCGGCCTGGACATCCGTGCCGCGGCGCTGCTGGCGGCCTGCTTCTCGCTGCCGGGCGGCGTGCTGCGTGCCGTGGGGGGCTGGCTGTCCGACAAGTACGGCGCACACCAGGTCACCTGGTGGGTGATGTGGGTCAGCTGGATCTGCCTGTTCCTGCTGAGCTACCCGCAGACCGACATGACGATCACCACCGTCGACGGCCCGAAGACCTTCCACGTCGGCCTGAACGTCTACGCCTTCACCGCGCTGATGTTCATCCTGGGCATCGCCTGGGCCTTCGGCAAGGCCAGCGTCTTCAAGTACATCAGCGACGACTACACGCACAACATCGGCACCGTCAGCGGCATCGTCGGCCTGGCCGGCGGCCTGGGCGGCTTCGTGCTGCCGATCATGTTCGGCGCGCTGATGGACCTGACCGGCATCCGCTCCAGCGCCTTCATGCTGATGTACGGCGTGGTCTGGGTGTCGCTGATCTGGATGTACTGGACCGAGGTGCGCAAGACCGAAGTCATGGGCCAGCACGCGCCGGCCTCGCCGCTGGCGGCGCGCAGCTGAAGCGCCCGCCTCACACCTCCCCGCACACGCCCCACTGAAAGGCACACGCCATGGCCCGCATCCAGAACTGGAAGCCTGAAGACCCGACATTCTGGCAACAGACCGGCAGCGCGCTGGCCTGGCGCACCTGCGCGGTCACGACCTTCTCGTTGATCTTCTCCTTCGCCACCTGGTTCGTGATGAGCGCAGTGGTCGTGCGCATGCCGGCCATCGGCTTCAAGTTCACGACGACCGAGCTGTTCTGGCTGGCGGCCATCCCCGGGCTGGCCTCGGGCATCCTGCGGCTGATCCACAGCAACTTCATCCCGGTGCTCGGCACGCGGCCGGTGATCAGCATCTCCACGATCATCAAGATCGTCCCGATGATCTGGCTGGGCTACGCGGTGCAGGATCTGAACACTTCCTGGGCCACGTTCATGGTCATCGGCTTCCTGTGCGGCCTGGGTGGTGGCGACTTCTCGTCGTTCATGCCGTCAACGAGCATCTTCTTTCCCAAGCGGCTACAGGGCACGGCGATGGGCATCCAGGCCGGCCTGGGCAACTTCGGCGTGTCGATCGTGCAGTTCGTGGCGCCGTGGATCATCGGCTTCGCCGCACTCGGCACGATCGCCGGCGGCCCGCAGGTCTTCACCAAGGCCGACGCGGTCAAGGGCGCACTCACCGTCACCAAGGACGGTGGCGTCGTCAAGGACGTGGTGATCAACAAGCCCGAGCTGGCGGCGGCGATCGAGATCGTGCGCGACGGCGGCGTGGTCAAGGACGTGGTGCTGCGCGGTGCCGAAGGCGTGCAGCCGATCAAGACCGAGGTCAAGAAGGACGCCGCCGGGCAGATCACCGAGGTGATGCCGACCAAGGGCTACGCGCTCGAGGTCAAGCGCAACGGCGCCGGTGCGATCACCGACGTGTCGGTGCGCAGCGTGGTGAAGAAGGCCATGTGGCTGCAGAACGCAGCCTTCATCTGGGTGCCCTTCCTGCTGCTGGCCACCGTGCTGTCCGCCATCTTCCTGCGCAGCCTGCAGCTGCCGACCCGCGGCTTCATGGGCCAGTTCGAGATCCTCAGCAAGCGCAACCGGGCCCGCACCCACACCTGGAACTGCACCATTACCTACATCTGCTCGTTCGGATCCTTCTCCGGCTTCTCGGCGGCGTTTCCGATGTTGATCAAGACCCTGTACGGCGGCTTCGACGGTGCACCCGACCCGCTGACCTATGCCTACATCGGCCCGCTGATCGGCGGCCTGGTGCGCATGCTCACGGGCGGCTTCTTCGACAAGATCGGCGGAAGCAAAGGCATGCACTGGACCACGATCGGCCAGATCGCCGGCTGCGCGTTCCTGGTCTTCGGCGGCTACCTCACGCCCACCAGCGTCGAGCAGTTCTCAGGCTTCCTGTGGGGCATGCTGTGGATCTTCCTGATGTCGGGCATCAACAACGCGGCCACCTTCCGCCAGTACCCGATCGTCTTCGCCTACTCGCCCGGCAAGGGCGCACAGATGCTCGGCTGGACCGGCGCCTGGGCGGCCTTCGGCCCCTTCGTCTGGAACACGATGATCGCCACCTCGCTGGAGAAGACGGGCTCGGTCTCGGCCTTCTTCGTCGGTTGCGCGGTGTTCTACGTGTACTCGCTGTTCGTCAATTGGTGGTACTACACGCGCCAGGGCGCCGAGCGCTTCGACTACGGCAACGCCGGAGGCACCTGGTGGGACCGCCTGGGCGAGCCCGACAAGGAACGCATGCGCCGTATCGACCTGCACCAGCCCGTCTGAGGCATCGCGCGCCATGGACACCATCGTCAACGCCGGCGCCGTCGTTTACGGCCTCGTGCTTGTGCTGGCCACCTTCGCACGCCACCCGCTGACCGAGGCCCTGCGCATCGACAGCCTGTTCATTCCGCAAGCCGGCGAGAGCAGCCGGCCGCTGAACCTGGTGCTGGGCATGGCGATAGCCGGCTACGGCGCCTGGTCACTGATGCACGCCTGACCCCACGAGGACACACCAAGATGAGTCACTTTCTGGACCGCCTGAACCACTTCTCGATGCCCAAGGAAGCCTTCTCGGGCGACCACGGCGTCACCACCGGCGAAGACCGTACCTGGGAAGACGCCTACCGCAACCGCTGGGCCCACGACAAGGTGGTGCGCAGCACGCACGGCGTCAACTGCACCGGCAGCTGCAGCTGGAAGATCTACGTCAAGGGCGGCATCGTCACCTGGGAAACGCAGCAGACCGACTACCCGCGCACGCGCTGGGACATGCCCAACCACGAGCCGCGCGGCTGTGCACGCGGTGCCAGCTACAGCTGGTACCTGTACAGCGCCAACCGTGTCAAGCATCCGATGGTGCGCGGACGCCTGCTCAAGCACTGGCGCGCGGCGCGGTTGCAGCACGGCCCGGTGGAAGCCTGGGCCTCGATCCAGCAGGACGAGGCCAAGCGCCGCGACTACCAGAAGGTGCGCGGCCTGGGTGGCTTCGTGCGCTCGAGCTGGGACGAGGTCAACGAGATCATCGCCGCGGCCAACGTCTACACCGCCAAGCAGTACGGGCCCGACCGGGTGATCGGCTTCTCGCCCATTCCGGCGATGAGCATGGTGAGCTACGCCGCAGGCTCGCGTTACCTCAGCCTGATCGGCGGCGTGTGCATGAGCTTCTACGACTGGTACTGCGACCTGCCGCCGGCCAGCCCGCAGATCTGGGGCGAGCAGACCGACGTGCCCGAGAGCGCCGACTGGTACAACAGCACCTACATCATCGCCTGGGGCAGCAACGTGCCGCAGACGCGCACCCCCG
>Ga0105103_10000253_pt1 | contig 29908 bp, 25 predicted proteins | sample PPLLaktember2015_2_FD_79107 | JGI IMG/M metagenome (GOLD analysis project Ga0105103, IMG submission 79107) | Freshwater sediment microbial communities from Prairie Pothole Lake near Jamestown, North Dakota, USA - PPLs Lake P7 Core (6) Depth... | ecosystem: Environmental > Aquatic > Freshwater >...
AGCAGCGCTGGCGGAGGGGGCTGCAGGAAGTGGCGAGCCACCTCGGGCCGGCTGATCTTCGCCATGACCCGGTTCGGGCGATGAATCCGTCCGTAGGCATCGCAGTACAAGCCCGTCGCCGCATAGCGGACGATGGCCGGCGAGAGGCTCATGAAGGCGGAGGCCTCGATGCGGCTGACGCCGCGGCGCAGGTAGGCGTCCACCAGGGCGTCTTCGAGCGCGGGCTGATCAGGCGAGTGAATCAGGTTCGCGCCCCAGGCGGCGTCGGGGCGGTCGGTCAGCCGCTGGATGATGGTGTCGAGGTCGCGCTCGACCCGTTCGAGGCTGAGTCCGCCGGCGCCGTAGAACGCCAGGAAGCCCGCGCAACTCGCCGCGCAGACCAGCTCCACCGAAGCAATACCGGTGGCCATGGCGCCGGTGACGTAGGCGAATCGGGTGCCGTGTTCTTCGCAGAACGTACGGTCACCGAGCCACTCGGCATGCACGGGCGGCAGCAGGGCGTGGAGGGGATAGCTGCCGGGCGTTGGCGTGGAGCTCACGTGGCCTCCAAAGGCGACGGCCAGGCGCGACGGGTCGCCGTCGAGTCCGCTCACGACCCAGACGGGTTCATGGCAACGATCCAGGGCCGCAAGCACAGCGGCGGCACCACTCTCTGGAACGTCGTATTCGGCTGGGATCCAGTACCCGGGGATTGAGGGCATTCAACTTCTGGCCGGAACGGGACGCTGGACGATCGAACGACCACTGCCCGGGGCTCTGTAAGGTAACACGGCTATCGACCTGAACACCACGCGGGTGGTGCCAGCCTGCCGCCCGCCGGGTTCCAGTCCTGCTCAGGTTTGCGCGGTCGCTGGCCCCGGCCTGGAGTAGAATTCGGGGTCGTCTTCAAGATTCCGAAGTAGAGATAGCGCCCTCCCTTATGGCCGACGCGCCGCCGCCAGCGCAGAAGAAGCCCAACCCGTTCGATCGTTCGCTCATCGAAGGCCCCATCGGACCCGCCGTGTGGAAGTTGGCGTGGCCCACCATGGTTCAGAACGTGATCGCCGGGCTGCAGGGGGTGGTCGACCACATCCTGGTGGGCAACCTCATCGGTTACACCGCCAATGCGGCGATCGGCATCAGCTGGCAGATCTTCCTCGTGGTCATCGTCTTCATGGCCTCGCTGTTCACCGGCCAGGCCGTGCTGGTGGCCCGGTTCGTGGGCGCCTGCGAGCCCGAGAAGGTCAACCGCACCGTGTATCAGGCATTCCTGACCGCGGTGGTGATGTATTCGGTGATGGGGCCGCTGGGCTACTTTCTGGCCCCCTACCTCCTCGACATGATCAACGCCGCGCCGGAAGTGAAGGCCCAGGCGCTGCCGTTCCTGCGCATCAACTTCATGTTCAGCATCGGCATGCTGTTGTTCTTCATGCTGAGCTCGGCGCTCCGGGCCGCCGGTGACGCCCGCACGCCGCTTCGTCTGGGCGTCTCGATGACGATGCTGAACCTGGTATTGAACCTGATCCTGGTGCCCAAGTACGGGACCACCGGATCCGCCATGGGCACCGTCATCGCCTCGAGCACCGTCAGCTTCGTGGCGCTCTACCTGCTGTTCAAGGGCAAGCTGGTCGTGAAGTTCTCGCGGGACATGGACTTCCACCCCGATTGGATGGTCATCCGATCGCTGTTCCGCTTCGGCCTGCCGACCGGCGTCCAGGGCATCGCCATGAACCTCGCCGGCGTCACGCTGCTGCGCTTCATCGGTGGTCTGGAGCAGAGCGCGGCCGCCCAGGCCGCCTACGCCATCGGCTACACCGAACTGTTCTCGCTGATCACCTGGACATCAGTGGGCCTGATGGGCGCCGCCGCCACCGTGGCCGGCCAGAACCTGGGCGCCAACCAGCCGGAACGGGCGATTCAGGGCGTGCATGCCGCGTGCAGGATCGGGCTGTGGGTGGCCACCGTCGTCGGGCTGGCATTTGTCGTCGCCCCGCATTTCCTGCTGAGGCTCTTCGGCGCCACGGAGGCGGCGGTGGCGACGCTGGGTGAGGAACTGCTGCAGTACCTCGCCGTCTCGGGCTTCTTCATCACCGTCGCGCTGACCTACACTGGCGGCCTGCAGGGCACCGGCGATACCCGCAGCCCGCTGTTCATCACCCTGGCCTCACAGATTGCCGTGCCGATCGGCATGTGCACGTTCATCCAGAGCACGCGGCCGCTGGTGGCCTCGGATATCTGGCTGGCCATCGTGCTGGGGCACTTCACGCGAGCCGTGCTGACCGTGTTGCGCTTCCGCCAGGGCCGCTGGCGTCAGATCAAGGTGGAGATCGAAGGCGCACGGGCGTGACGCAGGAGAGTTCAAAGTTCAAGAGTTCAAGAGTTCAAGAGTTCAAAATTGTTCGCACTCTTGGACTTTGAACTCTTGAAACTCTGAACTCCCAGGACTATGAACTCTTGAACTTTGAACCTTGAACTCACGAGAGGGAAATCACCAATGACCGACGTCCTTGCTGCTCGCCGCCGGGTCCCGCGTCCGCAGAACGACCCGAACCTCACCTATCGCCCCGGTTCTCCCGAGCGTGCCGAGCTGAAGGCGCGACTGTCCGCCATGGCCGCCGAGCGCATCGACATTCCGGTGATCATCGGCGGCAAGGAAATCCGCACCGGTAACACCGCGTCCGTCGTGATGCCGCACAAGCACGGTCACGTGCTGGGCACCTGGCACAAGGCCAGCGCCGATCACGTCCGCCAGGCCGTCGACGCCGCCCTCGAGGCGCGCCGCGAGTGGGCCAGCTGGCCCTTCGAGGATCGCGCCGCGGTGTTCCTCCGCGCGGCGGAGCTGCTCACCACCACCTGGCGCCAGACGGTGAACGCGGCGACGATGCTGGGCCAGTCGAAGACGGCGTACCAGGCCGAGATCGACGCGGCCTCCGAACTGGTGGACTTCTGGCGCTTCAACGCCGCGTTCGCCGAAGAGCTGATCAGCGAACAGCCCGACAGCTCACATTCCACCTGGAACCAGATGGAGTACCGGCCGCTCGAGGGGTTCATCTATGCCATCTCGCCGTTCAACTTCACGGCCATCGGTGGCAATCTCTCGGGCGCACCGGCCCTGATGGGCAATACGGTGGTCTGGAAGCCGGCCGCGACCGCGGTCCTCGCCAATTACTACACCTACAAGCTGCTCGAAGCCGCGGGCCTGCCGCCGGGCGTGATCAACTTCGTGCCGGGCGACCCGATCGAAATCTCGAACGTGCTGCTCGATCACCCCGATCTCGGCGGCGTGCACTTCACGGGCAGCACCGGCGTGTTCAACAGCATGTGGCAGCGCGTGGGCCAGAACCTCGGCAAGTATCGGAGCTACCCGCGCCTCGTCGGCGAAACCGGCGGCAAGGACTTCATCGTCGTGCACCCGTCGGCCGACCCGCAGGAAGTGGCGGTGGCCGCCGTGCGCGGTGCGTTCGAGTACCAGGGACAGAAGTGCTCGGCGGCGAGCCGCATGTACGTGCCGCAGTCGCAGTGGCCTGACATCCGCGACCGGATGGTCGGGATGATGCAGCAGATCCGCATGGGCGACGTGCGCGACTTCCGCAACTTCATGGGTGCGGTGATCGACGAGAAGTCGTTCACCAAGATCAGCGGCTACCTGGACGATGCGAAGAAGAACGCCCGCGTCATCCACGGCGGGGGGTGCCACGGGCAGGAAGGCTATTTCGTGGAGCCGACGCTGGTCGAGACCTCGGATGCCGGCTACCGGCTGCTCTGCGAGGAGATCTTCGGGCCGGTGCTCACCGTGCATCCCTACGCGGATGCGCAGTGGAGCGAGACGCTGTCGGTCGTGGACCGCACGTCGCCGTATGCGCTGACCGGCTCGGTGTTCGCGCGCGACCGCGCGGCCGTGCGCGAGGCGTCATCGGTGCTGCGGAATGCCGCGGGCAACTTCTACATCAACGACAAGCCGACCGGAGCGGTGGTCGGCCAGCAGCCGTTCGGCGGCGCCCGCGGGAGCGGCACGAACGACAAGGCGGGGTCGAAGATGAACCTGCTGCGCTGGGTGTCGGCGCGGACGATCAAGGAAACCTTCGTGCCGCCGACGGCGTTCGATTACCCGTTCATGCAGGAGGAGTAAGGGCAAGATCGCGAGAGTTCAAAGTTCAAGAGTTCAAGAGTTCAAAGAGTTCAAAGAGCGCAAAGTGCCGAGGGGTCGAGTTCTGGGTCTGGTGTCTTGGGTCTGAGAAGCAGGTTCTGGGCCAAGGCGAATCGGCCGCCGCCATCGTGCCATTGCTGGACCACGAGATCGCGAGATCAGTCGATCAACTTTGAACTCTTGAACTCTTGAACTTTGAACTCCGCTGGTTCTACCAGCGGAACAGTCTCGTCACTTTCACCACGAGGCTTCGATTCTGCAGCGGCGGGGGGAAGCCGCCCTGGTCGGTGGTGCGGCCGTCGGTGTACACCACGAACAGCTCGCTGCCCGGCTGGTACTCCCAGCGGAAGCGGGCGTTGGTGCTGGCCTGCTCGTTGGCCGAGGTGTACTGCAGGAGCGCCGATACGAACATGCGCGGCGTGAGGGTGTAGGTGATGCGCGCGCTCACCAGGTGCGAGTCGCCCGTGCCGTACGGCGTGTCGAAGTAGTTCAGCGACACGGTGGGCTCCACCAGGAACTGCGAGCCGAACTCCACCCGGCCGCGCCAGGACACTTCGTTCAGCGTGCCACCGTAGAAGCCGCCATTGGTCACCGTCAGCGTGCCCGAGACGGGACGCTGCGGCGAGAACGAGAACAGGCCCCGCGCCTGCCCGAACTCGTATTCACCCGGCGGCACGACCACGCCCGTGGTCACGACGAAAGGGACGACCAGACGCTCGAACTGATTGGAGTACTCGACGGCCCACTGATCGCTCGAGGTGAACTCCATGCGGAAGGCCCCTTGAATCTCGCGTGACTCCGGCGTGCCCACCGTGTTCTCGAAGTAGTCGACGCTGCCCTCGTAGAACACCTTGCGGACGCCCTTCCAGTTCTTCGGCCGCGGGCTGTAGCGTGTGGAGCCGTAGGTGCGGGCGAACGCGGTCCGACGCAGGAAGCCGATCTCCGGGTTGAACCCGGCGCCCACGTAGGTGTGGTCGACCTGCAGGCCGGTCCGGTCGGCGTTCCAGTTGAACTGTCCGCGGTAGCTCTGGCGATCGCCCGCCTCGGGGGCGCTGGAGTCCTGGGTCCCCGCCCAGTAGCTGGTGATGGCCAGGTTGTTGTGCGGGTTGAACGTCGCGTCCACGCCGTAGGCGTAGTTCTCGTCGCCCCTGATGCCGGGGCCACGTCTCGTCGCGATCGCGCCGATGCGGCTGCGGCTGAGGACGTCCTTGTTGAAGCGGAACACCGAGAAATCCGTCGCCGGCGAGCCGGGCGTGAGGCCCTCCTCGGTGCGCATGTGGACGGCGCCCATCTGGAACGCGTCACCGCGACCCAGCATGCGCGCGCCGGCGAGGATCGGCACGACCGCGCCGCCGTCCAGGCCGATGCGGCGGCTGAAGAACACCACCGGTGTGTTGTTCGTGGGATTGCTCTGCGTGGCCAGCGGGATGCCGCCGCCGCCCTGGTTCGAGCCCGCGCCCGCGAAGTTGAAGACGTCCTGGCCTTCGAGGAAGAAGTCGCGTTTTTCGGGAAAGAGCACGCTGAACCGCGTCAGGTTCACCTGCGCCTCGTCGTCTTCCACCTGCGCGAAGTCGGTGTTGTAGGTGAAGTCGGCGAACAGCTGCTGGGTGATGCCCCACTTGGCGTCGACGCCGAACTCCGCGGTCAGGTCGTTGTCAACCGCGGGCGTCGCCAGCCTGTTGGTGGCGTTCGAGCCGAGCGCGTAGGGCTTGATGTCGAGATTGCGCAGCTTCGAGGGCACCTCGATCCCCACCAGCGGACCCGCCGACGAGACCTTCGACAGGCCGCGCCGCCCCCAGGCGAGCGGCACCGGCGACAGGTAGGACACCTCGTTGCGCCATCGCACCATGCGCCGGAAGTTGATGCCCCAGCTCGTGGTGCCTTCCTTGAAGCGCATCGATCGGAAGGGGATGACGAACTCCACGCTCCAGCCACCCTCGAAGTCGGCCGCGCGCACGTTCCAGAGACCGTTCCAGTTGTTGCTCGGTTGCTCGTTGGTGACCTGCCAGTCGAACATCCCGCCCTGCGAGTTCGCGGAGAACCCGAACGCGTTCCGGCCATCCTTGAACGTGTCGAACAGCACGCCGAAATGGTCGTTGTTGTACATGTTGTTGGCGTCACGCCGCATGTCACTGGTGACACGGCGTCCGGGCTCGGTTTCCCAGAGCCGGGCCGACACGTACACGTTCTTGTCGTCGAAGAAGACCCAGACCTCGGTCCTCTCCGTCGACGGCTTGCCCTCGAAGGGTTCCTGCTGCACGAACTCGCCGAACGGCTTCACGTCCCGATAGACGGCTTCCTCCAACTGACCATCGACGATGATGGGTGAGGGCGTGCGCAGCGTGCGGATTGTGGCGACCCCACTGCCATCGCGCACGATGACCTCGGGAAGCTCGGGAACCTGTGCGGACGCAGACGACGAACCAACCAGCACCGCGCTCAAGGCCAGGCCGAGCGCGGCGCGACGAGCGCCTTGAATCATGATTACCCGTGGAACAACCGCTTGCATTATACGGGCACCGCAGGGCTTGCCGGTTCCCGACCCTTCGCTGCGCCGCCTGTGGCCGACCCCTCACGCTCGCCCCCCAATCGGCCGAAAAGGGTTACGAAACTGTGGTGGATTGAGCCGTTTCAGCACAGGACAATGAGCCCTTCGAGCGCCTCTGTGTCGTTCGAATACTATAAAGTCGCCCATTTAACAGGATCACCGCACCACGGTCCAGGACTTGCTACGGCAGAGAACGCGATGGGAAACAACCGCGGCTTCACGCTGCTCGAACTTCTCGTGACGGCCGGGTTCATCGGCGTCGCGGCCGCCGTCGCCATCCCGGCCATGAACAACGCCGTCGAGCGCAACAGGGTGATTGCGGGTGGGGAACTGATCGCCGCCCAGATTCGTGAAGCGCGGCTGGCCGCAATCAGCCGCAACCAGGCATTTCGCGTGCGGTTCAATTGTCCGACGGCAGGGGCGTTCCGCATGCTCGAAGTCACCGGGGACGCCTCGGTTGACGACGACAGCGATCGCTGCACGACCAACCTTCCGAACGACGGCCCCCCGCAGTATCTGTCGGGGAACGTGAGCTTCGGAGAGTCCGACCCTCACGACCTCCAGATCAGCGCGCGAGGGCTGGTGTCAGCCCTCGACGGGGCCACGCTCCCCCTCGTCTTTGAAGTGACCTATGGAAGCCAGACGCGCAACGTCTCCGTCACGGCCCTGGGCCGCGTCACGGTCGTCGATGAATAACGAACGCGGATTCACGCTGATCGAGGCGACGGTCGCCACCCTGGTCCTCACCGTCGGCCTGGTCGCCATGGCGGAACTGCTGGCGGTGAGCCTCCGGATGCACCAGCTCGGGCGAAATTCGACCAGTGCCACCCGGCTCGCGCAGGACAAGTTCGAAGAGATGATGAAGATGAACTTCGCCACGAATCCGGCGATCTCGCCGGTCACGTGCGCGAGCGCGCTGGCAACGAACGTGACGAGTTGCTGGGACGCGCCGGCCAACTCGGGGTTCATCCGCCGCTGGCAGGTGGCCGCGGGACCCACGGTCCGGCTGCGGACCGTGACCGTCCGCGTGATCCCCGAGAATACCGACACGCGCGTCGGCACGGACTTCACGGTCACCTCGCTGATCCGATCATGGTAGGCACCCGCGTGGTCAACCCGGCGCCGGGCACCGCCGCCGAACACGGGTTCACGCTCGTCGAGCTCCTGCTCGCCCTCGTGGTCACGATCATGGTCGTTGGCGGAGCGACGATGCTGGCCGGCCAGATGCAGGGTGCCTATCGCGCGCAGATGGAGTCCGCGACCGCGCAGCAGGACGCGCGCTTCGCGATCGAGCAGGTGGAGCGCTACCTTCGCGCCGCCGGCAACAATCCATACCGCCTGGAAACCACGCCCTGCCCCGCCGCGGGCACACCGGTGGCGGCGATCCGGCTGGATCCGGACGGCGACGGCGCGAACGACGACATCCGTCTGCAGATGGACGCCAACCCCACCAACGGCCTGGTCGGCGGCTCCGCTGGCAACTGCACCGAGGCGAACGAGGACGTCACCATCTTCCACGATGCCGCGAACCGTGTGATTTCGGTGACCGACCAGAACGCCGGGGGCACACGCGCGCTCACCGACTCGGTGGTCACCGGTCTGGAGTTCATCTATCGGAACCCGCAGCGCGCCGTGACGACCACGGCCGCGAACGTCGCCTTCATTGAAACGCGCGTCACCGTCGAGACCAAGATCGACGACCTGACGCAGGCCCGCCCCATGACATTCACGCTCAGCTCGGAAGTGCGAGTGAGGTCACGATGACACCCGAACGACCGCCCCGTCCCGGCGCCGCCAGCGAACGCGGCATGGCGCTCATCTCCGCGCTGCTCCTCCTGATGGTGATGTCGGGTCTCGCCATCGCGCTCACGGCGAGCGGGCGCATCGAAGTGGCGATGGGCGACAACGAAGAGTTGTACGCACGCACGCGCGCTGCGTCCGAGGCAGGGTTGAACCACGGCGCGGCCGTGGTGCTGGCGCTGACCAGCACCCCGACCTACCCGCTGAACAACATTCTCCTGGGCCCGGACGGCGCGGCAGATACGTCCAACATGTCGGCCTCGGCGAACGCCGACAACGGCATCGTCAGCCACTTGATCAGCGGCGGCTCGGCGTGCGCCGCCAACGGCGCGCTGACGTGCTGGCCGGTCGCGGGCACCGAGTACAGCTACACCGTTCGCCTCTTCGAAGACGACGACCCCATCCTCAAGAACGGCGTCGCGTTCACGAACACCGAGCTCGTGGCGATGGGCCCTCCTGGAGATCCCCAGGAGGACGGCAATCGCTTCAACGACATCAACAAGCGCATCGTCATTCGCGCCACCGGCTTCGGGCCCCGCAACACGCAGGTGCAGCTGGAGCAGATGCTGATGCCCATCAAGATGCCGGCGCTGCTGGTGAACGGCAATCTCGAGATGGCGGGCAATGCCCAGGTGATCGGCTCGCAGGGCAGCGTCCACGCCAACGGCGACCTGCTCATCACGGGTAATGCCGTGACCATTACCGAGAACGCCACCGCTTCGGGCACGCTCACTGCCGGTTCGGGCTGGGATCCTGGTGAGCTGGAGTCCGGCGGCATGCCCGTCATTCCCGTGCCGGACATTCACGCCATTGATTACTTCAACGATGCCGACTTCGTGCTGCAGGCCAATGGGCGGATCACGAACAAGGCGGGGACCACCGTTTACTGCAACGCGAGCGCCAACGCCAATGCCTGCCGCAACATCACACCACCGGGCGGCACGGCCTCCTTTGGCTGGACCTTCAATGGCTCGGCCTGGGATCTGTCCCAGAACAACGCCAACTCGGCGACGTACTACGCGCGGACGGACGTGCGCATTACCGGCAACCCGGGCAGCACGGCCTCTCCCATCCTGTTGACCATCATCGCCGAGGGCGACATCCAGATCAGCGGCAACCCCGACCTTCGCCCGGAGCCGCTGTCCGAGCTCCAGTTCGTCACCGATCAGGACCTCTGGATTCACGGTAACCTGGGCGTGCCGCTGGCCTTCGAAGGCCGCATTCTCGTGCGTGAGCAGATCGACTTCGCCGGCAACCCAACCCTCGCCGGTCAGGTGATCGTGCAGGACGTGCCGTCGGTGAGCACGCTCGTCGAAAACAACATCGTGACGGGCAGCGTGACACTGTCGTACAACGGCCTCATCGAAACCGTGGCCTACACGGTGTCGGGCTGGAGGGAAACGCAGTGAGGTCCACCGGGGTTCTGACTGTCGGCCTCTTCATGGGCGCCCTGCTGGCCGCCCCGGCTGGCGCGCAATCGCTGGGTGAGGTGGCGAAGAAGGAAGCGGAACGGCGAGGCACCGCGGCGGCGGCAGGCAAGGTCTTCACCAACGGTGACCTGAAACCGGATCGGACGGCTCCGGCTCCAAGCCCTGCGACAGCGGCGAGCGACGTGCCGGCGGAGTCGCCGAAGGCACCTGGCGCCACGGCGGGTGCGGAAAAGCAGGAAGACGCGGCGGCCGCCGATCCCGATCAGGATGGCGTCACGCCGCGCGACCTGCAGGAACCCCAGGCGTCCAGCGACAAGGGCGAGGACTTCTGGCGCGGGCGGGCCAACATGCACAAGGCGCGGCTCGAGACGCAGAACGCCCAGATCGAGGCGCTCAAGCAGCGCCTGGCGTCGCTGCCGCCGGGCGTCGACAATCAGGAGCGGGGAATCGCGAGCAAAGCGCTGTCGAAGGCAGTGAACGACCTGAAAGCGTTCAACGACGAATGGGTGCGGTTCCAGCAGCAGGCGCGCGAACGCAAGGTTCCAGACGCGTGGATCCGCTGATGCGGCGACTCCTCTGAAAGTGCTATCTTTCAGAGGGAGCCATCATGCGTCGTCATCACGAAGTCGCCTCCGCCGCCACCGTCCTCTGGGTGCTCGCCGGGGTGCCCGCAGCGATTGCGTGGACACAGGCGATCGTCCAGAAGATCACCAAACGTCCCCACTAGCCGGGCGGTGTGCAATCCGGCCACCCGCGCCGGGGGGCGTCGCCGCCCCCCAGTCTACGGCTCACCCTGAACCCGGGGAACCGTCCGCCAGACCGAAGCTCGACCTTGACCGGATTCCGGCTACACTGTCGCCGTGCAGCGGAACCCGCGAGCCCACCGCGCCGTCTCCTTTGTCGTGATCCTGTTCCGGACCCTCACGGCCGCCACCGTCACGATGGCCTTCGTGCTGGCCACGGATACCGGCACCGAGGCGCGCCAGTCGCTCTCCGTCGACGGCCAACTGACGTTTCTCACCAGCGCCAGGATCATCTCGTCCAAGCCGATCGGCAAAGGGACGACCGGCGCGCTGCGGCTGACCCTCTCCGACGGCACGCTCACCCACGACGCCTCATTTCAACGGGTCGACCAGCAGAACTCGATCGAGAACCTTCGCCAGGGCAAGAAGATGGTCGGCGAGCTGCGGTTCGTCGATGCGTATCGCTACAACATCGCGGCGTGGGAGCTGGCGCGGCTGCTCGATGTGGAAGAGATGATGCCCCCGACCGTGGAGCGGTCGCACGGCGGGCATCGCGGGGCGCTCTCCTGGTGGGTCGACGATGTGCTGATGGACGAGGCCGAACGGGAGCGCACCCGCGCGCTGCCTCCGAACGGGGCGCAGGAACTGGCGCGCCAACGCATGATCATGCAGGTGTTCACCGAACTGGTTCGCGACACCGATCGCAACAAAGGCAACGTGCTCTACACGAACCAGTGGCGCGTGATCATGCTCGACTTCACGCGCGCCTTCCGGCTGGAGGCTGAGCTGCGGACGCCGGACTCGCTCACCCGCTGCAGTCGCGAGCTGCTCGGCCGCCTGCGCACGCTCTCCAGGGACGACGTGAAGCGCGTGGTCGGCAAGCACCTCTCGGGCGACGAAGTGAATGCGGTGATGAAGCGCCGCGATCTGGTCGTCCAGCGCTTCGACGAGCTGGTCGCCGCCCGCGGCGAAGCCGCGGTGCTGTTCTAGTCCCGCCCGCTACTCGGGCTCGGTCAATCCCATCGATTCCATCAGCGCGCGCATGTCGGCGGGCACGGGCGCCGTGACCGTCAGCGGTTCGTGCGTCACCGGGTGCGTCAGGGCCACGCGCCAGGCGTGGAGCGCCTGGCGCGGAAACGAGGGAGCGGCATCCGCCCGGCCGTAGACGGCGTCGCCGACGAGCGGCCAGCCCTTGTGCGCCAGATGGACGCGGATCTGGTGCATGCGCCCCGTCACCAATCGGCAGCGGAGCAGCGAGCACACGGCGCCCGCCGCCCCTTCTGTGCTCGACTGCAGCACTTCGTACTTCGTCACCGCGCGCTGCCCGCCACGGTCGGTGACCGTCACCTTCCGGCGATCCCACGGGTCGCGATCGAGCGCGAGGTCGATGGTGCCGCGCGCCGGCTCGGGCGTGCCGTGCACCACGGCCAGATAGTCCTTCTCGATCCGCTCGGCCTTCATCTCGCGCTGCAGCGCCGCCACCACCTCGCGCCGCTTGGCGACGAGCAGCACGCCAGACGTGAGCTTGTCGAGTCGTGTCAGCAGGGCCGGCGCATCGCCCGAGGGCCAGCGTGCCGCGTGCCACAACAGCGCGTTGATCAGCGTGCCGGCGGCGTGCTTGTAGGAGGGATGCACGACCACGCCGGCGGGCTTGTTGAGGGCGATCAGATGGGCGTCCTCGAACAGGACATCGAGAGGCACGTCCTCGGGCCTCGGCTTCGCGCGCGTGCGGATTTCGCGCGCGTCGAGCGTCAGCGTGTCACCTTCGGCCACGCGCCAGGCGATGCGGGGCGCGGGTGCGCCGTTGACGGTGACGCGGCCCGTGGCGATCCACTTCTGAATGCGTGCGCGCGAGACGCCCGGCTCGTGACCCAGGTGCCGGAGCAGCACCAGGTCGAGGCGCAGGCCGATGTCCCCGCGATCCACGGGGACATCGCGCCAGCGCGTGACCTCGCCGCCGCTCGGGCGGACCGCGCCTCGCGTTCGCGCGCGGAGCACGGCCCTCAGCGTCCAACCGTGGCGGACAGCAGTTCGACGTCGAACACCAGCATGCCCTTCGGGCCGTTGGCCTGGCCCTTGTAGGCCAGCCGTTCGGGAATCCAGAAGCGCGTCTTCTCGCCGGGCACCATCAGCTGCAGGCCCTCGGTCCAGCCTTCGATGACGTCCCCGAGCCCGAAGCTGGCGGTCTGGCCGCGCATCAGCGAGCTGTCGAACAGCTTGCCGTCGGTGGTCCAGCCCGAATAGTGGACGGTGACGCGGCTCGTCTTGGTGGGGTGGGCGCCGGCCTTCGCGGCCGGCCGCAGCACCTTGTAGGCGAGGCCGGAGGGCGTCTTCTGCGCGTCGGCCGGCACGGCGGCGACGTCGGCAGGTGGCTTCTCCGGTGACGGCACGATCTCCACGAGCTCGACATCGAACACCAGCATGCCCTGCGGCCGGCCGGACTGGCCCGCGTACGCCAGCTCCTGCGGAATCCACAGGCGGCGCTTCTCGCCGGCCGTCATCAGCTGCACGCCTTCGCCCCAGCCCTTGATCACCTTGTTCACCGGGAACGTGCTGGCCGCATCGCGCGCGTACGAGCTGTCGAACATCTTCCCGTCGGCGGTCCAGCCCGTGTAGTGCACCGTGACGAAGTCCTCGGCGGTCGGCTTGGCGGTGCCGGTCCCGGGCTGCAGCACCTTGGACGCAAGTCCTGACGCCGTTTTCGCGGCGTCGGCGGGCGGCTTGGCCACATCGGGTGGCGCGGGAATGGGCGTGAATGGCGCGGGCCGCGCCGGTTGCTGAGCGGCAAGGCTGGCGCCGAGCGCGAGAATGAGGGTGGCGACGAGAGATCTCATCCCTCTATCGTAGCTGAAGCTCCGGGCCCGTTTCAGTGGCAGAGATCGGTGCCGGAATCGGCCAGCCCGCCCTCTGCGGCGACGAATTCCCAGCGGTAGGACGTGGGTCGAAGGGCCAGGTGCAGCACGCCGAACTGCACGATGCGGGATTCCGAGTTGGGCGCCGTGGTCACGAAGCGGTAGAGCGTGGCGCCGCCAGTGCCGGCGATGAACTGCCGGATGCCGCGGTCGTCGGGCCGGCCGTCCGCCGTCTGTTTCGCAAAGCGCTCGTAGAGATGGTCGTGACCGTTCACGATGACGTCCGCGCCACCGGCTTCGAGCAGGCTGAACATGTCGCGCATCGAGGCGTTCGGCCCATTCTGCCCGGACGAGAAGAGAGGATGGTGCCAGACGGCCAGCGTGCAGGGACGTCGCTGCAGGTCGAGCTCGCGCCTCACCCACTCCCACTGCTCGCTGTGGCGCTGGGCTGGAACGTTCGAGTTGAGCATCAGCACCTGCCAGTCGCCCAGGCTCAGTGCGTAGTAGCCGGTGCGGCCGGTGCCGGCCGCCTCGCCAAAATAGTCGAAGTAAGCGCTGGCGTGGGGGGTGAGATAGTCGTGGTTGCCGGGTGAGGCGTGCCATCGGCCGCGGAAGCGTCCCCAGGCTGGATCGAAGCACTGCTGCAGGTCCAGCGCCGAGCCGACAGGGTACGCGATGTCCCCCGCCAGCAGCAGCGTCCCGGACAGGCTCTCGACGAGCTGCGCCGTGGCCACGGTACCGGCCGAGCCGCACATGGCGATGTCACCGGCGACGATCACCTCCGCGTTGCGGCCGCTCCCGAGGCCGCCTCCAGCGCCACCGCCGGGCGGACTGGGTTCGGTCGGGGTGTTGCCTCCGCCACAGGCAGCTGGGACGACAAACAGGCACAACAGCAGCGCCGGTCCCAGCGTCCGTCCCCGTAGAATTTGTGCGGCAGCCGCCATTTGTTCAGCTTATCCATACGTGCTACCGTTTCGCCACTGCTCTCACACATGGCTCGTTCCACCCATCAGGCCCCGAGTTCACGTCTGGTGCTCTCGCCCCAGGAGGACCTGGTCGCGGGGGGGCCCGCCGAAGAACTCGAACGCCGCGTGCAGGACCTGTTCCGGCAGGGCTACCGGCACGTCGTGCTCGATCTCCGCGGCGTGACGCGCGCCGACAGCGCCGGCATCCGCGCGCTCGTGCGCGGGCACACCTCCGCGCAACGCCTGAATCGCCGGTTCACGATCGTCGGACCGACTGCGAAGGTCACCGAGCTGCTGCAGATGTCGCTGCTCGACCGCGTGCTGGAGATCAAGAACTCCGTGGCCGATGTCCGAGATGTGGCGGTCCGCTGGGATCGGATGCTCACCGTGGCCGGGGTGCTCATCGTCGGCGTGGCACTGGTCGGCGTGGGCATGGTGTGGCCGGGTTTGGGCATCCAGAGCGGCGCGGCGCAGGGCAGCGAGGTCTTCGCGAACCAGGGCTCGAACAGCTTCAGTCACCCCTTCTTCGAGCTGGCCAAGCTGGTGGCGGCGGCGGTGATCGGCATGCTGGTCACGGTCGTGCACCGCCAGTACCGCAGCGATCGCACGCCGAACCCGACGATGGACCAGGCGCAGGTGCTGCTGTGCATCTCCGGCGCGCTGATGATGATCATCATCGGCAACTCGCTCGCGCGGGCGTTCGGCATCGCCGGCGCCGCCAGCATCATCCGGTTCCGCACGCCGGTCGAGGACGCGCGCGACATCACCATCCTGTTCATCCTGATGGGCCTGGGCATGGCCGCCGGACTGGGCGCCTTTGCCGTGGCCGGCCTCGGCACGCTGTTCCTCTGCGCGATGCTCCCGGCGCTGAACCTCTTCAGCGAAGACCGTCCGCGCACCATGCTGGTCGAGGTCGTGGCGCACGGCCGCGAACTGCCGATGGCGCACATTCATCAGGTGTTCGCCGTCAACGGGATCGTGTTCGAGCCGCGCGAGGTTTCGCAGGGCGACGAAGCGACGGTCCGGTACATGACCACGCTCAAGCCCACCGACTCGCTCGAGGACCTGAGCGCGCAGCTGATGGGCGATGGCAAGATCGGAATCAAGAATGTCTCCTGGTCGCCGCCGAAGCGCGGCTGATCGCACGCTGCGCGGCCGCCGGCGCGAGATCGTGGTGCTCGACCCGGCCGAGCGGCGGACGGCGATGCTGCGGCTGATCGGCGCGGCACGGCGCCGGCTGGTGCTGTCGCTGTTCCGCTGCGACGACTTCGAGGTGCTCGACGCGCTGGCCGCAGCCCTCGAGCGGGGCGTGGCCGTCCACGCGCTGCTGACCAAGCGCGCCAAGGGCGGCCGCAAGGGGCTGAAGAAGCTGTGGGGAGCCCTGGAGCAGATGGGCGCCGTCGTCAATTGGTACGCGGATCCCGTTGTGAAGTACCACGCGAAGTACCTGGTTGCCGACGACGGGCCGGCGATGATCGCCACGCTCAACCCCACGCGCAAGTGCTTCACGCGCACGTGGGACACGGCGCTGATCACGCACGATGAAGGCCTGGTGCGGAGCCTGTTGCACCTCTTCGACGCCGATGCGAGCGGCCGTCCGCCGTCGCTGGGCCGCCGCTTCAGCCGGCGGCTGATCGTGGGGCCGGAGCGCGCCAGGGCCGATATCCACGAGTTGATCGGCAGTGCCCGGCACAGCATCCGCATCCTCGATCACAAGCTCTCCGATCCCGATGTCGTGGCCCTGTTGCGCACGCGGCGGTCGCGGGGCGTCACCGTCAGCGTGATCGGCGGCCCGCTGCCGGGCCCTCTCAGCGCGCATGGCAAGCTGATGATCATCGACGAGGCGCGGGCCGTCATCGGCAGCATGGCGCTGTCCACCCTGAGCCTCGACTTCCGTCGCGAGGTGGCCGTGGTGATCCACGACGAGCTGGCGGTGCGGCAGTTGAACCTCGCCTACCAGGAGCTGAGCGCGCGCGTCGGCGCGCCGCTCACCCGCCTGCCAGGAGACCGGCTGTGACAGACGCAATTCGAGGTCTCATGATCGGCCTGACGCTGCTCGTCGCCTGCGGCGCCGAACAGGCTCACGCGCAATCGACCGACAAGCGCGGATTCGTGTGGAACGACCGCCCCTCGATCGTGTTCGGGGAGGACCTGCACGTGGACCTGCGCGCCCGGGCGGCGTTCGACTGGCGCGGGTTCGACCCGGATGTCGACGAGGATCTGTACGACCTCAACGTCCTGCGCGTGGGCCTCAAGGGCGAGCTCACCAGGCATTTCGACTTCGAGATCGAACGGGAGCTGGACAGTGACGGCGAGTGGACGGACTGGAAGGACGTGTACCTCAACTGGGACACGTTCGACGCGGCCTCCGTGCGCGGCGGGCGGTTCAAGATGCCGTTCGGGTTCGAACAGAACCTCAGCCGCACCGATCTGGACTTCATCTATCGCTCGCGCATCTCCACGCAGCTCACGCCGGCGCGCGATCGTGGCGTCACGGTCTACGGCCGCGCGCTCGACCGCGCCCTGACCTACGAGATCGGCTACTTCGACACCGATGGTGACCTCGGCAAGCTGGAAGAGCCACAGTTCGACACCGGCGAGGAGACGCGGCTCGGCCCGACCTACGCGGCGCGTGTGACCGGCGCGGTGTTGCGCCCCCTCGTCGGTCCCGACGCCGCCCTCCGTAGTGTCCGAGTCGGCGCGGCCTACACGAACGGCCGACTGCCGGAGGGACTCAACAGCCTGCGCGGCGAGTCGCCGTACGGCTTCGACTACTTCGAGCCGGTGTACGTGAAGGGACGACGGCAACGCCTCGGCTTCGAGCTCGACTGGACGCCGGGCCCCACCTCGGTGCGTGCCGAGTGGATTCAGACGCGTGAAGACCGGTTGGGGCAGGGTCTCGGCGACCGCGATCTCTCGGATGTGCTGGGTACCGGCTGGTACGTCAGCGGCACCTGGATCGTCACCGGCCAGGACAAGGACCAGAACATCAGCATGCGGCGGGCCGTCATCCGCGGCGGCCCTGGGGCCATCGAACTGGGCGTACGCTACGATGTCCTGGGATTTGGCAGCGCCAGCAAGGACGGTCCTCCCGAACGCAACCCACGCGCCGAACACATCCTCGAGAACAGCGACCGCATCTGGACCGCCGGGGTGAACTGGTACCCGATGGAGCACGTGAAGGTGGTCGCCAACGCGATTCACGAGGACTTCGAAGACAGCCAGCGGACGCCGAAGGCCGGCGAGACGTCGTTCTGGTCCGGGGTCATGCGGCTGCAGATTGTCTTCTAGGAACCGCACCATTCATGAACGCCGCGCATCGGGTACTACGAAGGACGGCCGTGATGGCCCTGTCCATGCTCTGTCTTGCGGCCGGCGGCATCGGCCTGCAGGCGCAGTCGTCCGACGACCTCTTCAATCCCGCGGCGCTGCAGCGAATCGATCTGCTGGTCAACTCGCAGGACTGGGAGAAGCTGAAGCAGGACTTCCAGGAGAACACCTACTATCCGGCGGATCTGACCTGGAGCGGACAGACCGTTCGCAACGCCGGCATCCGCTCGCGCGGGCTGGGCTCGCGGAGCGGCACCAAGCCGGGCCTGCGCGTCGACTTCGATCGGTATGCGACGGACCAGACCTTCCTGTCGCTAAAGTCGCTGGTGCTGGACAACCTCGTTCAGGATGCGTCCGGCGTGCGCGAGTCGGTGACGATGCGGATGTTCGCCCGCCTGGGCGTGCCCGCGCCGCGCGAATCGTTCGCGCGCGTGTTCGTCAACAATCAGCTCATCGGCCTCTATGCCGTGGTCGAGTCCGTGGACAAGGACATGCTGGCGCGCACGTTCGGTTCCGTCGACGGCAACGTGCAGAATGACGGGTTCCTGTTCGAGTACAACTACCTGCAAGGCTCGCCCTGGCGGTTCGAGTATCTGGGCGCCGACCTCGATGCCTACGAGCCGCGCTTCGATCCGAAGACCAAGGAGGACAAGAGCGCCAGCGACAAGTGGGGGCCGATCGAGGAACTGGTGCGCCTGGTCAACGAGACCCCGGGCGCGTCACTGCCCGCGGTGCTGGAGCCGCGCCTGGACGTGACGGCGTTTCTCCGCTACACGGCGGCACAGAACCTGGTCGCGCAGGAAGATGGCTTCACCGGCTACGACGGGATGAACAACTTCTATTTCTACCGTCTCGAGGACAGCCCGCAGCACGTCTTCATCGCCTGGGACGAGGACAACGCGTTTGCCCGTCAGGACTTCGGGATCACGACCCGGCACGACGAGAACGTGCTGATGCGCAAGATCATGGAGTGGCCCGACTACCGCGCCCGGTATTTCACCGCGCTGCAGGAGTCCGCGAACTCGGCGGGTCAGGTGGAGGAGGGCCAGTCCGAGGGCTGGCTCCAGGCCGAGATGCGCCGGCAGCTGGATCTGATTGGCGACGCGATGCGCGAGGATCCGTCGAAGCCCTACACGAACGACGACCACGCGGCGGCGCGCGCGGCGATGCTCGACTTCCCCAACCCGCGGGTCAACTACGTGCTGTGTGAAACCACGAAGGCCCTCGGTCAGGCGCCGGCGCCGGGCGTCTGTCCGTAGCGTCGCGCCAGCGCCTCGAGCGCCTTGCGCCCCCGTGGCGATCCGCTGGCCTTGGCTGCGGCTGCCAGCCATTCGATGCTCATCGCCCGGCCCTTGCGCCGCGCCAGCCCTGCCGGCGCCGCGTCCAGCAGCGTGGCGCAGAACTCCGCGTAGCCTCGGGTCGGCTTCGTCCTCCATCCCTGGTCCCGCTTCCGCTCGCGCGCGTAGATGCGCGTGTCCGGTGCGTCCGCGAAGCGCAGCACTTCGCGCACCCAGGCCTCCGGCAGCCCGACGCCGACACCCACGGCCACGGCGGTGTCGACGTAGGGCGCCGCGATCACGACATGGCCCTCGGCGATGGCCGGCCGGATCTCCCACTTCAGCCGGAACATGAGGTCGGCAGCGAACAACAGCGTCAGCGTCCGCGGCGCGACGATCAGCTCGTCGCGATCGGCCATCAGGAGATCGCCGAACAGGCCGGAGGCATCCCAGCGGCTGATGCCGCACGGCACACCGCGCGCTCGGAGGCGCATGGCGATCGCCTCGGCATCCGCCGAGAGGTCCTGGCTCCTCGAGGCGTCGACCGCTATCAGTCGGCCAGTTTGGGGTGTCGAGTCAGCCATTCGCTCACGGCCTCGGCGCTGAACTCCGTCCAGGGACGGCGCGCCACTTTCTGGACCAGACGCCGCACCTGCTGGTGCTGGCGATACACGAGCTGATCGGCGTTCACCTTCACGAAGCGGAAGATGAGCGCCAGGTTCTCGTACTCCGTGATCACGCGGCCGATGAACTGCCGGTAGCTGATCAGCGGGTCCTCCACACCGGTCACGTCCTGTCCGGCCTCGTAGAAGCGCGGCGCGCGGGTGGCGGCGACGCGGCGGCTCGAGTCCTGCGACTTGAGCGCGAAGTAGACCACCAGGTCGGGCCACACCAGCGGGGCGTACAGCTGCAACAGCCAGTCGATTTCGAGCCCGCGGGCCGCGTCTCTGGCCAGCGCGGTGAACAGATACCGATCCGCAATCACGGTCTTGCCCGTCCACAGCGCGGGGAGGATGGTGGTCTCGAGCCGTTGACGGAAATCCACGGCGTGGAGCAGCGAGTACTCTTCGGCCGACAATGACCGCAGCCGCTTGCGCGCCTTGATCAGCGGCTTCACCACCGGCGACGATGCCCAACGCGAGGAGATGACATGGTGGCCCTCGCTTTCGAGCCACGTCTTCAACAGACGCTGCTGGGTGGTCTTGCCCGATCCTTCGGGGCCCTCGAAGGCAATCAGCAGCCCTCGCGTTCGATCGCGTTCGGCAATCGCGCGACTGAGATCCGGCCCCGGGCGGGCGGTCGTCGGCATGGCGGCACTATAGCCGAGTGGGGCCTGGCACGGTCACCCGCGATTCGCGGCAGTTTCTGCGTCGAGGGCAGAAACTGCGCCAAATCGCGGGCGACCGTGCCAGGCCCCGTCAGCGGGCGGCGTCCGCGAGGACCGCCTGCGCTTCGGCAATCTGGCGGTGACCCGCGGAGAAGCGCTTCTGGCGGATGGACACGGCTTCTTCCGCAAGGGGCACCGCCTCGGCGGAGCGACCGGCCGCGATCAGGATCTGGCCGAGCGTCAGCAGGCTCGTCGCGACCGACGGGTGATCGGCGGGGAGGAGCTTGCGCTGCATGGCCAGCGATTCGCCCGCGAGCGCGATCGCGTCGCCGGTTCGCCCGGCCTTCATCCTGGCCTGCGCCTGCAGGCCCAGGCTTCCCGCAATCTCCACGTGCTCGGCGCCGAGTGTCTTGCGGCGCGTGGCCAGCGCGTGCTCGAGCAGGATCTCCGCCTCGGGCAGCTGGTTCAGCGCCACCAGCGTCCGCGCCAGGTTGTGCTCGCCGCGCGCCACGGCCGGGTGCTCGCCGCCGAACACCTTGCGTCGGATGGCGAGCGCGTCACGGAACATCGCCTCGGCCGCCTTCGGGTTACCCCTGTCCTCGAGGAGCGACGCGAGGTTGTTCATGGTCACGGCGGTCTCGGGATGCTCGGGCCCGTAGACCTTCCTCCCGATCTCGAGGCTGGCGCGATACATCGCCTCGGCCTTGTCGTAGGCGCCCATGTCGTGCAGCAGCGACGCCAGGTTGTTGTATGCCGTGCCGACCTGGTGGTGGTCGGGGCCATACACCAGGAGCCGCATCTCGAGCGCCTCGCGCATATAACGCTCCGCTTCCGCGAAGTTCCCGAGCTGGTTCTGGAGCTGTCCGTACTGCATCAGCGAGTTGGTCAGCAGCGGATGCGCCGTCGTGAAGGCAGCGCGGCGGATCTCCAGCGCTTCCCGGAGGACCGCCTCGGCGTCGCTCAGGCGAGCCGTGCGGCGCAGTAGCTGTCCCAGGTTGTTGAGGCCGACCGCCACCTGCAGGTCCTTCTCCGATCGCACCTGGCGCCACATCGCGATCGCCGCTCGCAGCATCTGCTCCGACTCCTCGTAGCGCGCTTGCTGGTCCAGCGACAGCCCGAGGGTGTTCAGCGAGAACGCCACCTTGTCGTGCGATTCGCCGTGCAGCTGACGACGGATCTCCAGCGCTCGCCGGTGCAACGCCTCGGCATCCTGGTAGGCGCCCTGCTCTCGCGCCACTTCGCCCAGCTCCTGCAGCGTATCGGCCACGGCATCGCTGGGGCCGTTGGCGGCGCCTTCCCGGCGGGCCAACGCCTTCGACAACAGTGATTCCGACTGCTCGAACAGGCCGAGCTGCCGGTAGACGCGGCCGATCGCGTCCATCAGCCGCGCCTGCACGGTGGGCTGCGACGCCAGTCCGGTCTCGACCTGCTCGGCGCCGCGATCCAGCAGCTCGCGGGCGGTGACGGTGCTGCCGCGGGACCGGCTGGGGTCGGAGACCTCGAACAGCCCGACCAGGAACGACGAGACCTGTTCGGCCGCATCGCGCTCCTGTTGCGCCGCGTCGCGCTCGCGCGCCACGCGTGCCGCCTGGATCGACACCAGCACCGAGAAGCCGATCAGCATCAGCACGAACAGCGCGGCGACGGCCACTTCCCAGCGGTGCCGCGAGGCAAAGCGCAGCGCCCGGTACCGCCACGTGGCGCGCCGCGCGTGGATGGGCAGGCCGTCGAGATAGCGCCGCAGGTCCTCCGCCAGCGCCTCGACCGACAGGTAGCGGTGGTCGATGTCCTTGTTGAGCGCGGCCCCGACGATGATGTCGAGGTCTTCGGCCAGGCCCGGGCTGATGGTGCTGGGGCGCGGCGCGTCGGTATCGCACACCACGCGTTCGATCTCGTGCGCGGTGAGCGTCCTGAAGGTGTGGGGCCGCTTGTCGGTCAGCAGCTCGAACAGCAGTACGCCGAGCGCGTATACGTCGGTCGCGGTCGTCACCGCGTCGCCGCGCACCTGCTCCGGAGACGCGTAATCCGGCGTCAGCAGGCGCATGCCGGTCATGGTGCGGGCCGACAGCTCCGGGTCGTCTGAGTCGAGGAGCTTGGCGATGCCGAAGTCGAGCAGCTTGGGCGTGCCGTCGGGCGCGACGATGATGTTGGAGGGCTTGATGTCGCGATGGACGATCAGGTGCTGGTGTGCGTGTCCGACCGCCTCGCACACCACCAGGAAGAGGCGCAGCCGCTCGGTGACGTCGAGCTCGTGCCGCTGCGCGTAGGTGTCGATGGCGGTGCCCTCGACGTATTCCATCACCAGATATGGCCACCCATCATCGGTGGTGCCGCCGTCGACGAGGCGCGCGATGTTGGGATGATGGAGTGACGCCAGGATCTGGCGCTCGGCCCGGAAGCGGCGAACGCGGTCCTGATCGAGGAGGCCGCGCACCACCTTGATGGCCACGCGCTGGACGAACGCCCCGTCGGCGCGTTCCGCCAGGTACACCGTGCCCATCCCGCCCTGGCCGATCTCCGAGACGATGCGATAGGGCCCCAGACGCTGGTCCACGGGGCTGGCCGCCGCCGTGGTGACGGTGTGGATGGCGTCGCCGACCGCGCGTTCGATCTCGCCACCGTCGTCGTCGTTCGCGACGAGCATCGACAGGACTAGGTCCGCCATCTCGTCGTCGTCCGCCGCGGCGCGGACGTGCGCGGGGCGGTCGTCCGCGGGCAGGGGCGCCGCCGCCTCGAACAGTTCCTGGACGCGGGCCCAGCGCTCGGGGGTCATGTCAGGAAGGGGTGGGTCGGGCGAGTTCGACCTTCAGCCACGCCTTGGCCAGGCGCAGTTCCCGGTCCACCGTGGCGGCCGAGATGCCGACCGCTTCCGCGGTCTCCTCATAGCTCAGGCCGCCGAAGAAGTGCAGCTCGACGACGGCCGACTTGCGCTGGTCGAAGGCCGACAGCCGCTCGAGCGCCTCGTGGAGGTCGAGGATGTCGAGCCCGCTGCCGGGCGCGGGCAGATCCACCTTGTCGATGTCGATGCGCACGGCCCCGCCGCCGCGCTTGTCGCGGACGCGGGCGCGGGCATGGTCGACCAGAATGCGCCGCATCGTGCGGGCGGCGACGGCCATGAAATGGGCGCGGTCCTGGAACGAGATGTCGGCGTCCACGAGCCGGAGATAGGCCTCGTGGACCAGCGCGCGCGTCTGCAGTGTGTGGTCGTGGCGCTCGGACCGTAGCGCCCGATGGGCGATGCCCGTCAGCTCGTCGTAGACGACCGGCAGCAGCTGATCCAGCGCTCCGCGGTCGCCGCCGCGCCAGGCGCGCAGCAGCAGGGTGGCCGCACGACGGTCGGATCCGTCCATCAACTCATCCTTCGACGAGCATGAACGCGGGATCCTCGATGAAGTCCTTGATCCGCACGAGGAACTGCACGGCCTCGCGCCCATCCACCAGTCGGTGGTCGTAGCTGAGTGCCAGGTACATCATCGGTCGAACCACCACCTGACCGCCGACGACAGTGGGGCGATCCGCAATCTTGTGGAGTCCGAGGATGCCAACCTGGGGGGGATTCAGGATGGGGGTGCTCATCAGCGAGCCGAACACGCCGCCGTTGGTGATGGTGAACGTCCCGCCCTTGAGGTCCTCGAGGGTCAGCGTGCCGTCACCGGCGCGTTTCGCGAAGTCGCGGATGGCCAGTTCGATGTCCGCGAAGGACATCGTCTCGGCATCGCGCAGCACGGGGACGACGAGGCCGCCCTCCGCGCCGACGGCCATGCCGATGTCGTAGTAATGCTTGTAGACCACCTCGTCGCCCTGAATCTCCGCGTTGATGGCGGGGAATGCCCTGAGGGCCGCGACCGAGGCCTTGACGAAGAACGAGGCGATGCCGAGGCCCACGCCGTGGGACTTCTGGAATCCTTCCTTGCGCCGCGCGCGCAGCTCCATCACCGCGCTCATGTCCACCTCGTTGAAGGTGGTGAGCATCGCCGCGGTGTGCTGGGCCTCGACCAGGCGCCGCGCGATGGTGGCGCGGCGCTTGGTCATGCGTTCGCGGGTCTCGCCACGCGCGCCAGGTGCGGGCGCGGGGCGAGGTGCGGGTTTGAGCGCTGGCGTCGCGGGCCTGGCGGTGGGCTCGCCGCGCCGAAGCTCGCCGGCTGTTTCGGCGCGAGCGGAGGCGGGCGCCGGCTCCGCGGCGCGCAGGACGTCACCCTTGGTGACACGCGGGCCGCTGGCCGGTACCGTCTCGAGTTTCACGTCGTGGGCCCTGGCCACGTTGCGGGCCGTGGGGGTGGCGCGGATGTCGGTGGCGGAGGCCTCCGCAGGGGGGGCGCTCGCGGACTTGCCGGCCGCAGGGGGCGGCACGGCCGCAGCCACGGGTTCGGCGCCGGCCGCGCTCTCGTCGAGCACCGCCAGCACTTCGCCGACCTTGACGTCGGCGCCGGCCTCGTGCGCGATGGACTGCAGCACGCCCGCGCGGTCGGCGCTGACTTCGAGGTCGATCTTCTCGGTTTCGAGCTCCACGAGCGGCTCGCCGGCGGCCACGCGATCGCCCGCCTTCTTCAACCACTTCGCGACGCGGGCTTCCACGACAGACTCGCCCAGTTCGGGCACCACGATGTTTTGCATATCAACTCTTCATCCGGGTACCGGACACCGGGTACCGGGTACCGGATCCCGCTCTTCCCTACACCTGTTTCGACAACACCCGATCCAGCTCCTTCGGGTCGAGCTTCTGCTCGAACACCTGGTCGACGATCGCGCGCTGGTTGGCGGCGTGCCACGCAGACGACCCCTCCGAGGGGCTCGAATTCCTGACCCGGCCAATGTACCGCAGCGGCCATCGACCGTCGATCAGCTGCTCCAGGAGCGGGCGCACGAACTCCCACGCGCCCATGTTCTCGGGCTCTTCCTGGACCCAGCACACCTCGCGCAGCTTCGGGTAGCGAGCGAAGGCCGCGCGGACCTGGTCGACGGGGAAGGGATAGAGCTGCTCGACGCGGGTGAGCGCCACGCTCTGGTTGTCCTTCCGCGCCTCGCTGGTGGCGAGGTCCACGTAGATCTTCCCGCTGCACAGTACCAGGCGCTTCACCTTCGCCGGCTGCTTGATGCCGTCATCGTCGATGAATTTCTGGAAGCGGCCGTCGCTCAGTTCCGCCGGCGTCGAGGCCGTGCCCGGGTGCCGCAGCAGGCTCTTCGGCGTCATGACGATGAGCGGCAGCGGATCGGTGGTGAGCAGCTGCGCCTGACGGCGCAGCAGGTGGAAGTATTGCGCCGCGGTGGTGCAGTTCGCGATGCGCATGTTGGTGTCGGCCGCGGCGTTCAGGAAGCGCTCGAGCCGCGCGCTCGAGTGATCCGGGCCCTGGCCTTCGTAGCCGTGCGGCAGCAGCAGCACCAGCGACGGCGCCAGCCCCCACTTGGCCCGGCCCGACGTGAGGAACTCGTCGAGAATCACCTGTGCGCCGTTGATGAAGTCGCCGTACTGGGCTTCCCACAGCACCAGGCGGTTCGGCTCCTGGATGTTGTAGCCGAACTCGAAGCCGATGGTGGCGTTCTCGGTGAGCGGGCTGTTGTGGACCTCGAATGCCGCCTTCGCACTCGGGAACGCCTGCAACGGCACGTACTCGTCGCCGGTCGCGGCATCGTGGTACACGGCGTGGCGGTGCGAGAACGTGCCGCGCTCGACGTCTTCGCCGGTGAGGCGGATCGGAACGCCGTCGGCGAGGATCGACGCGAAGGCCAGTTCTTCGGCGGCCGCCCAGTCGATGGTCCGCTCGCCCGGCGCGTCGAACATCACCTTGCGGCGTTCGCGGCCGCGTTCGAGCTTGCGGTGCACCGTGAAGCCCGCGGGCGCGCTCAACAGCTCGTGGTTGATCGCCCGGAGCCGATCCATCGGCACGGCGGTGACCGCTCGCTGCGCGGCGCCGGTCGGGGGAATCTCCGGCAGCGGCGGAATGAAGTCCTGTTCGGGCTTCATCTCGGCGTAGGCCCGCTCCATGGCCCCAAAGTGCTGCTGCACCATCGCCTCGGCGTCGGCCGCCGGCACGTGGCCGCTGTCGGCGAGCGTGCGCGCGTACAGCTCGCGCACCGTCGGGTGGTTGGTCACGAGCTGATAGATCCTCGGCTGCGTGAACGCCGGCTCGTCGCCTTCGTTGTGACCGTAGCGGCGATACCCGACGAGATCGATCAGATAGTCGAGGCCGAAGCGGTGCCGGTACGCCCACGCCAGCCGCGCCGCTTCGATGCAGGCGACCGGGTCGTCGGCATTGACGTGGGTGATCGGAATCTTGAACCCGCGCGCCAGGCCGCTGGCATAGCTGGTGCTGAACGACTCGTGCGGCTCGGCGGTGAAGCCAAGCTGGTTGTTGGCGATGATGTGGATGATGCCGCCCACGTCATAGCCCGTGAGCCGCGACAGGTTCAGCGTCTCGGCGACCACGCCCTGACCCGGGAAGGCCGAGTCGCCGTGAATCAGAATCGCCAGCACCTGCTCCTTGCGGAAGCGGGGCGGTCCGGGCTGATCCACGTCGGTCGCCGCCGCGCGTGCCATGCCGTTCAGCACCGGGTCCACGGCTTCGAGGTGGCTCGGGTTGGGGGGCATCGAGACGACCAGCGTATCGGGCAGGTCGTCGCGGCGCTCGACGCGCGCGCCGGCGTGGTACTTCACGTCGCCCATCCAGCCGAGGTCGACACGCCACGAGCGCGAGAACAGCGGATCCTTGAACTCCGCCAGGATCTGCTCGTACGGTTTCTGCAGCGTGTGGGCGAGGACGTTGAGGCGGCCGCGATGCGCCATCGCGATCATGACGTGCTTGACGCCCGCCGCCGCGGCGTCGCTGATGATCTCGTCGAGGACGGGAATCATCATGTCGAGGCCCTCGATGGAGAAGCGCGTCTTGCCCGGGAACGTCCGGTGCAGGAACCGCTCGAAACTCTCCACCTGCGTGATGCGGTTCAGCAGCTCGCGGCTGTCGATCGGGTCGTTGGGCGGGCAGAACCGGGACGACTCCACCGCGTGCCGCAGCCACTCGCGCTCGGCCGGCACGAACACCTGGTTGTAGTCGTGACCGGTGTTGCGGCAGTACACCGCCCGCAGCCGCTCGATCGCTTCGTCGGCGTTGGCCGCGCCCTGGGCGGCGGGCCCGCCGACGATGTCGGCAGGCAGACGGCGCAGGACGTCGGCGGTGAGGCCGTGTGCCTGCGCGTTCAGAGAGGGGTCGCCCACGGGCTCGTCGAAGCCCAGCGGATCGAGCCGCGCGGCCAGGTGGCCGAAGCGGCGGATGGACTCGGCCAGGGTGAAGGCCGCGATGCCGGCCTTGAGCTCGGCGGCGCCGCCGACCTGCGCACCGGCAGTGCTGATGATGCCATCTTCGACCGACGGGGCCCACGCGGCAAATGCCTGCCGGGTCGCCTCGTCCACCGATCCAGGGTCCTGCTGGTATCGTTCGTACAACTCCTGAACGTACCCGGCGTTAGCCCCGGTAAACTGGTCCCACGGGTTCATAACCTTCCTATCTTAACGAACGGCTGAACCCTATTCACACATCAGGCACATATCATCCATCACGGAAGCTTATGCACCCACGACCCACCTACGACGACGCCAACCTCATCCTTCGTTTGTACGAAATGCGCCGCGAGGAGCGCATGCGCCACGCCCGCGCGTGGTTCACCAGCAAGTGCAAGGGCGTGCAGAGTTACGAGGAACTGATGACGCTGGCGCCTGGCGGCAGCGACGAGAACGCCTCGTATCGGATGGTCGTGACCTACTGGGACCTCGTCTCCTCGTTCATTGTCAGCGGTATCCTCCACCGGGAGCTGTTCTTCCAGAGCGGCCGGGAACTGCTGCTGGTGTGGGAGCGCGTGCGTCCGTTCCTGCCGTCGCTGCGCGAGGCCTACAAGGACCCGAACTACCTGAAGAACCTCGAGACCGTGGGCGCCGAGTTCGCGGAGTACATGAAGGGGACTGGCGGCGAGGCCTACGAGGCCTTCCGCAAGCGCGTCACCTAACCCTCAGTTCGCTCGGGCTGGAGAATCCCCTTGATGGAGCGTTGTCAGCGCGTCAGGCGCACGCCGAGCTGCACATGCGCGTTCGGCGTGCCGCCGCCTTCCCGCCAGCCGACGTCCACGCCGAACGTGAACACCGTCGCGTTGACGAAGGCGCCAAGGCCGTATCCCCAGCGAAAGCGCTGATCGTCGAGCGCGGTGCCGGCCGCGTACACCGTACCGGCGTCGGCGAACAGCTTCACGCCCACGCGCGCCAGGCTGAGCGGCGAGGTGATCGGCATCAGCAGCTCCGCGGACATCGCCGCCAGGTTGTCCCCCGCGTTGCTGCCGACGTCGTAGCCGCGCAGCGACGCCATGCCGCCCAGCAGCTGCTGTTCGAAGGGTGGCAGTGTCCGGGACGCCGTCACCGACTGCGCACGCACCGCAAGCACTGTCTGCCGCACCAGGCCCAGGTAGCCGCGCGCGTCGAGCGCCACCCGCGTAGCGGAGAGCGCCCCGGCACCCGCCGCCGGATCGCCGATCGCGCTCGCGTCGAAGGCCAGGCGCTCGAGGCCCACCGAGACGAACGCCGCGTTGCGCGGCAAGGCCGGGTCGCGCCTCGTGTCGAGCGCCACGTCCGCGCCGATCGTGCTCAGGCCCTCGCCCTCCAGCTCCCCGAACGATACGCTCGAATACCGCGCCTGCGCGCCCGCGCGCAGCCACGTGCGCGGCGCGCTCTCGGCCCGGCCCCAGAAGGTCTGCCGCGTGTCACCCAGCTCGTAGAACGGGTTCTCCCGCCTGGTGATGCCGCCGCCCCCGACGACGCGAGCCACCGATCGCCGCGAGAACGTGCGCTCGACCTCCACCTGCGCCTGGCGTTCGCCGCCCCACGTGAGCGGCGTGGAGATGCGGGTGCGGGGCCCCAGCACGTCGACGAAACTGAAGCGCGCGCCATAGGTGAATCCGTAGCCTTCCCGGTAGTCGAGCACGGGCAGCCACATGCCGCCGGCCATCACCCGTTTCATCGGACCGGGTGTCAGGTCGGTATCCGAGACGCCGGCGCGCTCGTTCACGACGATGACGAGCAGCACGCGGGTCGGGTCGTCGATGGACAGAAACCGGCGCCGCACGTCGACCCCGGCGAAGCGTCCGCTCTGCTCGAGTCGCGTCGCGACAGCGGCCAGCAGGGCGTCGCTGGCCTCCTCACCGGTCACCGCTCCGGCAATCGCCAGGACGTCGGCGGTCGGCGTCGTGTGGTTGCCGTGCACGATCACCGACTCGACGACACCGGCCGGCGCGGGCGGTGGCGGCTGCTCATGTTGCGGCTCCGCGCCATCTGCCTGCGCGGGCCGGGCACTGGCGGGACCGGCCACCCACAGGACGAGGAGCAGCGCCAGCAGCCTCATCGGATCTTGTAAGTGACGTCGGCCTGGCGGTAGTCGTGATACTCGACGCGATAGCGCGCGTCCACCGGGCCCACGGCCAGCGCCATCCGGAAGCGCATCTCGATGTCCTTCGGCAGCCACACGTCCGGGAACG
>Ga0105103_10000254_pt1 | contig 29898 bp, 47 predicted proteins | sample PPLLaktember2015_2_FD_79107 | JGI IMG/M metagenome (GOLD analysis project Ga0105103, IMG submission 79107) | Freshwater sediment microbial communities from Prairie Pothole Lake near Jamestown, North Dakota, USA - PPLs Lake P7 Core (6) Depth... | ecosystem: Environmental > Aquatic > Freshwater >...
ATTGGGCAGCATACGAAGGACAGGCTGATTATATCGCTACTCATGTTTGTGCGAGAAAGGTTTTTCGTAAATTTCCTAAAATCAACTACGCTGAAGCGGCAATACCGAGAGCTTGCCTTGTCTGGACAGATAAAACCGAACAAAAAATGTGTATGAGAAATCTTGCAGCGGGTCAATCTCTCGGCAATCTTCTCGCAGCTCTCAGAAATTCGCCATTGCCCAGCTACGAGACTCCCGATCAATCAGTAGTCACTGAGACGCAACAAGCTCACCCAGCCGCACAATGCCGATTAGACAGCTATAGGGCAGGTACATTATGTACAATGGAATGGGATGATACCATAATACCTCGTGTATCAAATTCTGTGTGTCCTAATCGGCCTAAATGTTGGTTTAAGGATTGATGACTAGTCTTAATGTTGGTACAATGACAAAGATGATTTTCATTCGCATTGAAATTTTTCTCCTTCTGAAAATAGCCCGATTTCTTCCGGCTATTTTTTTATTTTCTTGTACTACAATACCCGAAGATATTTTTCTTAAAACTTACAAGCCAATTTTCGCTAAACATGGTATCAATTTTCGCATTGACTACCAGCATTTTTCTGAGCGTGAAAATATCACAGCCTATAAAAACGGAAGCGATTGGACGATTACCATTCACCAAGGTTTCTTAAAACACCCAGCAATCAACAAAAACGGGCTTAAAATCGCCGTTTGCCACGAAGTAGGACATTTGCTAGGCCCAAAGTTAAACGGCTATCTGTATGCCGACGAACGAGATTCAGACGAATATGCAATTGTGGCATGTAGTTCTACGATGAAAATGGATCGAGAAGAAATTATTGATGGTATAGAATCAATTTATAATTGGTACAAACTTTACCCTGTTTATGACAAAAAAAAATATCCTACCGCACAGGAACGGAAGGATATCATGATTTTTTCGCTAAATAAGTATCTCTAATGCTTCCATCAATTTACCTTTCCGATTCATCGAAAGATCGATCACAATTTACACGTTTAATATAATGCATCAATTTAGACTGTACAAAGCTATCCATGTAAATCGTATCTAAAGCTATAATTCCATTCTCTGATGTAAGTTTTATTTGATCATCTATATAATCATATTCAGCATAAACGCCGTCACCTAAATATTCTTTCTTCATTTATTTATGTTTCCAACCTTCCATTCCTATGCTTTTCTTCCTACCATTTTTAACCCAATTTTTCGCGAAATCCATTGCATCTTTTTTGCTTGTAAAATCTACTTCAAGAACTTCTCTTTCCCCGTATTCATTCATGATAAATATCTGATATGTACCGCACAAATCAGCTCTAAAGACGAGTTCAATGTCTTTCATTTTTATCTCACTCATAAAGTCTAAAATTGTCATAATTTTTCTTACCATTAGTGCAAAAAACCTTCATTGGTAACGCACATTGACAATCTGGGTTATTGCAAAAATGTTTTCTTAATCTCGCTCTTTGCGAACATGTTAGATATGTCATATCTACGAGATAGCTTTCTCCGCTAGACTTTGATACCGCCATATCAATGACATGCATTGTTATCGGTTTTTGTATTTTATGAAATCCACCCATGAGTTTAATCGTTTTCATTCAAATTTCTCCTTAAAAAGTTATCTAATATCTACAAAATAGCGGCAAAAATCGCAACGATAAAAGCGATTGCAGCAAGAAAAATTGGTATCAATAACGGCGATACGAGAATCAAAAAAAGAAGTACAGCAATCACAAACAAACAACCATTCTTTTCTTTGACGACAATAACCGTTTGTTCGCTTTTTTTCTCACTTGGATTCGAGTAATTCTTATAACCAAACATGATTTACTTTCTAAATTTCGGCGTGTAATTTTCGCCATTTCTGTAATTTTTGATTGAATTGATCAGATTGAACATAATCGTGTGATTTATGTTTTCAATTTTCTCATGCAATTCGGATATTCTCGTAAATGTTTCTAGTATCTCTGGATAGTGTCCTTGGCAACAATCACACACGCCATACCAAGATTTAAGCTTTTCCGATGGAGAAGGTTTAAATTCGTATACTTGCCGCTTGTCGTTATCAATTGCGTTGCAGCATATACAACAGATTCTTAAGTATCTTTCTTGCATAAATACCATTTTAAAACCCTTCTAAAGTGTTACCTTCGCTGATGAATTCTTCGTAAAGATCCCAGCCTACAGAAGTTATTGAATGATTCCTAATATCCATCGACAAAAAGCCTACTTCACATCCCGCTTTGTTTATGTATATCGCTAAAAGCTTATGGTTTTGTGTCGTTTCTCCTATTTTCCATTTAAAAAATACAGGTTCTTTTATGTCTACAACAAAAGCTACTTCTTCAAAGTTTTTAATCATTACATTCCTTCAATAATTTCTAAAATTTCTGTCCAATTCACATCTTTATAACAATCTTCTTTTCCTTCGCTTTCATAATCTGGAATCCCTTCGGGATAAAGATCTTTTATAAATTCCTCTACTCTCGTTTCATTATACAATGATGATTTTCTACGCAGTATATTATACAATCCTTCGTCATTACTTATTAAAACGCCTAATGACCATGTTTCCCAATTTGCATAACCATTGCAAGTATCTTCGATGTTTCTCATAATTCAATCTCCCTATCCTTCAATGTTTTCTATTCAATTGAACATATCTTTTCTTAATGCAATATTCTTGTCTTTCCTCTTCATAATCCGCACCAATTTCTCTAAATAATTCTCTCAAAAAGTCTTCAGCTTCGTCAAAAGTACAAAAGTTTTCATCTTCAAAAACTCTATTACCAGCCCAATCTTTAATTATGTATTCTTTAGATATCATTTTTTTACCTCTTTAATTCCAACTAAGATTAATTCAAAATATGTTTCATAATGCATACCGAATCGAGCAACCATGCATTCATCGGTGTAAATCGAAAGACTGGTTAAAGGGAATATTCCTAAAGAAGTTTTACCCATGGTTTTAAGCATTAGGTTAAGAAATAGATACGCGCGATTAGGATTAATTCGTAAATGTTTTGCATAAGGATTATCAAGAAGAGGTACATTGCTATAAACCATCCTACCGTTTTCAAATGATAAACAATTTTCTTCGTTTTTCTTTGTTGGTTTTATCAAGCAAATAGACTCAAAAAACGCTAAAGACTCTTTATCTTCGAGTACCATGCTAGGTTTTTCTGTAGGCCAAACATTTTTAGTGTTAGGATAAGAAAAACCATTGACGATAGAACCATGCTCATTAACTTTTAAATCTTCGATTCCTTCGGGCAAAGTAATTTGCTCGTTTTTGTATCGCAATAAAGCAAAACCATCGGTAACTTCCGCCATACCAGTAGTTACATGGCATACTGAAGAATATATTCTTGGTGATTTTTTTCTTAATGCAGGTAATACCGTTAACATTTGCGTGATTATTTCGTGAACTCTTTGATTATCTACTATCATATCTTTCTCCATTGTTTATCGAAATTTTCCGCTGATTTTTTAGAAACTAAATTGTCTAATATATAACCTCTAACTACTTCCCTATCGTAACTATCCCCGCCACCAAATTTATGGGAAAAATTAGGTTTTAGTGCTAATTCACAAACTGCTATCATAATCTTTTTTCGAGTAATTCCTTTAATTGGATACAATCCATCTTTGCCATAAAAACTCATTAAATAATCGATAAATCCATTCGTATGTTTCATTGTTGTTTTATCTCCATTTCTTTATTGATTTTCAGGAATTACCCAATAGCAATTGTTTTTATACCAGCCACATTCTACGCAATATGGCCAACTCATTTTTTCACATAACATCAACATAGATTCTCTATGGTTACCATCGAATGATAAACCGTGATCATATGATGTTATTATTTTGTTCCCTTCGCCGTCATCCGCACTAATACGGCTACCGTTTGAGTTTGTTGGGCCGTGGAATTTCGTTTTAATCGCTTTCATTTTTTTGTCTCCTTAAGTTTGTTTGATCTGTCTTTCATTCTTTGTTTAATTCCAATTTCCATCAAAATAAAATCACGTACTACTTCCCTGTCAAAAGTATCTCCACCACTAAATTTGTGAGAATAACTAGCGGAAAGCGATAACTCACAAACTGCATCTTTGATTTTTTTGGGTGTTATTCCCTTTATCGGATATAATCCGCCTTTGCCGTGAAATGACATGAAATAATCGATAAATTGATTTGTTCTATACATTGCTCTCTCTCCATTGGCTGATTGTTTATAAAGATTTACTATCAAACTTGTATTGCAATCTTTTTTGGCAAGCTAAGGCTAGTAGCGCGCCTTCACTTGTACATTCAAAATTGTACGATATGACTCCATCTTCGAATGACTTGCCGTCATATCGCATTACAGACCAGACAGGCCTTTTTAACTCTTCGTCAAATGTTCTTACGGTTTTTACTTGATATATGTGTGTGTACATTTTGTTATCTCCCAGAGTCATTTATCGGACACAATACCTATTGCACAGACTATGCCAAGTCATAACTACCTATATTCATTGGGTATGCAGGGTAAAAGTGGTATACTTTTGATAGAAAAGCGGTATATTAATGATATGAAATATGATCAAAATGATACTATTAAAATAAAAGTGTATATTCGGCGAATGGTATGCGCTAAACTAATATAACAATAAAACCAACAATAACAGGTCGTTAACGAACTCAATGCGAAGCGAACAAACAAATGAAGAAATCATAACTATTTTATCGGCAATAAAATGGGGAACACCAATCCATAGAATCGTTAAATTATACTTGTTAATGGAATTAATACGTAACAAATCAAGTAGAAAAAATACGGTAAAAGATACAAAAACATCGTTAAGAACACTATACAATCGTATCGATGATATGAGATATGAAAAGCTTGAATATGATGAATTGACAAACAAAAATGATATAGAAGTAAAGGTTAAATAGAATGACTTTAGGTAGAAAAACAGGCGGGCGAAACTTTCAAAAAGGGCAAATATCGAATCCCAATGGCGGCCCGAACATGCCGAAAGAAATCAGAGAAGCACGTAAACTAACACAAAATGAGTTTGTTAAAATAGCGTGTAACTTAATCAAATCAACGAGAAATGAACTACAAGATGTTTTAGATAACGAAGAAACTACCGCACTAGAACTAATGATAGGAAACATCATAGTCAAAGCAATCGACGATAAAGATCATATGCGAGCTGAGTTTTTACTCAACAGAATCATCGGCAGGGTAGCTATATCAGCTGATATAAACATGACTCAAGATAAAACTCCAGTAGTCAATTTTGGAATCGATACACAAGTCATTGACGTACCAAAACTAGCAACAAGTAGCATAATAGAGCATGAAGAAAACATGATAGAACAAAATGGCTGATATTAGAATCCCACCGGCATTTGTTGATTTGTTTAATGATACATATCGTTATTATGTCTATTATGGTGGGCGAGGTAGTGCCAAATCACATAGCATTGCACGTTATCTAATCGTTCAAGCTTTAAGATCACCAATTAAAATACTATGCACTAGAGAACTACAATCATCAATAATGGAGTCTGTTCATTCACTACTATCTGGCGTAGTTTATCGATACAAACTTGAGCCATACTTTCAGATAAAATTGCATGAATTAATGTGTATTAATGGTAGTCAATTCATTTTTAAAGGCCTTGCCCACAATATCGAAGCGGTTAAATCTACTGAAGGAATTGACATTTGTTGGATAGAAGAAGCGGACAAAGTATCGCAAGCTAGCTGGGATATACTCAAGCCAACCATAAGAAAACCACATAGTAAACTGATAATATCATTTAACCCTACGCACGAAGATGATCCCGTTTATCAAGAATTTATTGTTAAACAACAGCCTTTAAGCGTAGTTAAAAAAGTTAATTGGAACGATAACCCATACTTTCCATTAGTATTAAAAAACGAAATGGAACATATGAGGAAAACAGATTATGAAAAGTATTTACACGTTTGGGAAGGTGAATTAAGGACAGTATCAGACGCACAGGTATTTAAAGGAAAGTATAGTGTAGAAGAGTTCTCTTCGGAAGGAATAGAAGCTTTTTATCACGGCATGGATTTTGGTTTTGCTAAAGATCCATCTACAGTTATTAGATGTTTTATCAGGAATAGGAATTTATATATTGATAAAGAAGCATATGCGCATCACGTAGAAATTGATGATTTAGGAAAGCTAATTAAGAAAGTAATAGCAGGAAAACATTATAAAATATTTGCTGATTGTGCTAGGCCTGAAACAATATCATATTTAAAAAATCAAGGATGGAATATACAAGGCGCGGACAAATGGAATGGATCAATCGAAGATGGAGTAGAATTCATTAGAGGAGCATTTGACAAGGTAATTATTCATCCGACATGCAAGCACACAATCGAAGAATTCAAACGATATTCATTCAAAATAGATAAGCATACAACGGAGATATTGCCTGTAATAATAGACGATTACAATCATATCATAGACTCAATTAGGTATTCGCTCAATAACTTCATAAAACGCAAAGTTACGATTTATGATGTGGGAGTTATGTAAGATGAAATATGAATCTATAGAATGGAATGGTGAAAAATATTACAGGTATCCACAATCAAAAAGAGATAAATATTTCCATAGAAGAAAGCAAACTAACCTAAAAAGAATAAGGATATATCTTCATCAAGAAACATGGGAACACTATAATGGAACCATACCAAAAGGATATCATATTCACCATATTGATGGAGACACACGAAATAATTCAATCGAAAATTTAGAGTGTTTAACTCCAAAAGAGCATGTAAATAAACATCCAATGGTAGGCGATAGATTAGAAAAGCAATTACTTCATTTAGATAAAATCAGGATATTAGCTAAGGTATGGCATAACTCAGATGAAGGAAAAGAACATTGTGCCAAGATATCAAAAGAATTTAGAGACTCTCCAAAAGGCAAAGGCTTTCATAAAAGAATAGCAAAGTTATCTTATAAAAATTTTAAACCTATTGAAAAAAATTGCGAACAATGTGGCGTAAAATATATGACTAAAACACATGGCAATTCAAATAGGTTTTGTTCAAAATCATGTGTTAGTAAGCATAGAAAATTATCAGGTATAGACGATATTATTTCTATATGTGCTCTCTGTGGTAATGAGTTTAAAAAAAACAAGTATGTTAATAAAAAATATTGCTCAAACGATTGTAGAATAAAAATATAAAAGTTACTATTTACGATAAAGGTGTTATGTGAGATCATAATATCAGAGGTGCAAAACTATGAAAATTAAACGTAAATATAATAAAGTTAGTGCAAAAATAGAACCAACTAATGAAATGAAAATGAACTCAATGACAGACTTTGTTAGGGGAGTAGGAGCGAATCTATCGCAAACTGACTCACTCATGTATAACAATCGTGGTCATGCAATATCATTAAACAGAGCACTATTAGCACAAACATATCTTGAGCATGGTATTGTTCAAGTTTTAATTGATCAACCGGTAGACGATGCATTTAGAGGCGGGATAACGATAATCTGTCCAGAGTTATCACCCGATGACATCAAAGATATTGACTCTTATTTAGACAGGGAACAAGTCATTAATACCTACGCGCAGGCTTTAAAATGGTCAAGATTATATGGTGGCGCTGGTATCATCATTAATGCCGGTCAAGACTTTACAAAACCGATTAGGATTGCGGGAATAACAGAAAAAACTAAACTACTATTTCATGCTGTGGATAAATGGGAATTATCATTTATGCCTCGTGGCAATGCAATATTGGATCAATTAGCAGAGCAAGATATTGATGACTGTCCATACAATTACTATGGTCATAAGATGCATAAAGACAACGTGATAAAGCTTAAAAACAAAGATGCGCCAAGCTTAATACGTGGGCAATTTGGTGGCTGGGGAGTGTCAGAATTAGAAAAGATACAAAGGTCATATAATCAATACATGAAACATCAAAATGTCATATATGAGTTACTTGATGAAAGCAAGGTAGATGTATTCAAAATATCCGGTTTTAATAGTTCTATATCAACTCCCGATGGAGCAAGATTAACCGCACAACGTGTTTCAGAAGCGGCGAAAATCAAAAACTATCAGAATGCAATCGTTGTCGATTCTGAAGATGAATACGATCAAAAAACATTAGCTTTTGCGGGTTTATCAGAGATATTGACACAAATCAGGATAGGTTTAGCTTGTGATTTGCGTATGCCAATGACTAAACTTTTTGGAATATCAGCCGCTGGGTTTAATAGTGGTGAAGATGATATCGAGAATTATAACTCTATGGTTGAGTCTGAAATCAGGTCAAAAGTTAAAACTGGAATGATCACATTACTAAAAATAGTAAGTCAAAAGGTGCTAGGTTACATCCCTGAAAACATTGACTTTGAATTTAAACCACTAAGGATAATGACAAATAAAGAGCAATCTTTAATCAAAACAGAAGATTTAACACGAGTTATATCTTGCGTCAATGGTGGCTTATGTACTACTGATAAAGCGGTAGAATTAATAAATACAGCTAAGATATTTGATATCGATTTAGACCCAAATGAGACATACTCATTGGAAGAGTTAAAAGAAATGGGTATTGATGAAATCGAAGCACCAAAATCAAGTCAAAGGTCACAATTTCCGGGAAAATAATAATGACTAAGATACGATTAGAGTCTGTTCATTACAAAGATATATGGCATAAAAAACTTGCCATATATCTATACAAACATATCAAGGCAATGGTATTCGATCCATTGATAGAAACATCAAATGAAATAAATAAAAACGCAAAAGACGATGCATTAATTAAAGCTTTAAAAGAAGGCTTGATAATGTATGTAGATGGTAAATTTGTGGGCAAGTTTTCATCTAGAATCAACATACAAATGAGAATTATTGGTGCGGTATTAAAGAAAGGTGAATGGCATATTCACAAAGACTTTCTACCTTTTGTTGTTAAAGCTACCATTGCAAGGAACATAAGTAACTCTGCGATATTTAACAAAGCAATAGAAAGTAGGTTAGAAAAGATACTGTTAAACATGCCAATACTTCTTGCCGATTTGAAGAAAGACGATAAAGAGTTAATGGCAATAGCCGACGAAACACTCACAAAACTAAACTTTAAAATGAAAACTACGCTAAGAAAATCAATTGCTGTCCAGCCTAAACTAGACCCTGAAGGATTGCAAAAGATAAGTAAAGACTATCTGACCACAATAGAACTACCCATTCGAAGAACACTAGAACGAGACTCTATAACAGGCATTAGAAAGTCATTTGATAATTTTGCTCAAGATACCGTTGAAAAGCTTCGTGCTGATCTTAATACAATGATTTTGGAAGGTGCGCCAAGAACTCATATACAGCAATACATTCAAGCAAAACTGAACATATCAAAGCAAAGGTCGATATTCATTGCCCGCCAAGAAACGGCATTATTGACAGTAATGTTTAAACGATCCCAATATCAACAATGGGGAATCAATGAGTATAAATGGTCTAGTGCAAAAGATCATATAGTTAGAAAGCGACACATGGAATTAGATGGACAAACCTTCGATTGGGATCATCCACCAATAGTGAGCGAAGCCAATCAACCGGAAAGACGCGGCCACCCTGGCATGGATTGGAATTGCCGTTGTGTGGATATCCCAATTGCCGATGTGTAGACATACCAATAGCAGATTTATAAAGGAAAAAAATGAAAATCGATTTAGGTTGTGGAAGAAGAAAGAAAGCAGGTTTTTTTGGAATTGATTGTCAACAATTAGATGGAGTTGATTTAGTTTGCGATTGCAACGAAACAATACCATTAGATGATAATGTTGCCGACGAAATGCATGCTAATGACTTTTTGGAGCATATCAATAACGATAAACGTATTCATATAATGACAGAAATTTGGCGTATATTAAAGCCAAACGGATTGTTTTATTCTTTTACACCATCTACAGATGGAAGAGGTGCTTATCAAGACCCTACCCATTATTCATTCTGGAATGAGAATTCCTTCTGGTATTATGCTTATGATAATTGCAGAGCATTATACAATATTAGACCAAAATTTGAAATATTAGGTTTATCAACTACGGCAAAGGATGTAAGCCAAGTTTGTCATGTAGTCGCTTTGCTAAAGGCGATAAAATGACTAAATATTCAATAGTAGTATCTTCACATAATGCAGAAGTTTTAAATAACAATCTTTTAAAATCACCTGACATATTCAACCATGATTTACATATAAAATATGGATATACTAATGTTTGTAAAGCATACAATGAAGCTATCAATGAGTGTTCAGAAAACATAATAATATTTGTACATCATGATGTTTTGTTGCCAAATACATTTTTCAATGACTTAGAACTCTCTTTGAATAAACTAAACAATACTAATTGGGGAGTTCTTGGTTCAGCGGGAATGAGAATTAACGGAATAGCATCTGCAAATGTAACTGATAGAGGTTTTTTATTTAGAACAATAGAAAGTAAGCCAACATTAGTAAATACAATGGATGAATTGATTTTAGTGGTTAGAAAGAGTTCTTTCCCAATTTTGAAATTTGATGAAAAAATAATCAATAATCATCTATTTGGTACAGATATTTGTTTACAGGCAAGAAAACAAGGAATGACTAATTACATAGTTGATATTCATTGTTTTCATAACTCTTCACTTGTAACAATTCCAGCTAATTATTATGAAACTGAAAAATATATCAGAAAAAAATGGGAATGTTATCTTCCAATTTACACAACATGCAGCAATATAAGGTAATCAATGAATATAAATATAATCGCGCCTAATTACTGGAATGAGTGCGGGGGTATCAGAGTTCTGCATTATCTAGGCTATTTGTGCCATACTTTAGGCCATAGAGTTAATATGAATTGCCATGTTCTTAATCAACAATGGGGTAATTATTCAAAAGAAAGTAGCCGGTATGATTTGAGGATATTACCGGAAGTTTACCCTGTTACTTTTAAAGATGGAATAAATACAATTAGATGGGTTTTATACTTTCCGGCAAAGTTAGGGAATGGACCTAGCCATTATCCAGATTATGAATATGTTGTGTCTTATCATGATGATTATTTAGAAGCGGCAAAGAAGGCCACAAATCAAAAGATAGTGGAGACTTTCTTTTTACCATATCTAGACATGATAGGTATCAATGACGATATTGAGCGAGTGAATAATGGTGTTGTATGGTATGGGAAAGGCCCAAATATAACTCCACATGAAATAGATGGTCTACCGATCATAACAAGAGAATGGCCTACTCCACGCTTTAAATTGATCCATCTTTTAAAATCAACAAAAACTTTATATTCATTTGATTATCATACAGCGGTCAATAGTGAAGCTTTAATGTGTGGTTGTGATGTTATGATATGGAATGGTAATAAGTTTGAACCTTACTATCAAAAAAACCCTGATGAAGCTATAATGAATATGAGCAATGATATATTGTTAGTTGATAAATTTATAAACAATACAAAAATTCATTTTAATATTAAATAGTAAGGTGTTTTTATGAAAGAAACAAAAGCTATTGGTAAAGTAATAAAGATGCCATGTATGAGGCGCGGACTTTGTGCTTACTCAAATGAAACTGTTTTAGTGACTCAAGAAACACTAGAAAAGATTTCAAAGTCAATAATGGGTGTTCCTCTGGTCATTGACCATCCAAGTGATCTTATTACCGATGAAAACATTGGCTTACTACCCGTAGTAGGTCGTGTTGCTGATATGCATTATGATTCAAAAGATGATCTCTGGTATGCACATTTTGTTGTAGATGATCAAAAAGGCATTGATTTGTTAAATGATGGTTATGGGATATCTACCGCTTGGTTTGGCGATAAATATGGAAGCGGCGGGACATTAAACAATGTTGGCTATGATAGAGAATTGCTTGAAGGAAGATACGAACATTTAGCAATTGTTAAAACGCCAAGGTATGAGATGGCTATAAATCCAATATATTTAAATAGTAATTGCAAAGAGGACGATGATATGAGTATCATTAAAGATGATAATATTATCACAAATTCTAATACTGAGAGGAGCCAATCAATGATCGGCAAGATATTTAAAAAATTAGTCTCTCGTGAAGAGATAAAAACTAATGAAGGCGAGGAAATCTACGTCAATGTTGACGGGCAAGATATCGCTATTTCGGCCATGGTAACAGAGCTGAAATTGAATAAGAAAAATGAAGAAGAGAAAAAAGAAGAAAAGAAAATGGCTAATGGCGGCGATGAGGTCGATGTTGACGGCGAGAAAATCAGCGTTAACGAATTAGTCAAGCGATACAAAGCAGGATGCGGCAAAAAGAATGAAGCCGATTCTGATGCAGAAAAGAAAAAAGAACTCGAAAAAAACGAAGCTGATGAGAAAAAGAAAAAAGAACTAGAAGAAGAAGAGAAAAAAGAATCAAAGAAAAATTCAATCGAAGAAGAAGAAACAAATAAGCGCTTTGAAATGATCAAAAGCATTCATGAAAATGGAATGACTTATGAACTTGAAGACAAGTTTTTGAGCATGAAAGAGCGAGTAGAAATGGGCAAAAAACTTTACGGTAAGAAATAATCTTATTATTTATAGGAGATTTATATTATGGCTTTGAATCAAAACCAATTTGGTATGTTAACAACTGTTGGAACGCGCATTAGCGGACCAACTTTGACAGTAGAATTTTATGACGCTAGTGCATCGACTACATTAGTAGCAGGTGAAATGGTTGTCATTGGTGCGACAGTACGACCAAACGTCACGAAAGTGATCAAAGGAACAGCTCTTACTGATGCATACTTCGGTGTTGTTCTAACCAATCCTCTCAAAGAATCGTGGGTAACTGGCGAAAAGCTTGAAATCGCTCTTATGGGTTCTATCGTTACGATGACAGCAAGTGGAGCTTTCAACGCCGGTGTATCGTTACAGTATGCATATGACACATTCAAAGTAGTAACACAAACCGCTTCAAATACTATCATCGGTGTCGCTCTAGACAACTCGACAGGCAACGCTGCATTGGTCAGAGTGTTCGTTTTTCAAAAAGCAATCTCAGGTGCGACAGGAGGAGTAGGACCAACAGGAGCAACTGGCGTAACAGGAGCAACTGGCGTAACAGGCGTAACTGGCGTAACTGGCCCAACTGGTGCTGATGCCTAATCAATTTTAAACAAACGTGCGGTTTAATTACCGCACATTTTAAAAAGGAAAATAAAATGAAAAATCCATATAAGTTTTATGATCAGAATACTCAAGAGCTTCATAAGAATACATTGGGTTATTCGCAGCTCATTACTACCCTAACAGCGGTTGGTAGGAAAGTATCAGAGCAAAAGTTCTATGAGCTAGATTTTGCTGAGTATGTTCCTGTTGTAGTCGGAAATGGTGCTTATCAAAGAAGTATCATAAACTGGAGAACTTTCGTTAAAGATGAAGGCTTCGAAACTGGTGTTATCTCCAACTCTGGTAACCAAGCACAAATCCCCCTGGTCGATGCTGCATATGACCAGATCAGCCAAACAGTGTATAACTGGGCTAAAGGAATGGTATATAACATTTTTGAGCTTGAAGAAGCAATGCGGGCGAATACCCTGTTTTCACTTATTGAAGCACGAGAAATTGCGCGCCGCAAATCTTGGGACCTTGGATTGCAGAAGGTAGCCTTTCTTGGTTATGGTGCTGATAAGGGATTGCTCAATCAAGCTACGGTTACTGTTGATTCAGCAACGATCACCAAAAAAGTTTCTGCAATGTCAGCAGCAGAATTTAATACTTTTGTTGGTGCAATCTATGAAACCTATAGAAGCAATAGTGCAAGGACTGCAAAACCTACTCATTTTATTATGCCAGAAACGGATTTTAACGGATTAATATCGTTTCCTGATGCTATATATCCTTTAAAAACGAAGCTTGAACTTCTTGAGCAAGCGTTTAAAACGATAACATCTAATTCAAACTTTAAGATTCTTCCTTGTGCTTATTGTGATAAGGCGAATTTTGATACAACTAATAACAGATATGTACTTCTTAATTATGATGAAGCATCTGTTAAAATTGACTTACCAATTCCTTATACGATGAGCCAAGCTGGCACGGTAAATGGCTTCTCCTGGGAGAATGTAGGATTCGGAAGTTTCACTGGCGTAGTCGCCCAACGTGAAAAAGAAATGATTTATTTCGGCAACACAGCAGCATAAGGATAATGCATGTCAAAAGTAGAGAGTAAAAAAGAAGATACGGCAAAAGTGCGTATCTTCTCCAAGCGCGAAGGTGATGTTATTTGTCCCGATGGTATTGTGATGAAATTCCAGCAGGTAACATTAGTATCTAAAGAGACGAAGGAATGGCTCTTTACATCATTTCCTGAATTAATGCTGAAGGTTGATTGATGATTACTGTAAGCGATATCGATGTTGATGATTTCAAGGACTTTTTCGTTCGAGATTTTCAATACGCTATCGCTTCTGGGCAAACGGAATCTGTATACGAGTGCCAAAAAGATTATGTGATGGATTCGGACATTACGAAATCTTTCAGTGAAGCTAAAATAAACTTCAATGAAGCTCTTTTTGGAACAGATGATTCCCTAAGAATCACATTTTTATATCTAGCCGCACATTATTTGGTGAATGATTTGCAGACATCCCAGCAGGGATCAGGATCTAGCGGTTTCTTTCCGGTTAGTTCAAGATCGGTTGGTGGTGTTTCAGAGTCTTATTCGATTCCTACATGGATGCTTAAAGATCCAGTCTTAGGAGCTTTTTCAACGACAAGGTACGGTCAAAAATATATCTCACTGATCAAGCCGCTACTTATCGGCAATGTGGTTGTATGCGAAGGTGCTACAACGTACAGGTGATTTATGAGCGACATCGAATATAAATATGATGAGACAGAATTAAAAAACATAATCAAGTTTTTATCGAAGAATCACACGGTAAAAATAGGTGTTTTAGGAAAATCTAAAAAAGGTGTCTATGAGGGTATTGGTGCGGTTGAATTGGCAGCACAGCATGAATTTGGGGCATATTCGTATCAAATAGATGCTTATATTCCTAGACGATCTTTTCTTGAGTTAACTAAAGAAAAGAAAATGATGAAATATCATACTTGGCTACTTACAAAGCAAAAAACAATTTACAAAAAAATCGCAGATGGTAAGGGCGAACAATTTTTAAATTTGATCGGTACGAAATGGGTAGCTTGGGTAAAAGAAACATTTATGGCTGAAGGACCGGGCTGGAAAGAATTATCAGAAATAACAATTCAAAAAAGACGAGAAAAATCAGGAAGAGCAGCAGGAAATGAAACAGCGGAGACATTTCCAATTTTAAGAGATACTGGTGCTTTGATGAGAAGTATCACCCATGAGGTCATAAGTGATTAAAGGATGGTTCCCAAATTTGAATAGTGCTGTTATGGCTTGGGCGCAAGTTACCCGTATTTTCATAGTGGGGAAAAGACAAGAAGATTATAAAACTTATGAAACATTCTATGAGTACAAACTAAAAATATTCAGAGTACCAACTGGCCAGCAGTTAGAGATGAAAAAAGAGGGTCAACGCTCTTGGAATAATGAAACGATTTACACAGATAATTCAGTTAAAATTGATGTTGATGACATAATCTATTTTGATAACATAGAATCAAAACGATACAGGATAATGAATAAGACAGATTATAGTGACTTTGGTTTTGTAAAATACGAAATAATGAGTGACTACGGATGACAATAAGAACAACGCCACAAATTATATGTGATATTTTAAAAACCTGCATGAAGTTAAGTGCGGATCAGATTTGGATTTATAACCAAAGGCGAGAGATCCCAAGCGATAAAAAACTTTATGTTGTCGTGGGAATGATGTCAGCTATTCCTTATGGAAATAACAAAAACTTCTCGACTTCTGGACAAGATAATTTATCTCAGTATATTAAAGAGATAATAACAATTGATTTATTATCATATTCAACTGAAGTTCAAGAAAAATATTCGATGGTTTTAGGTTCGTTAGTATCGACGTATTCGCAACAAATACAAGAATCATTGGCTTTAAAGATATTTCCAATCCCATCAAGTGTTTCAGATGTCTCATCAATAGAAGGTGCAGCTCTTTTAAATAGGATAGCAATTACTTTGCCAGTGCTTAGAAAGTACGATATGCTATTAGAAGCAAATTATTATGATGATATTCCTGACTTTACTCTGACTAATGAATAATGACTAATTATAGGGGTGCTATATGGCAATGATTAATATCAACAATGTTGTAAATATTAGTGTTTTATCACCGGCAGCAGGTTTAGCGCCTTACAATGTGAATAACCTTGTTTGTTTTACAAAAACCGATCCCGGCGTTACTGGACCATCAGGACCACTAGCGGCAGGCTTTGCCGTATATTCTAACTACACCGATGTTGAAACAGATTTCGGAAGTGGAACAGATGTTGCAACAGCGGCAACAGCGGTTTTTAGTCAATCACCAAACATCATTTCTGGTGGCGGTTATTTTGTCGTTGTTCCTATGCTTACAGATGAAGTCTTGGAGCAAGCGATCGTAAGAGCAAAGGGCTTGATATATTACGGTGGGTGCGCCGCAACCTTTACTCTTGGTGTCACAGGTCCAACCGGATATACGGGAGCAACAGGAGCGAATCTAGAAGCTCTCAGAGCAGCAGCTGTTGCACAGACAGAAAGAAAGATGCTATTTCTAGCCGATTCAGCCGTTGGTTCTCTCACGACTCCCGGTCTGGCATATACAGTACAAAATCAAAGCTTAGATAAAACGAGAGTTCTGCATGATACGGTAGCAGCCGATCTTCAGAAATTCATTTGGGGATATGCTGGCAGAGGCATGTCAACAAATTTCAGCGGATCAAATACCGCGACAACAATGCATTTGAAAACAATCAAAGGTTTGTCGTCTGATACGGGACTTACCCAGACGATTTTAACAGCCGCAAAAGCCGCTGGTGCAGATGTCTATGCTAATATCGCTGGTCAGGCTTGCGTGATGTCTCACGGTGCCAACGAATTTTTTGATGACGTTTACAACCTTAACTGGTTTGTTGGTGCTCTGGAAGTGGCAGGCTTCAATTATCTGAGAACTACTGGCACAAAGATTCCTCAGACTGAAGCGGGGATGGTCGGTCTAAAGAATGCCTATACTGAGATTTGTTTGCAAGCAGCAACCAATGGTTTCTTGGCTCCTGGTACATGGACTTCCCCAGATACTTTTGGCGATCCCGTAAATTTTCTAAGCAATATTTCGTCATTTGGTTATTTTGTTTATTCTTCGCCGGTAGCAAGCCAAACAGCAGCAGACAGAGCTTTGAGAAAAGCTCCTGTAGTTCAGATTGCGGTTAAATTTGCTGGTGCCATTCATTCGACGGATGTAATTGTTAATATTAACAAATAAAGGAATATAAAATGGGAACATTATCTTTAACGGGTGCAGATTCTATATATTTCGGATCGAGATTATTGACTAGTTTTTCTGCGGGCGAGGTAGCTAAATTAACATATGCAAACGATTTAGCTACTGTGAAAACAGGGAAAAATGGAAATACAATTTATGCATATAATGCAAGTAGCTCTCAATCTTCTCTCGAAATAAAGATTATTAAGGGATCGGATGACGATGCTTATTTACAAGAAAGAATACAAGGATACAGGTCTAATCCAGTCGGTTATATTGTTGACTTAGTTAATATTACAAAATCATATGGTGATGGCGGCGGTAGAGTTACAAATGAACAATTTCTACTTCAGGCGGGGATTCCCACAAAGCAAGTGGAAGCTACTGTCAATGTAGAGGGTGATACTGATCAAGCAATTGCGGTATACACATGGACATTTGCGAATACTCTTAGAAGTCAGGTTGTAGCAGTATGACAGAAAAAATTAAACTTCCCTCTGGTGCGGTTCTTGATGTAACTCTCATGCCATTTGAAACGGCATGGGAGGTATGCCAATTAGTTACGAAAGAGATTGAAAAATTATCGATCGATCCAAACGTAATGAATATTTTTTCCAGAGATGAAAAAACAGATGTTTCTTTTGCTGAATTATTTGATTTAAAAGGCCCGATTTGTGGGATTTTGTCAAATCCTATGCTGGTAGCGGCAGCTAAAGTTTGTTTTGCTAGATGCACGTATAATGACATACGAATCGATAAGAACACATTTGAAAAAGTAGAATGCAGAGGTGATTTTATTCCTGTAGTTTACTTCGTTTTAAAAGAGAATCTATCCCCTTTTTTCGGAAGTCTGCTTTCGTTTTTCTCAACGAAATAAAAACTAGCGAAGTAGACCCGAACTCACCTAAAATCAAAATAGAAATGTCATATCATCGGTGCATGGTTATGGAATTATCATTAGCTGGTTTTGGTTCTCCTGAAGTTCTAATGGGAACAAGAGTAGATTTAATTATTGATGCATATGATTATTTAAAATATAAAAATAAATATGAGCATCAATATTCTTTGCGGAGTAAGCAATCATGCAGTTAGGCGAATTATTTTTTAGCTTAGGCTTTAAATCTAAGGGTTTTAAAGAAGCCAAAGATTTTACTAAATTAATAAATGGAGCTAAATCTAGTCTTGACAAAATGAGTGCATCATTGTCAAAGGCTTCAAAAGTAACCACAACAAGTTTGGGGGAAATGAATAAAGGGTTTAAAGAAACCAATACGGTAATGGATCGAACTGTAAGTATTGCGATGGTTTTGAAAAATATGTTCTCAGGTCTTGGGAGCATTATTTCTACCTTGGCTAAAGGATTCATGGCGGCGGGTGCAGCGGTAATTTATTTCTTGAAGTCATCTAGCGATATAGCGGTGACGATCGATAAATTAAGTGCCGCTACGGGTACGGCAATCGGCAAGCTCTACAACATGAAAAAATTTGCCGCTGAAAATAACGTAGAATTTGACTCTATGGCTTCATCATTGGAAAGAGTCATAGGAATCGCTCAAGATATCCGCATTGGTAAATTAGTGCCTTCACGTTATTATCAAATGCTTCAAATTGATCCAATGGCTACATATGAGAAACAATTGGAACAGCTCTCTAAAGCTCTTAAACGCCATCCTGATCTTCAGCAAGCACTAGCGGGTGCGAGAGACTTAGGATTTACAAAAGACGATATCTACATCGCTCAGACAGTCGCAGACATCTATGAGAAATTGAATAAAGAGATAGGCAATAAATCTGATCACGACAGGATGATTAAATTCAATAAAGAATTAAATTCTTTCTTTGAAAAGATGCGGGTAAGTTTGGGTGGACTACTTATTCATTCAGCGCCTTTATTTGAAAGAATTTTGAAAAAAGTAGAAGAATTTGTAACTTATCTTAATTCATTAGATGCAACAGAATTTGATAAATTGATCAATGATTTTTTAGATGATCCATTAAAGACAATAAGAGAAAAAGTAGAAGAAATAATGGATCTTATTGAAGAAAGATTAGATGAAATATTTGATAATATAGAAGCAAGGATTGATAAATTCATTGCTAATTTCAAATTGGACCCTTTTAAAGCAATGTCAGATTTAACGGAAGGTTCTGGACTAGGACCAGCCTACCCAGCAGATACACAAAAAGCTAGAGTAGAACAAGTTATTGAAGGACTTCCAAAAAAAGTAGATGGGAAAATAACAATTCCTAGAGAAACTATCGAAGGTGCCAAGTCAATACTTCCTAAAAGGGTTATAAAATGGGGTAAAAAATTATTAAACCATTTAGGCATTAAACTTAATGAAACGCCATGGCAAATGCCAACATCGATGCCAACACCAACGGCAACATCGATGCCAACACCAACGGCAACATCGATGCCTACGCCGGTTCCAATTCCATCTTCGCTCCATTTTAAGGGATCGGTGATTAACGGCAAAGCTCCTTTATCTGAAGCGGATGAAATTAAAGCAATTCAACAGAGGTTAAAAGAGCACAACAGAAAAAGCACCGAAAAAAATAATAAGAAACAAATAGATGCCACTATTAATAAAGTGTTTGGAGGCAGTAAGGAAATTGGTAGAGAAGCAACTCCTGAAGAAGTAAAAGATTTTAAAGAGAAATTAAAAGGAGCGACTTTATATACCGATCCAGAAAAAAAACCAGTAGAGGAAGAATCTTATTTCGATAAATTAAAAAAATTTCTTAAAGAAACAAAAAAAGAAGGAGAGAGAATATTTGAATCTACCAAAGATCTTTTTAATTCCGATAAAAGCGGGACGGATTCAAATTATTACCAGCCACAATGGGTTCCTAGAAAAGATAAATTTGAGCCTGATATGCCTAAAAAAACGCCTGATTCACAAAAATATATGAATCCAAAAAAAGGCAGCGAAATGCCGGTAATTTTCAACATAGAAATTAATGAATCAAAAGATCCAAGAATGACAGCAGAAGTAATAAAACAAACATTTAGCAACTCATTCTGGCAACTTCAGAGAGGCGAAAGATGAGCATATTAAACACAGTATCATCAGGAGCATCAGCTATTGGTGTAGGGGGATCGATTCTCGGTCTTATCCCTATGGGGAAAGCGTTATTCATGCCTAAATCGGACGCTATTCCAAAGGGAATTGCAGGCTTTGTATTTGATATAAATCTAACTGAAAGTGTAACGCATAGTGCTCAAATTACCGATCATTATTCAGAAGATAATACTTATTTACAAGATCATATCGCCATTAGCCCTATGATGATTAGTCTAACGGGAAAAGTGGGAGAACTTGTCTGGCGTAAACAACCTCTAACAGAATTTCTATATGCAATGGTTGATAGGTTAACTCCATTGCGTATTTTTAAACCAGCTCAATCATTTCAAATGCAACAAGCTATCTATGAAATTGAATTAGCTAATTTCGCCAATGACTCTTTGCAGAGGTCTTTAAAAAGTCTTAAAGATGTTTTCAAAGGAAATGAGACTAAAACTAAGCAACAAGATGCATATGGTGTAATTGAAGGTTTTTTTAATAACAGAGCTTTGATGACTATCGAGACTCCATGGAGAACATTTGAAGACATGGTTATTGAAAGCTTTAATGTTTCACAAGATGAAACAACAGCAGATGAAACAACTTTCATGATCACCTGCAAACAAATGAGATTTGTTGGAATAGAAACCTCTCCTGGTTCATTAATTACGACTCGATATGATAATTCACAAATTGAAACTAAAGGTCTTCAAAAAGGCAACGCAGCATCTTCTGTTTTTATGTTAAATCGTATGGAAAAGATGGTGAACTAATGAGACAAATAACTAAAATATCCAATCAAACCAAGCAACAATTTAAATTTGTTATTGACGGTTATTCACCTGTAACAATAAATATTCAATTTAAATTGAGCCAATATGCATGGTTTTACTCTTTAAAATGGGGTGTTTTTGAATTAAACAATGAAAAATTAGTTTGTTCTTTAAACCTACTAAGACAGTTTAAAAATATAATTCCTTTTGGCATATTCATTTATCATCCTCAAAAATTAGATCCATGCGACATAAATGATTTTACGGTAAACGGTTTTGAATTTTATATGCTCGATGAATCCGACATAGAAACCGTAGAGGGATATTATGTCAAATCGTAAATTTAATAGGCAATTTATACTTCGGGTGGAAAGCAACGAAGGCGAGTATCACGAGATAATTAGCCCATTGACATGCGAATTTAATATCACGAGGCACAATCAAGCATCGACTAATGTAGCTAATTTTGTACTGTATAATCTTTCATCAGAGATACGAAATTCAATTTATAAATATTCTGGTGATGTTTGGACAGTTAGACAAATAGAATTTTATGCCGGTTATGAACAAATGAATGGCGGTCAATTGCCAAGATGTTTTAAAGGGCAGGTTTTAAATTGTTTCTCGGTACGACAGGGATCAGATTATAGAACAGAAATAGAAGCTTTCGAGATGTTTCCAGAATTAATCTATGATCAAATTAGCGAGACTATTTATAAAAATACTCCGACATCATTAGCTATAAAGAGAATCGCAAGTTCTGTCAAAGGACTCGGTGCGGTTACTATAAGTAAAACATATTCAGAATTAACAAAAAGGACAGTTTCAGTAATGGGTTGTCCATATGAAATATTAGTCGCAATTTCCAAGGGTAATTCTTATACCAACTCAAATTTTTATACCGATTCAAATAATGCTTATTTTATTCTACCAACAGAATTGGTTAATAATGAAGATTTAGTTTCAATAGTGGCTTCAAATAATAACGGTCTATTAGGAACTCCAAGGTATTTTAATGAGATGCTGGAAATCGATATGTTATTCGAGCCAAGAATAATTCCATCACAATTAATCTCGATAAAAGCTATTGATGATACTATGTTCAATGGTGATTATAAACTTGTTGGCTTTATTCATTCAGGTATTATATCTGGTGCGGTTAGCGGAGATTGCAAAACTGTTATGACATTGGTAAATATAAAACCTAGTGATATATTAATAGATATGGCAACAACTGAATATAGGTATTTATAATGGCAGTTAATACATTTGATCAGCCTATTTTTAATCCTCAGATTGCAGATGTTTTATCGTTAGTGAAACGAGAAACCATGCTGGAAATAAACTGTGTTCATGTTGGTAAAATAAAGTCATATACTTCGGCAACGAACACAGCAACAGTTACAATAAATGTGATCAGGAATTTAAAGAATGGAACAACTTTAGAATACCCAGAGTTAGAAGATTGCCCTGTTTTTATGCTCTATGGTGGAACAGCATCAATCACAATGCCGATCCAAGCGGGAGATGACTGTCTAATCCTTTTTAATGATAGATGCCTGGACGATTGGGCATTGTCGGGTGATATAGTCGCACCAACTGACACAAGGATTCATTCTCTTTCGGATGGTATTGTTCTTGTGGGCGTTAAGTCTATGGCTGATGTTACAGCGGTTCCTTCAAATTTATGCATCAATGGCGGCACAGGCTTAATAGAAATTAAAAACACCGTTAATGGTCTTGTTGCCCTAGTTGAATCATTGATTACAGTGATCAAAGGATTGACTACAATGGGATCGGCAACCAATCAAGCAGTTGATGCAGCTTCTAAACTTCTTTTAGATGCTGAGCTAGAAAAATGGAAACTAGTTTTTAAATAGAGGTTAGTCATGATATTTCGATCATTAGATAGCAATGGAGATTGGCGCTTCGGCGGCGGTAAATCATCATACACCAAAACAGGTGAAGCTATCCGTTTGAATCTTGAGACTACGATAAAAACATTTAAGGGCGAATGCTTTTTTGATCAAAATAGAGGTTTGCCATGGTTCGATTTAATAAATATCACCGATAAAGCAGCAGTCGTTTTATATATAAAGTCTATTATGATAAAATTGTATGGTGTTACTAAAGTTAATGCTTTAGAATATACGGTAGATATCAACAGGGTTTTTACCATAAAATATGATATTTCAACATTATACGAAACCAATCTCTTAGGAACGGTTGTAATATGAGCAGCAATTACGTATCAAGTTCTGGTCTTACGCTCCAATCTTTATCCGATATCGTAACAGAATTGGAAGATGGATTTAAAGCGATATACGGCACAGATATTAACGTCACGGCGAACTCTCCTGACGGACAAATGATTAACTTATTTGCACAAGCGAAGATGGATATTCTAGACTGCATTAATTCGGTTTACAATTCGTTTTCACCTTCAGCGGCTTCTGGTATTGTCTTGGACCAAAGAGCAGCTATAAATGGCTTAATTCGATCGGCAGCAACATACACAACCGTTGTCATGAATGTAATAGCAACTAAAACGGTAACTTTGGTTGGACAAGATAATGGCGTTTTAACTCCATTCACAGTAGCAGATCCCGCCGGGAACCCATTTTATTTACAAGTAGGTGCCACGGGTGTTACAGGAACAAATAGTTTAACTTTTATTGCTTCGGTTCCTGGTGCGATTGAAGTAGTCGCAAATACGATAACAAGAATAACAACTCCTTTGGCTGGTGTTACATCAGTAACAAATCCAAGCGGAGCTTTAAGTCAAGGGATCGCTGAAGAGTCTGACACAGATTTTAGATTACGAAGATCTATTTCTGTTTCAAATCCTTCAAGCGGTTATTTGTCAGGACTTATCGGCGGTCTTTTATCAATTCCCAATGTTTTACATGCCATTGTTTACGAAAATATTGGCCCAACTGGTGATGCCAACGGTATTCCTGGCCATTCTATTTGGCCTGTAATTGATTATATTGGCCCAAGTGGAGCCACAGGTGCCACAGGTGCCACAGGTGTTACAGGATCTCAAACAGCAATAGCAACAGAAATCTACAACCGAAGAAATGCTGGTTGTGGCATGACAGGTTCAATCACTGAAAATATTTTGCAATCGAACGGCTTTTATTTACCTGTGAAATATTCATATGTAAATTACCAAAATCTTTACATCCATTTGGTAATAACTTCATTGAACGCTTTGCACACTATTGATGAAACATATTTAAAAGCTAAAATCGCAGAAACCATGGCATATGGAATTAACGAAATTGCGGATTATTCTGAAATTTCAAGTTATGTGAAAACGATTGATCCATATGCAGTTATCATATCAGGAGGAGTAGGAACGACAGGACCGGCAGGAGCAACATATCCATATCTTCCGCCAACTTCTATTGTGAATCGATGGGTAGTGCAATCCGCAAACATAGATATTGACACGGTGTAAAATGGCAACTGATTTAGAAAATACGATTGAATACTATAAAGATCTTTTGCTTTATCAATATATCAATTGTGATAAAGCAAGAGCAACGACAGGGCTTTTGGTTACTCAAGCATTGGTTGATTTGTTGCCGATCGAAATCAACGCAGCTTTTGATGTTGATACAGCGACAGGACCACAGCTTGATATCATCGGTGAATATCTTGGTTTCGACAGAGTAGTTACAATTCCTATCGTCCGAACCTATTTTGCCTTTCAGGATCAAGAAAATGAGGGGTCAAATTTAACAGGTCTGACAACTTATGATTCTTCGGAGAATTTGACGACATATTTCTATTCATATGTTGATTCTTTGGGTACGGTTACAACTTTAAATGATGACGAATATAGAATTTTGTTGAAATTAAAGTCATATAAAAACCGATCAAATGGAACTACGCAAGAAATTAATGATGCTCTCTATGCTATCTTTGGTCTAAATATAATGATGGTCGATCAATTAGATATGAGCATCGCCTATTTTTGCACACCACAATATTCTCGTTTAGCACAGATTGCATTAGATGAAGAATTTTTACCAAAACCCATGGGTGTAAATATATTCGCGATTTTTGAGATATCGAATATAACGAAATTGTTTTCTTTTACCTCTCCTTATTTTAATGGGTTTACAGATTACAGCGCATATTTATCAAATTCGCTGATTTTAAGTGATATTGCAGGTACGATGAACACCGGTTTTGGGTCTACTGTTGATTCTGTTGGGACATTATTTCCTGTAGGTGCGGTGAGTGTAGCCGTTGAATGGGTAGAAATAGATCTTAAAAAAAATGGCGATGTTGGAACTGTTACGGTAAAATTATTTGAAACAATAGATGGTTTACCAACAGTCGAATTAACATCGGTTTCAGTGCCAGTATCCTTTCTTGGAGCTTCTGGTTCAATAGGAAGTGGTTATAGATTTACTTTCCCCGATACCATCTATTTAAACACAAATAGAAATTATGCTATTATGGCGGCTAAATCATCAGAAGATGAGCTTTTTACTTGGCCACATGCGCCTAGTACAGGTAAGTATTCAGATTTAATATATGGTTATAATATTACTGGCCCTACTGGTATCACAGGGGAAACGATTACAGGTCATCATATGGGGTTTAGTGCTAAAATAATCACATCAAGTTATAAAGAACAAGAAGATCTTTATGACGCAAAATTTTTAAGCTATGAGGACGCAATATAATGGCTGCACTAGCACCTAAAATTATAAAAGTATTCGCTGATATTGGAGCAACAGGGCCAACAGGAGCAACCGGATTAACCGCAACATATCAGCTTGTGCAATTCGGATCTTTAAAATCTGGAACACCATTAGCTACCAATGTTCCAGCGACAATTCAAGCTCTCAGCGAGTATGAATATGGTATTAAATCAGCTTTAATTAATGGCGCTCCTTTAGCTATCCAAGAAATTGATGCACTGAATTATTTGTTAACGTCAAGTGCTGCATATATTCAATGGTATGGGATAGGTCGATATAATGCTGCGATTGAATATTTCCTTGGTTCTTTTTGCAAAGATGATACATCTACCGGCAAAGTTTTATTCATTTCTCGAATAGATAATAACATAAATAATAGCGTTTTAACTTCTACAAATTGGATGCCTTTTGCGTCAAAGGAAATGAATAGCACAGCGACTCTTGATTATAATATTCCGGCATATGATATGTACCGTGAACATACCGCTGATACGGCAACAGGTATTGTTTTGCCTGAATCATCAGCTTTAAATAAGGGAAGATCTATATTGATACTGAATACTGGTGATCAAACAAAAACGATAACAGCAGCGAACTCAGATACAATAAACGGAGCAGCATCTTTTAGCTTAGTGACTCAAGCATATGTCAAGGTCATTTCTATTGGTACAGAATGGCAATTAATCGGACAAGGCGGGTATTTATAAAATGGGCGATAAAATAACAAATTCTAATATAAAACTTTTTGCCGGATCTGCGGGAGTAACGGGAGTATTAGGAGTTTTTGGAACATATAAATCAGGTTCAGCAGAATATTCAAGTGATCCTGATATCATTCAAGGATTTACAGGAGCAACTGGAAGAACAGGTCTGACAGGACAAAACGCTTGGACTCAAGGTTGGTACGCAGGAGTAGACTCTAACTTGGTTCCCACAATTCAAGATATGAATGCATTTTTTCATGTAATGACTCGGCAATTGGCATACTTAAATCAGGTCGGTATTCAGAGATGGTTATCTACCGTAACATATGCAGACGGTTCATATGTCACTGATTCAGATGGAACTGTATACCAAAGCACAGTAGGGGTAGGAAATTTAAATAAAGTAGTTTCTAATCCTGATTATTGGCAAGTTCTATGGTCAAATAAAGTGACTAGAATTGGTGATAATTATACTCCAGCCTACAACGATAATCTTATCATTTGGTCAGAGGCAGCTCCAACAGCGGGTCATGAGACAATTACTCTTCCTGCATATAAATCTGGGCAAGCGGGGAGAGAGATAATTATTTGTGTAAGTTCTAGTACGGCAACAAAGAAGGTTACAATCAGCGGTGCAGGTGTAGAGCTTGAACAATATCAATGGATTAAAATGATCGGCACATCAAATGAGACTATACCTTGGATATTATCAATGTATCGATGAGGCATTAAATGGCATTAACAAATTTCAATCAGAAAATCTTTTGTGATGGTGTTGCCGCAGATAAGAATATTGCACAATTTGGATCATTGAAAGCAGGAGCAATCCAATATTCTAAAAATATGGCGACCATCCAAGGATTAGATGCATATACAAATGGTTGGTCGGATTCTTTAATAAATTATTATTCTCCGACAATTCAAGATATGAATTCTCTATATTATTTACTGTCCAGGCAATTAGCCTATTTTCGCCAAAATGGAATCCCAGAATGGACAGCAGATATTGAATATTTCACTAATGCGATAGTTTCGGATGGCCTGGGATCTGTCTATAAATCGCTAGTAGACAACAATTTGAATCAACCGTTTACTGACGCAACAAAGTGGTTCTTACTTCATTCAAACAAAATAATGGATATTGGCGATAATTACCATGCCACCAATCTTGATTATGATATCCACTATTCTTTAAATGATACTACTGTAGGGCATAGGACAATTTATCTACCGAATCCCACAGCATCATTAGCGGGAAGAAAATACAGAGTTTTAAATGTTTCTGGTGCTACAATGGAGCTTTTTGTTTACCAAGAGACAACATCAAACACATGGGCAAATGCTGATACGGCAACATATATAAAGGTTTTTAAAGATTTTTATTTTGGGGTTTATTGGCCAAATTACGCCAATTTTATTTGTGATGGTACAACATGGTGGGTAGTAAGCGGATTTGTACCGTAAATTTTGGGATAAAAAATGAACATAACTGACTACAGCGATTATGCATGGAAAATATTTGGTGGAGCAATACCGCCAACTAATTTAATGTCTCAATTCGGGTCATTAAAAAATGGGGTAATCAATTACTCTAACGATCCAACTACAATTCAATCTTTACCGGCTTTTGTAGATGGTTGGGCAAGTGCTGTCATAAATTCCTATTACCCAGCACATCAAGATATGAACTCTCTCTATTATTTACTCTCTCGGCAATTGGCCTATTTTCGCCAAAGTGGAATTCCAGAATGGAAGTCAGACATTGAATATTTTATTAATGCGATAGTTTCTGATGCATTGGGATCGGTCTATAAATCGCTAGTAAACAACAATTTGAATCAACCGTTTACTGATGCAACAAAGTGGTTTTTGCTTCATTCGAACAAAATAACTCAGATGGTTAATTTTTACCATGCTACGAATCTTGATTATAATATTCACTCTTCTTTAGAAAATTATGAACGTGTTGAACTTTATCTACCGAATCCCACAGCATCATTAGCTGGTAGACGATATTTTGTGCTTATTACCGGATTATTTACTGATGTTGTATATGTTTACCAAGAGACAGTAACAAATACTTTTAACACAAAGCCTGGTGTTACTAATATCTTAATTACAAAAGATTATCTGACATATCCTAATTATTGTGAGTTTATTTGTGATGGTACAACATGGTGGGCGTTAAATGATTCTGTTTCATTTCATCCTTGAGGTATAGCGTGAATACAATTGATTTCGTAAAAACTGATTTTGATGACTTAGCATGTCATACGGGTGTTACTTTTGACGTAAATATAAGAATGCTCGAAGAATGCACAGGTTTACCAGATAATCTTGCAGGTTATACCGCTATTTTGAAAATTATGGATGAGGATGAAAACATTCTTGTCGGACTTACAGGACCAAGTGGAGCAACCGGAATAATTGGTTCAATCACAGGATCGATAACAGATCCCGCAAAAGGAATCATAAATTTTAATATTCCCGCAACTGTAACTGAAAATTTTACTCTTGGTAATTATTATCATCAAATTGAGGCAATGATAGGCAGCACAGTTTACCGTATCGGCCAAGGTGATTTTGAGGTGTTAACATGAGCAGTTTTATAAAGAATGGTGATAGTTTTATAAAAAATGGCGAAAAGAAAATTGAAATTACTTACAAAACTGGTTTGCAAGGACCGATTGGGTTAACTGGTATTACTGGAGCTACAGGTGCCATAGGGCCAAGCGGAGCCACAGGAGCAACGGGAGCCACAGGAGCAACGGGAGCCACAGGAGAAACGGGAGCTACTGGTGTAACCGGAACAGGAGCAACGGGAGCCACAGGAGAAACGGGTGCCACTGGTCCAAGCGGCGGTCCAATTGGACCAGCAGGTCCAAGCGGAGCCACAGGTGTAACGGGAGCCACAGGAGAAACGGGAGCCACTGGTGTAACAGGAACAGGAGCAACGGGAGCCACAGGAGAAACAGGTGCCACAGGTGCCACAGGTCCAAGCGGTGCCACTGGTGTAACAGGAACAGGAGCAACGGGAGCCACAGGAGAAACAGGTGCCACAGGTCCAAGCGGTGCCACTGGTGTAACAGGAACAGGAGCAACGGGAGCCACAGGAGAAACAGGTGCCACAGG
>Ga0105103_10000255_pt1 | contig 29868 bp, 24 predicted proteins | sample PPLLaktember2015_2_FD_79107 | JGI IMG/M metagenome (GOLD analysis project Ga0105103, IMG submission 79107) | Freshwater sediment microbial communities from Prairie Pothole Lake near Jamestown, North Dakota, USA - PPLs Lake P7 Core (6) Depth... | ecosystem: Environmental > Aquatic > Freshwater >...
ACGTGCCGAAGATCGTCGACTGGTACATGGACGGCAAGATCAACATCGACGACCTGATCACGCATCAGCTGCCACTCGAACGCATCAACGAGGGTTTCGAGTTGATGAAGCGCGGGGAGGCGATCCGGTCGGTGGTGATCTACTGAGACCTCCAGCGGTGCTGGCCGCGCGCCGGCGCGTTGTACTCATCCGGGCGCCAACGAGCTGTCGATCGACATGAGCCGTGTCGAAGGTGCCGCCGCCATTGCCGATGCCCGAGTCAGTTGTGATCGCCCTGGCGTCTGCGGGCTGATTGCTCGAACTGGCAATTGCGGCCGCAAGTGGACCGTCGATCAGGCCGATGCGGATCGGCTACTGGCCGGTGAGGAAGGTGACCCGGCACGTGGCGCCTGCGCGGGACGAGGTGTTCCACTTGCTACGATTGCCTGAAACAGATCCGAGGAGCGACGATGAACTTCAGCACGTGGGCGATCTTGGTGGTCGTGGCCGCTCTGGCTGTGGTCGCGCTGTTGAACTGGCCGGCACTCAGCGCCGTGACGACGCTGTCGCTCGGCGTAGCGCAAGTGCAGGCCCCGTTGGGTCTGGTGGTGCTGGCATTCACCGCCGTGCTGGGCCTGCTGTTCATCGTGCATATCGTCATGCAGCAGGCAGGTGCGGTTGCGGAGGGTCGACTCCACGCCAAGGAACTGGCCGCGCAGCGCGAGCTTGCCGACCGTGCAGAAGCCTCGCGCTTCAGCGAACTGCGCGCCTACCTCGACGGTGAACTGCGCCGCATCGAAACACAGGCTGCCGAGCAACGCGGTGGCCTCGTGAAGCACATCGACGGCCTGCAAGGCAGCCTGCAAGCCAAGATCGAGCAGGAGGCGCGTTCGCTGTCGGCCTACATCGGTGAGGTCGACGACAAGCTCGATCGCCTGCAACTGCCACGTTGATCCGGCGGATATTGCGGTCGACCGAGGCACGCTGCTGCTGGCAACTTGCGGTCGCCGGCTGAATGCAACTCAGCCCATCCTTTTGCGTCCGGCAATGTGACATATGCACCCTCGATCGATTGCGTCGCCCCCGACCGATGCCCTGGTCACTGCAGCGACGAGCGGTGCCAATGTGCTGCCTCGCGCTGCCCCTGCGCAGTGGATCAAGAGCCCGGCCTGGGACTTCGTCTGGATCCTGAACACGCTGTGGCTCGCTCCGCTGGTCGTCTTGCTGGGGTCGGGCAATGACGACGTTCGCGCCACTCCGGTGGAGACGCTGTTTTTCGTCCTGGCGGTGCCTTTGTGGTTCGGCCACCGCATCTCGTCGGCTTGGTTGGCCTACGCGACGCCTGCCTACCGCCCATTGCTCGCGACGCAGCGACTGCGTTTCGTCGTGGCGCCTTTGGCCATCGCCGTCGCCTGCTTCGCTGTGCTGCTCGCACCCGAGAGCGTGCTGCCGATGCCGCTGGCCGAGCGCGTGGTCTGGCTCGCCATCCTCGACTACCTGCTGGTGAGTTACCACTTCGCCGCGCAGCACTTCGGGCTGCTCAGCCTGTACCGCGCGCGAGCCGGACGAGCGTGGGATGCTGCCGAACGGCGGCTCGATCGCTGGTTCGCACTCCTCGTGGGTGGCGGGCTCGTGGTGCTGGCGAACGCCCTGGCCGGATCGATCGCCTTCCAGGACCGCTGGATCGACCCGCTGCTGGGAGCAGGTGTGTCCGACACGTTCGCACGTACCTTGCGCGATGGCAGCAGCATCCTCATCGTGATCATGACCGTGCTGGTGCTGCGTGGCGAACTTCGCTCGCAGCGCCCCTCCGTGCCGCGCGTTGCCTATGTCCTTGGCGTCTCAGGCATGGTGGCTCTTCGGCTTGCACGCGGTTGACCCCTTCGTCTTCATCGTGCTCTGGAGCGTGCAGCACTGGAGCGCCGCGATGGGACTCACCTCGCTGGCGGCGTCCGGCGGATCGCAGGCGCATGACGTGCAATGGCAACGGCTGCTCGCGCCCATCAACCGGCGCGGCTGGGCGGTGCTGCTCGTGCTCGCCGTCGTCTCGATCTTGCTGCTACCCCTGTTGGAGGTAGAGGCCGTGTCCGATGAAACCGCATTCGCCGACCGCATCTTCGGCCAGGCTGCGCTCTGGCTGCGCTCGTCCCCGTTCGTGCCGGCGCTGCTGGCACTGGGTTTCGCGACCAGCTTCATCCATTACGTGCTGGATCGCGCGGCCTTCCGCTTTTCCTCCCCCGAGGTGAGGCAGGCCGCGCGCGGCCTGCTCGGGTAAAGACGCTGCGCCGCTGACGTCACCGACACGCGCCCTGACTTCCACCAAGATGGCATCAACCAGTAAGCCCGCTCGGTGGCTGCTACCAGTGCACGCCGCTGAACACCTGCGCGAAGAGCTTGCGCGCCAGCTCCACCGGTGACCTGGGCAACGCGGCCATCTCGGCGGCGGCTTCCTCGTCGCTCAGGCCGCGGGCCGCGGCCGAATCCGGGAACAACCGGTAGGCCTGGTTGAGCACGAATTCGCTGACGCCCGGCGCCACCGCCTGCGCCACGGCGCCGGCCAGGCCCAGGCTGGTGGCCACACGCTTGGGCTTGTCGATCACGGCCGTCATCACCAGCTCGGCGGCCTGGTCCGGCGACAGCGTGGGGAAGGCGTCGTACAGCTTGGTCGGCGCGATCATCGGCGTGCGCACCAGCGGCATGTTGATGGTGGTGAAGCGCACGTTGGCATCGGCGAACTCCGGCGCCGCGCACCACGCGAAGGCATCGAGCGCCGCTTTCGACGCCACATAGGCCGAAAAGCGCGGCGGGCTGGCGAGCACGCCGATCGAGCTGATGTTGATGAGGTGGCCGCTCTTGCGTTCGAGCATCTTCGGCGCGAAGCCGAAGATCAGCCGCAGCGCGCCGAAGTAGTTGAGCTGCATCGTGCGCTCGAAGTCGTGGAAGCGGTCGAAGGAGAACTTCACCGAGCGGCGGATCGAGCGGCCGGCGTTGTTGATCAGGATGTCGACATGCCGGTGCTCGTCGAGCACGGTCTTGACGAAGCGGTCGCAGTCGGCCATGTTGGCGATGTCGCAGGCATAGGCAAAGGCCTTGCCGCCCTGGGCCTGGATCTTGTCCAGCGTGGCCTGCAGCTTCTGCGGCGTGCGCGCGGCCAGGATCACGGTGGCGCCGGCGGCGGCCAGCTTCAGCGCGCAGTCCTCGCCGATGCCCGAGCTGGCGCCGGTAACGACGACGATCTTGTTGCGCACGCGACGGCTCAGCATCGCGGCGCGGCGGCTGCGCAGCACCGCGCTGGTCACGGCCCCGGCCTTGCCGACCGGGCTGTCCTCGATGACCTTGGCCACTGTCTTCACCACGGCGCGCGCCGACGGCGCCTTGCGTGCCGGCCTGGGCTGGGTGGCCGGGGTGACAGCGGGTGCCGGCCTAACCGCCTTCACGGTCTTGCGGGCCGCCGGGCGCGTCTTGCGCGGGGCTGCGGTCTTGGTTGCCATCTGAGTCTCCAGCGTCGATGCGTCCTGCGATGTGGGGGCGCGCATTATCCGGGGCCCGGCCCGCGCGGCTTCAGAGCGTGAGGCTGCCGACGCTAGTGCCACCACACACATACAACACCTGGCCGGTGACGAAGCCCGCGTGTTCGGAGGCGAAGAAGCGCACCGCATGCGCCACGTCGGCCGGCTGGCCCAGTCGCTTGACCGGGATACCGGCGGCGATCTGCTCGACCTTGGGGTCGCCCACCGGGATGACGCCGTGGAACATGTCGGTCTGCACCGGCCCGGGCGCGACCACGTTGACCGTGATTCCCGAGGGCGCCAGCTCCAGCGCCCAGGTGCGCGCCATGCCCAGCATGCCGGCCTTGGTGGCGGCATAGGCGCTGCGCGTGGCCAGCCCCAGCGCGCCGCGCGAGGACAGCAGCACAATGCGGCCGAAACCTGCGGCCTTCATCGCCGGCAGGCAGGCCTGCGCCAGCAGGATCGCCGTGGACAGATGGATGTCGACCAGCTTGTCCAGGTCTTCGAGCTTCACGTCAGGTAGCAGTGCAGGCAGGATCACGCCGGCGTTGTGGATGATCGTGTCGGGCGCAAAGCGGTGCGCCACGTCTTCGGCCGCGGCGGCCGTGGCCGCGCGGTCGGACAGGTCCACCTCCACCGAATGCAGGTGTTCATGCGTGAAGGGCGGCTGCCGGCGCGCCATCGACACCACCGCCCAGCCGTCGTCCAGCAGTTGGCGGCAGATCTCCTCACCGATGCCGGCGCTGCCGCCGGTGACCACGGCCATGCGCATGCCGCTCATGGCTGGGCCACCAGGGCCAGCACCCGCAAGGGGCTGCCGCTGCCCTTCTCGATCTTCAGCGGGGGGCAGATCAGCACGCTGCCCGTGGGCGGCAGCCGGTCCAGGTGGCTCAGGCACTGCAGGCCGTAGCGCCCGGCGCCATGCATGTAGTAGTGGCAAGGGTAGGGCGGGCGCAGGTGGTAGCCCTGGCCGGCATCGGTGCCGATGGCCTCGCTGCCAAAGCCCAGGACGTCGCGCTGCTCGACCAGGAAGCGCGCCACGTCGGCATCGGGGCCGGGCGTGTGCTGGCCGGTCTCGTCGAAGTTCTGGTAGGCCGCGGGGTCGCTGCGCTTGGACCAGTCGGTGCGCATCAGCACCCAGCTGCCTGCGGGGATGCGGCCATGCGTGTTCTCCCATTCGAGCACCGCATCCACGGTGAGCAGGTGGTCGGGGTCGGCGGCGGCCTGTGCCGAGCAGTCGATGACCACCGCCGGCGCGACGAAGTGGCCTACGGGAATCGTGTCCACCGAGTTGTCCGGCAGATCGCGGCCCGAGATCCAGTGGATCGGTGCGTCGAAGTGCGTGCCGGTGTGCTCGCCGCAGGAAAAGTTGTTCCAGTACCAGCCCGGGCCGCGCTCGTCGTAGCGGGACACCTCTTCGATGCGGAAGGGCCAGCATTGGCCGAACTCCGGCGGCAGCGCGATCTGCGGGAATTCCGGCGTCAGCGTCTGCGTCAGGTCGATGACCTGGATCTGCCCGCCGCGCAACGCGCCCGCCAGTGCGGCCAGGATCTGCGCGCCGTTCACAGCCCGCTCCCCGCCGCCAGTTCGCGTTCCAGCACCTTCGGGTTGTCGCGCCAGCGCGCCACCCATTCCTGCGCCACGTCGCCGGGGTACAGGTCCTCGATGCCATCGCGCAGGCCCTTGACGATGGCCGAGGCCAGCGCGGCCGGAGCCACCTTTGGCGGGCTCATCAGCTGGTTCCATTCATCGTCGATCGGCCCGGGGAAGACATTGAGCACGCGGATGCCGGCCGGCCGCATCTCGGCGCGCAGGCATTGCGCCAGCGAATACGCCGCCGCCTTCGACGCCGAGAAGGTGCCGTGCGCGGGGAAGTTGCTCAGCGCGAAGATCGACAGCAGGTTCACCCAGGCGATGGCGTTGCTCTGGCCGTCGGCGCCGCGGCCCTTGAGCGCGGGGCCGAACTCCTGCGCCAGGCGCAGCGCGCCGAAGTAGTTGATGTCCATCTCGGCGCGCGCCGCATCGGTGCCACGCCGGCTGGCCACGCCCTGCGTGCGGTGCACCTCGGCATTGTTGATGACGATGTCCACCTTGCCGGCTATTGCACCCGCCAGTTCAGACACCGAGCGGCCATTCGTCAGGTCCAGCGGCACCAGCGTCACTTGCGGCAGCGCGGCAAGGGCGTCGAAACCGGGCAGCTTCTTCCAGGGCTCGGCATGGCCGACCCAGATCAGGTCCGCACCGGCCTGGGCCAGCGAGCGCACCAGTGCCTGGCCGACCGCGGACTTGCCGTCAGCGACCAGCACCTTGCGGAACTTCGGGTCGCAGCCCATCTCGCGCAGCATCGGGTCGTCGGCCATGTGGGAGGTCTCCTTGTCGGGAAAGGCGATCAGCACCGCCTGACCGGCGCGGTCCAATCGCGCGCCGACCTTGACGCGCGCGGGGGCGTCGGGCACGTCGCCATGCAGATGCAGCATCAGCGTGGCACCGGCATCCAGCCGCACCAGGCCCAACCGCCAGGGCAGGCGCTCGCGGAAGAACAGGTCGTTGCTGTGCGCCAGCGTGGTCTGGCTCAGCAGTTCGCCCTCGCCACTTTGCTCGCGCCACTTCAGATCGGGGGACAGGCAGCGGTGGCAGGCTTCGCGCGGCGGGTACTGCAAAGCGCCGCAGTCGTCGCAGACCTGCAACTCGAAGCGGCCTTCGGCGGCAGCGGCCGTCATGCCGAGTGCGACGCGGCTGCGTTGGCCCGGCGGCAGCGTCGGCAGCCGCGTGCGCAGCACCGGGTTCTTGCGCTTGGGGCGCATCAGGGGCATGGTCATGCAGACTCCCTGGCGAGGATCAACGCGCCGGTGCACAGGCAACGGTCGTAGGTGATCATGCCGAAGCCGCTGACCAGCCCGATGGTTGCATTGGGCACCGCCTTGCCCAGAGGCCTGTCGGTCAGCTGGCGAACGGTTTCCACCAGGCCCAGATAGCCCCCCGCTGCACCGGCCTGGCCCATCGACAGCTGGCCGCCGCTGGTGTTGGTGGGCATCGTGCCTTCGCAGTCCAGCGTGTGGGCGCGCACGAACTCCGCGCCCTCGCCTTCGGCGCACAGGCCGTGGCCTTCGTACTGCATCATCACGATGACCGGGTAGTCGTCGTAGAACTGCACGAAGTCCAGATCCATGGGCTGGATGCCGGCCATCGCGTAAAGCTCGTCGCGGTCCACCGACCAGCCGCCGCGGATCATGATCGGGTCTTCGCGCCAGGCGTTGTGGCGCTCCGTGGCGGCCAGCACGCGCACGAAGGGCAGCCCCAGGTCGCGCGCTCGGGCCTCGCTCATCACCAGCACGCCGTCGCCGCCGGCGCAGGGCATCACGCAATCGAACAGGTGGATCGGGTCGGCGATCACCCGGGCACCCATGTACTCGTCCGGCGTCAGCGGCTTCTTGAACATCGCGTGCGGGATGCCGAGTGCGTTCTGGCGCTGCGCCACGCAGATCCTGCCGAAGTCCTCGCGTGTCGCGCCGCGCGTGCGCATGGTGTGCGCGGTGATGAAGGCGAACATCGAGTTCGGCCCGCCCGAGCCATAGGGCCAGGTGGCATCGCGCGCGAAGGCGCTGAAGCTGCCCAGCATCTGACGGAAGGAATCGACCTGGTTGGTGTCGCCGCTGATGCAGGCCACGATGTCGGCGTCGCCGGCCTGCACCGCACGTGCGGCGCGGCGCACCGCCACCACGCCGGATGCGCCGCCCATCGGGATGTGGTCGAGCCAGCGCGGGCTCACGCCCAGGTGCTGCGTCAGGCCCACTGCCGTGTCGGGCGTCAGCGAGAAGCTGGACACGCACAGCCCGTCGATCGCATCCTTGGGCACGCCCGATTGTTTGACCAGCTCGGCCAGCACGCGGCCCAGGAACCACGGTGCACCGTGGGTGGAGAAGCGCTCGTAGGGCGCCGTCACCGGCACCGCCACCGCCACGCCTTCATAACCGCGCCGCGTCATGTCGTGCGCTTCTTCATCGCGCGAGTGTCGATGCAGTTCGGCTGGCCGGGCAGCGTCTGCGCCATCGCCTTGGTCTGCGCGCGCTGCACCTTCTGCGACAGCGTCAAGGGCAGCGCATCGACGAAGACCACGTACCCCGGTGCCTTGTAGTAGGCCAGCTGCTGCAGCGCGTGCTGCGTGATGTGCGCCGCCAGCGCGTCCAGGTCCTCGTCGGGCCGCGGGTCGCGGCGCACGATCAGGGCCAGCACCTCGTCGCCGCGCATTTCGTCGCGTGCCGCGGCCACCGCCACCGCGGCGACGCGCGGATGCTGGGCGAGCGCGCTTTCCACCTCCACAGCCGAGATGTTCTCGCCGCTGCGGCGGATGACGTTCTTCTTGCGGTCGACGAAGTACAGGTGGCCGTCGGCATCGGCACGCACCAGGTCGCCGGTGTGGAACCACCCCGCTTCCCAGGCCTCGGCGGTCGCGGCTGCGTCCTTCAGGTATTCGCTGAAGAAGCCGCATCTCGGGTCAGTGCCGGCCGCGCGCACCCACAGCTCGCCGGGCTCGCCGGTGGCCACGTCGGTGCCGTCATCGCCGACCAGCCGCCATTGCACTGCCGGTTCGGCGCGGCCGAAGCAGCTCAAGCCCACGTGCCGCGGCTCGTGGTTGGCGATGACCACTGCGCCGGCGCCCGTCTCGGTCATGGCCCAGGCTTCGAGCAGTGGGAAGCCGAAGCGCTCTTCGAAGACCGCCTGCTGGCGCCGGTCGACACCCGCGCCGAAGCCGAAGCGCAGGGCATGGTCGCGGTCCAACGGCGAGGGCGGCGCGCCCAGCAGCATGGCCGGCATCACGCCCAGGTAGTGCGCGACGGTGGCGCGCGACTGGCACACCGAGTCCCACCAGCTGCCGGGGTGGAAGCGGTCCAGCTGCACCAGGCAGCCGCCGGTCGTCACCATCGCCATCGCGGAATAGGCCATCGCGTTCATGTGCGTCAGCGGCAGCGGCGTGAGCATCCGTTCGCTGCCTTCGGGCAGCTTCAACAGGACGCCGATCGTCGAGTACCACTCGCCCGCGATCAGGAAGTAGTGATTGCTCAGCACGCAGCCCTTGGGCCGGCCGGTGGTGCCCGAGGTGTAGAGCAGCGCACATTCACTGTCGCGCGTGATCGGTAGCGCTGCCTTCGGCGCCGGACCCGGCGCGGCGGGCACGGCACCGGTGTGGTCCGGCGTCAGCAGCACCGGCATGCGGCCGGGCACGGCCGCGGCGCGAAGATCGTCGATGCGGCCGGGCAGGCTGATGGCCAGGCACAGCTCGCTGTGTTCGAGCAGGTAGCGCAGCTCGGCTGCGCGCATGTCGTTGTTGATCGGCACCACGCCGACGCCCAGTGCGTTGAGCGCGAACCAGTGCAGGAAGAAGTCGGGCCGGTTCTCCAGCAGCAGCCCGGCGCGGTGGCCGTGGCCGTAGCCGGCGGCGGCATAGCGTCGGCGCAGGTCCTCGATGCGCGCCAGCGCCTCGCCGTAGCGCAGCGTGCCGGCCGCGATGCCGTAGGCCTGGGCGGTGACGGGTTCGATGCACAGGAAATCGGCCGCCGGCTGGCGGCGCGCGCGCTCGGCAAAGGCCTCGAAGACGGTGTCGGCCATGTTCAGATGAACAGCTGGATCGACGGCAGCGCCGCGTCGCAGTTGAGCAGGTTCACGCGCTTGAGCGTGAAGCGCAGCATGCCCTCGTCGACGCGGATGTGGTGGAAGGCGGTGCCCACCAGCATCAGCATCTCGTCGCCGCGCGCTTCGCTGTAGTGGAACTGCGTGCGCGTGACGAAGTGGTTGGCGGCGGCGTCCATCGTTTCCACACCGGGGGTCTGCAGCAGGTGGTGGCACCGGCTGGGCGGCTGCTGCGAAAACGCGCGCGGGCTCTTCAGCCGCTCGATGCGCAGCTCGCGCAGCAGCTTGTCCTCGTACATGTGCGAGGTGTGGTCGATGCCGTCGGGCTGGTCGTGCTGCAGCGGCACCCAGTAGTAGGCGTCGTCGGTGAACAGCCGGTTCCAGTTGTCGTAGTCGCGCGAGTCGAGCAGCCGCGCCTCGTGCAGGATCAGGTCGATGAGCTGGGCGGCGGTCACGTCTTGGGGGGTGATCATCGGGGCCTCCCTCACATGTCCAGCGTCATGTACTTCGCCCAGGCGCGGTACTGGTTGCGCATCGAAATCTCGCTCAGGCCATTGACTGTCAGGTCCTTCTGGCCGACCTCGGCCGGATCGTAGTTGCGGTGCAGGCTGATCCAGTCGTTGCCGCCGGCGCGCAGGCCTTCCTGGATGCCGCGGTAGGCATGCAGGTCGTCGTGGCCGACAACAGAGAAGGGCGAGTTGATCAACCGTGTGTACATGGCGGTGCGCCGCAGCAGCTCCGGCGGCGCGCCCTTCAGCCGGAAGGTCCAGCTCTCGATCAGCGTCTTGTCCACGGCAATCGGCTTGACGACGCGGATCGCCTGGATCGCGCCCTTGATCGTCAGGTTGGGGAAGTAGACAGTGTTGTGTCGCGTCAGCCCCAGGATGTCGTGCGCGCGCTGCTCGCCATAGGCCTTGATCATGGCTTCTTCGTAGGCCGGCACGCCCGAGTACTTGCTGTGGATGCTGAACTTGGCGCCAGAGAAACTGTGTCCGTTGTCGAACACGCGCACGCCCATGTCGTCGAAGAACTGGTAGTCCGACATGAAGGGCGCGAACTGCTCGATGGCCATCGGCTTGGGCGCGTCCTTGGGCTTGTCCATCCACATCTTCACCGCGGTGCCGGCCGAGGACTCGTGCGCCACCATCGGGTGCATGGTGTCGTTGAGGTTCTCGACAAACATCTTCCAGTTGCAGTTGTGCAGGTAGCGCAGGCAGCCGCCGGCAATCTCCAGTTCGCCTTCGGGCGAGCGGTCGGCCATGTTGTCGATGCTTGAGAGGGACTCGCCGAAGTACTCTTCGAAGCCGGGGCCGACATCGTTGAGCTTGGCGAACAGGAAGCCGCGGCGCTCGCGCAGGTGCGGCACCACCACCAGGCCCTTGCCGGACTCGCATTCGCACATGGTCGTGCCTTCATAGCCTTCTTTCACCGGCGTGTTCAGCAGCGCGCCGTCGGTGCGGAAGGTCCAGGCGTGGTACGGGCAGCGAAAGAACTTGCCGGTGCTGCCGCAGGGTTGCGACACCAGGCGCGAGCCCTTGTGCGCGCAGCGGTTCATCAGCACCTTCACGCTGCCGTCCGGCTGGCGCACGACGATCAGGGGCCGGTTGCCGATCTCCACCGTCAGGTAGTCGCCTGCCTTGGGGATCTGGCTGCCGTGGCCGACGTAGTTCCAGGTGTTGGCAAAGAAGTGTTCCTGCTCCAGGCGGAAGATCTCCTCGCTGATGTAGAGGTCGCGGTGCACGCGGTCGGGCTGCACCAGCGCCAGGACTTGTGCCTTCAGGTTCTCGGTGGGGCCGGCATAACGATCCATCATGTGCTCCTTCTCAAACTCCGGCGGCTGCCAGTGCCGTGCCGAGTGCCTTGCCCTGGTCGTCGGCCAGCGCCGCGTCGCGCAGCCGGCCCAGCGCCTCGGCCGCATCGGGCCGGCCGGCCAGCCGGCGGGCGGCGGCCATCAGCTGCTCGAAGTGGCGCGTGCCGCGCTCGTGCGTGTCGCTGTAGCCGGTGACCAGGCGCTGGCAGCGCGCGATCTCCAACGCCAGTGCCGGTTGTGCCGGCAGCGCGGCCTGGATCTGCGCCAGCCAGGCCTCGATGCGCGCGTTCTCGGCCTGGTACCGCTGGCTGCCGCGGCGCCAGCGGCGCAGGCCGGCCAGCGCGTACAGCATCAGGTAGCCGCGCAGCGAGCTGGTCCGCACGACGCGGCCTTGCTGGGTCAAGCCCTCGACCAGGCGCCGCGGAGCGCCCGATCGCGCCAGCCAGCGCCCCAGGCCCGCGGGCAGCGTGTCGCAGATCTCCTGCAGCCGTGGGTGTAGGAACTCGTGGATGTCCAGCAGCTGCGCGTCGGCTACCTTGACCTCGCTGCGCACGCGCTGGAAACGGCCGGCGCGCAGCTTCAGGTCGGCCACGCGCACGGTGTCCTCGTAGCTCATCCACAGCGCCAGGTGGCGCGCCGCCTCCACTGTCAGTGCGTCGGTGCCGGCGGCGGCGATGCGCGCCATGCGCTCCAGGTACAGCGCGCCATAGGCCGGGTCCTGGTAGTCCATGGTGCGGCGCAGGCCTTCGCCCAGCCAGGGGCGAGCGGCTTCGCTGAACTGGCTGTGCAGCCGCTTCAACAGCGCACTGACGGCCGGGTGCGCATGGCTTTGGGGCGGCATCGCCGGCACGGGGCGCTCGGCCGGGCCGGCCGGCGACGGCGGTTCCAGCGCCAGCCGCAGGCCCTCGGCAAAGGCGCGCAGGCTGGCCTCGACGCCGACCGCGCCGGCGCGGATGGTGGCTTCGAAGGCCTCGCGGCCGAAGGGCAGCGCGGCCGATGCGCAAAGCGCGCCGAACAGCACCGCGCTGATCACGCTGTCGCTGCGCTCGGCCGCCGCGGCCATGTCGAAGCGAATGAAGCGCTGCGCGGCATCGACGCAGGCGGCTTCGAGTGCGGCGCTGTCGGCCATGCCGTCGCCCAGCGCCGTCTTCTCGGCGATGGCGTAGACACGGTGGGTGGAGGCGATCAGCGTGGTGCGGTCCTTGGTCACCAGGCCGCGTTGCAGCGCGCGGCCGGCTTCCATCAGCTCGGAGGCGATCAGCACATCCACGTCGCCCGGCGTGGGGATCAGCGCCAGCACCGGCGCGGCACCCTGGTTTTCAGCCGCGGCGCGTGGGAACAGCTCCAGGTAGTAGATGGTGGCCCCGGTGCGCTGCGCCACGCCGGCCACCGAGGTGGTCTGCGCAATGTGGCCATGGGCTTCGCCCAGGGCGACGATCCAGTCGGCGAGCACGCCGCCGCCCTCGCCGCCCATGGCCAGGATGGCGATCATGATCGGCTGGGCGTGGGTGGTCATCAGAACGCAGTGGCGGCCAGCCGCCTGTCGATGCGGCGCTGCAGCTTGCCGATCACCCACTGTCGTAGCCGCGCGCGAAATCGGTCCCAGGCGTTCGGGTTGCTGATCACCTCGGCCCGGTAGAAGGACGGGCACAGCACCGCGGCATGCGAGACCTCGCCGCACATGCCGCAGCCGACGCAGCTGTCGAGCACCGTGGTCACCGGGGCGCTGCGTAGCGGGTCGGGGTGGGGCTTGATGCTCAAGCTGGGGCAGCCGCTGATGCGAATGCAGGAATGGTCGCCGGTGCAGGTGTCGCTGTCCACGCCGAAGCGCTCGCGCACATGGCGTTGGCCGGCGGCGATGGCCTTCTTCACCAGCGGTTTTTCACGGCGCTGCCGGTTGAGCATGCATTCGCTCTGCGCGACGATGACCTTCGGGCCCGGTTGCTTGCTCGTCAGCGCCTCGCGGATGGCCGCGCGCATGCCGGCCACGTCGTAGGTGCGGCGGATCGTCCTGACCCATTCGACGCCGACGCCGCGCACCGCCTTCTCGATCGGGTGCCAGGTGCTGCGCGTGCGGTTGCCAGCGCGCGAGGACAGGATGTCCTGCCCGCCGGTGGCGGCCGTGTAGTTGTTGTCGATGACCAGCGTCAGGTTGTTGCTCTTGTTGAACACCGCGTTGGCAATGCCGCTGGTCAAGCCGTTGTGCCAGAAGCCGCCGTCGCCCATGATGCTGATGGCGCGTTTGCTCGACGGCGTGTTGAAGGCCGCCGCGCCGGCCGCGCCCAGGCCGTAGCCCATGGTGGTGTTGCCGATGTGGAAGGGCGGCAGGATCGAGAACAGATGGCAGCCGATGTCGGCGCTGACATGGTGCTCGCCCAGTTCGCGCTGCACCAGCTTCAGCGCAGCGAACACCGGCCGCTCGGGGCAGCCGGTGCACAGCCCCGGCGGGCGAGCGTGCACGGTCATCGGCTGGATCGGGATGGTCTTGGACGGGGTGGGTGGCAGCCAGCTAGGCCGGTGTTCGGCGAAGAAGGTGCGCAGGCCCTTGTGCAGCACCTCAGGGCTGTACTCGCCCGCCATGGGAAAAGGATCCTTGCCCACCAGCTTGGTCTGCAGGTCGTGCCGGCGCAGCACGCTGGCGATGCCCTGCTCGATGAAGTTGGGCTGGCCCTCCTCCACCAGCAGCACCGCGCGCTTGCCGGCACAGAAGCGCAGCAGCTCCGCATCCACCAGCGGGTAGGCCACGTTCATCACGTACAGCGGCACGCGGCTGCGGCCGTAGACGTTGGCCAGCCCCAGCCTCTCCATGGCCCGCAGCAGGGAGTTGTACAGGCCGCCCTGGACGACGATGCCGACATCGGTGGCGCCCCCGGCGAAGAACTCGTTCAGCCCGTGCTCTTCGATGAACTTCTGCGCCGCGGGCCAACGCTGCTCGACCTTCTCGCGTTCGTGCAGGAAGCTGGCCGGCGGCAGCACGATCCGGTCCACGTCGCGCTTGGGCGAGGCCAGCGCCTCGTCGATGGAGAAGGCCGGGCGCCGGTTGTCCTTGGCGACGAAGCGGCCGTGCACATGGCAGGCGCGGATGCGCAACTGCAGCATCACCGGCGTGTGCGTGGCCTCGGACAGTTCGAAGCCGTCTTCCACTGCGCGCACGATGCTCGGCAGGTTCGGCCGCGGGTCCAGGAGCCACATCTGCGACTTCATCGCGAAGGCGTGGCTGCGCTCCTGCATGATGCTGGAGCCGTCTCCGTAGTCCTCGCCGACGATGACCAGCGCGCCGCCGACCACACCCCCGGAGGCCAGGTTGGCCAGCGCGTCGGATGCGACGTTGGTGCCCACCGTGGACTTGAAGGTGACCGCACCGCGCAGCGGATAGTTGACGCTGGCCGCCAACGTGGCCGCGGCGGTGGCCTCGCTGGCGCTGGACTCGAAGCGCACGCCCATGTCGGCCAGGATGTCCTGTGCGTCGGCCAGCACGTCCATCAGGTGCGAGATCGGCGAGCCCTGGTAGCCGGCGACATAGGCCACGCCCGACTGCAGCAGCGCCTTGGTCACGGCCAGGATGCCTTCGCCGGCGAAGGTCTCGCCCGCGCCGAGGCGTAGTTTCTTCACTTCCTCGGCGAATGAACGTTCGGCCATCGGTTCCCCGGACTGGTGCTTGTACCGCACGGCGCACGAGCCTATAGTTGACATCTGAACATATGCAAATGCATTTGTAAAGCCCGTGTTTGCCGCGCGGGCGTTCAAGCGAAAGGGTGGCACATGGGCAAAGGCGCGCCGGGCACTTTCATCGACGACTACCTGGCCTACCTGCTGGCCCGCGCCAGCCATCTGATTTCTACCGAGTTCCACGTGGTGGTGCGGCGCGCCCGGCTGCCGGTGCCGCAGTGGCGCGTCCTGGCCACGCTGGCCGACGGCCAGGCCTTGGGCATCGGCGAGGTGGCGGACATCGTGCTGATCCCGCAATCGACGCTGACGCGCGTGGCCGAGCGCATGGTGCGCGGCGGGCTGCTGCATCGCGCGGTGGACGAGGCCGACCGGCGCATCACCCGCATCAGCCTCAGCGCCAAAGGCCTGAAGCTGGCCGCTCCGCTGGTACAGCAGGCGCGCGCCCACGAGGCTGTAGTCATGGAGGCGCTGGGCACGGCCGATGCGTGCACGCTCAAGCGCATCCTCGGCCGCCTGATCGAGCAGCACGCCCGATCGTAGTCCCGCCCTTCGCTTGTATCTCAGCCCACCTGGGGCAAAGGCTCGATCAGCTCGGCACCTTCGCTGCTGCTGCGGTTGACGTTGCGCGATACGGGCCAAGCCAGCAGCCGCGCCGGGTCGGTAGGTACCAGCAGCGGTGCCAGCGCGGCCACGTCCTGCTGCTCGCGGCTCAGCCAGGCGTCCCAGTGTTCGCGCGCCAGGATCACAGGCATGCGGTCGTGGATCGGTGCCATCAGCGCGTTGGCGGCGGTGGTGACGATGCAGCAGCTGAGCAGCCAGTCGGCGTCGGCCGCCGCGCCTGGTGCGCGCCAGGCCTCGAACAGCCCGGCAAAGGCGAACAGCGGCTCGTTGCCGTCCCGGTTGCTCGGGCTGATGTACCAGGGCTGCTTGCCGCTGGGCGTGGCCTGCCACTCGTAGAAGCCGCTGGCCGGCAGCAGGCAGCGGCGGCGGCGCACCGCTTGGCGGAAGGAAGGCTTGTCGGCCATGCCCTCGACGCGCGCATTGTTCAGCTTGGCCGCCAGCTTCTGGTCCTTGGCCCAGTGCGGCAGCAGGCCCCAGCGCATCAGGCCGGCGATGCGCTCGCCCTCCTTGGTGTCGTGCACCACCGGCGCCATCGACATCGGCGCGATGTTCCAGCGCTTCGGGAAGGGTGTCACCCGCACCACGCTGAAGCCGGCGATCAGCGTGTTCGGGTCGTAGGCCACCACGTAGCGTCCGCACATGGGCTGCATATTGACATGCCCGCCCCTCTCCCCCGAAGGAGGGGCCCCGAAAGCGCGCCCCCGTCGACCCGCCGTCCGGGCGATGGAAGCCCAGGCCGCCTGGCGAGACGATGGCGCCATGCCAACCCGACGCGAGGAGCGCAACATGAAACTCAGCCAAGTTCTCCTGTGGTGGCGCGCCGCCCCGGCGCGCAACGCGCATCGGCCGGCCACGCCCGACGGGGTCAACGCCGGCAGCGAACCCGCCCCGGCGCAGCTTGACGACGTGCTGCGGGGCTGTGGCTGGTTAGATTCGAGCCACGAGCTGAACACCGGCTTGCAGGTGACCGAACACCTGACGCCGGAGCGCGTGGCCAACGAGGTGCCGCTGGGCTGGTGGCTGGACTGGCAGGCGCAAGGCCCGCTACAGGCTGGAGTCCAGCGTCGGCACAACGGCTAAGCTCGCGCCCGGGCGGCGGGGTGCGCCGCAACGGGAGCAGCATGAAGGCAATCTGGAACGGCGTGGTCGTGGCCGAGAGCGACGACACGGTGGTGGTGGAAGGCAACCACTACTTCCCCGAGAGCAGCCTGAAGCGTGAATACACCAGCTTCAGCAACCACCGCACCCATTGCCACTGGAAGGGCGAGGCCCACTACCTGAGCCTGTTCATCAACGGCGAGATGAACCCGGATGCCGTCTGGTACTACCCAGCGCCTAGCGAGGCGGCGGCGCAGATCAAGGGTCGGGTGGCCTTTTGGAAGGGCGTGAAGGTGGAGTGAGGCGCGCCGTCAGGCCAGCCGCCCGGCGCGGAAGTCCTCCACCGCCTGGAAGATCTCTTCGTTGCTGTTCATCACGAAGGGCCCGTATTGCGCGATCGGCTCGTTCAGCGGCTGCCCGGCAATGAGGATCGCGCGCGCACCTTCGGCTCCGGCCTGCAGGCGTACGCCGTCGCTGCCCGGCGTGTTGGCCAGGATGGCCATGCGCTGCCGCGGCACCGCTTGCCCGGCGATCGACAACTCGCCGCGGTAGACGTAGACGAAGGCGTTGTGCGCGCTGGGCACCGACTGCTCGAACACCGCCCCGGCCGGCAGCGCCAGGTCCAGGTAAAGCGGCTCGGTCGCCTGGCGTTGCATGGCGCCGTCCACGCCATGGCTGTGCCCGGCGATGACGCGCACGCTGACGCCTTCGGGCGTGTCGAGCCGCGGGATCTCGGCGGCCGGGATGTCGCGGTACCAGGGCGGACACATCTTGTCCTTGGCCGGCAGATTGAGCCACAGCTGGAAGCCTTCCATGCGGCCGGCCTCCTGCTCGGGCATCTCGCTGTGGATGACGCCGCGGCCGGCGGTCATCCACTGCACGCCGCCGCCGGACAGCAGGCCTTCGTTGCCGGCCGAGTCGCGGTGCCGCATGCGCCCGTCGAGCATGTAGGTCACAGTCTCGAAGCCGCGGTGCGGGTGGTCGGGAAAGCCGCCGATGTAGTCGCCTGGGTTGTCGGTGCCGAAGGCGTCGAGCATCAGGAACGGATCGAGCCGGCGCTGCAGGTTCGGCGTCAGCACGCGGGTGAGCTTGACGCCGGCGCCATCGCTGGTGGCTTGGCCGACGATCAGGCGTTCGATGGCGCGCGGCCGCGCCAGGATGGGGGTGGCGGTCGAGGTGTTCATGGCGAGATGGTGACATGCCTGCGCGGCGTGCGCATGCAGCCGGGCTGAACGCCACGTTGGGCGGGCTTGAACTGCGGCTACGCTTGGCCGTATGGCCATCGAACTTTCCAGCGCCCACCGCCGCCGCCTGCGCGAGATCTGGCGCTCGGCCGGCTGGCCCAGCCAGGACATGCTGGAGGTGGAGCTGGTGGATGCCGGGCTGCTGCAGCGGCTGCGCGACCGGGACGGCCGCGAGACGCTGCGCGTCACCGACGCCGGCATCGCCGTGCTGGCACAGACGTTGCGCCGCAACCGCGCGGCGCGCGACGCGCACGAGGCGCTGGTCGGCCGCGTGGCGCTGCAGATGCAGCGCGCCGGGCGCATTGTCTGGCGCGGTTTGAGCCTGCGCGCACGGGTCGGTGAGGGCGAGGCCACGGCCTGGGCGATGTCCATGCCCGATGTCTATTCGATGCGCCACACCACGGTGGAGGCCTACCTGGAGCCGCTGGTGCACGAGATCAAGGTCACGCGCGCCGACCTGCTGTCGGACCTGCGCCACGAGGCCAAACGTACGGCTTACCTGGCGCTGAGCAGCGAGTGCTGGTACGTCATCCGCCAGGGCATCGCGCAGCCGCAGGAGATCCCGCCGGACAGCGGCGTGCTGGTTGCCAGCGAGGCGGGGCTCGAGGTGGCACGGCCGGCGCCGAAGCGGTCGATGCAGATGAGCTTCGGCCTGTGGATGGCGCTGGCGCGCGCCACGCCCGTGGACAATGGGCCCGACCAGGAAGCGCAAGCCTGGCTCGGCGGTACCGACACGGATGCCGACGCAGCACCGCCCACTTGACATGTCCACACCACCGTCGGCCCTGGCGGCCGCCCCCAACCACGACCTCACGCAGCGCGCGGCCCGCGAGCGCAAGGCGCTGTGGGTGGCCGTCGTGCTCATCCTGGTGTGGGGCAGCAACTTCAGCGTGCAGAAGATGGTGTTCTCGGCCATGTCGCCGGGCGGCTTCCTGATGGTGCGCTACCTGGTGATGCCGGTGGCCGCGGCGCTGTTGCTGTGCTGGCGCTTCGGGCTGCGCTGGCCGCGCGTGCCCAGGAGCGACCTGCTGGCGCTGCTGAAGCTGGGCATCGCCGGGCACCTGCTGCACGTGGGGCTGGTGACTTATGGCATCCACTGGTCGACGGCCTTTTCCAGCTCGCTGATCCTGGGCTGCGGGCCGCTGTTCACGCTGCTGATCCTGCGCGCCACGGGCGTGGAGACGCTGACGCGCGGCCAGGTGGCGGGCGTGGCGGTGGCGCTGTGCGGGGTGCTGCTGTTCCTGTCGGACAAGCTGCTGGGCGGGCAATGGTCGGCCTCGGCCGGCGATCTGGTGCTGCTCGTGGCGTCGTCGTTCTTCTCCTACTACACCGTGGCGGCCAAGCCGCTGATCGAAAAGCACGGCGGCGTGGTGGTGATGACCTATGCCGTGCTGCTGGGCAGTGCGCCCGTGGTGCTGATCAGCCTGCCCGCCGGCTTGCGGGTGCAGTGGGCGCAGCTCAGCCTGGCCGTCTGGGCCGGCATGTTCTATGCGGTGCTGATCTCGGCCTTCCTGGGCTGGCTGGTGTGGGGCTGGGTCAATGCCGTGCGCGGCGTGGCGCGCAGCGCCCCGCTGATGTACCTGATGCCGCCGGTGGCCGGCCTGGTGGCCTGGGCGGTGACGGGCGAGACCTACACCGGCATCAAGCTGGCGGGTGCGGCCCTTGCGCTGGCGGGGGTGGCGCTGGCACAGTTTGCCGGGCCACGTAGCGACCCGGTGCGCGACGGGGTGGCGCCGGTGGATTGATGCAACGCGCCGCCACGGGCGGCCCCGGCGCATTGGCAATCTGGATGAATGTCGAGTCACAAATGCCGCGTAGCATTGCTGCTGCGCTGCTGCGCTGCGGCACGTGCCGGGGCTGTGGCGCGGCGGCGGGCCCTGGCCGCGGGGTGGTCAGGCGATGCCACTGCAGCGGACCTTCGGATTTGCACATGTCGAACTGCGAACCGACTCACCAGGGACTGAATGGCTGAATTGCGCGCGCTGCTGCTGACCGACGTGGTGGACAGCACCAAGCTGTCCGAGGCGATCGGGGACAAGGCCATGGCGGAGGTCTGGACGGCGCATGACCGTGCGGCGCGGGATCTGTTGCCGCAGTGGCGCGGGCGCGAGATCGACAAGACCGACGGCATGCTGCTGATGTTCGACACGGCGGCCGATGCGGTGAACTACGTGCAGCAATATCACAGTGCCTTGGCGACCATCGCGGTGCCGCTGAAGGCGCGGGCCGGGCTGCACGTGGGGCCGGTGATCCTGCGCGAGAACAGTGCGGAAGACGTGGCGCGCGGCGCCAAGCCGCTGGAGGTGGACGGCCTGGCCAAGCCGACGGCCGCCCGCGTCATGTCGCTGGCGCGCGGCGGCCAGACGCTGCTGACCCCCGAAGCGCGCGAGGCCCTGGGCGACATCGGCCTGCCGACGTTGTCTCACGGCCACTGGATGATCAAGGGCGTCTCGACGCCGGTGGAACTGTTCGAAATCGGCACCGACCCGGCGTTGTTTGCGGCCCCGCCGGACAGCGACAAGGTCTATCGGGTGGTGGAAAGCGGCGGGCGCTGGCTGCCGGTGAAGGAAATCCCGAACAACCTGCCGCAGCAGGGCACCTCGTTCATCGGTCGCGAGCGCGAGATCGACGAAGTCAAGGCCATGCTCGGCGACACCCGGCTGGTGACGCTACTGGGCATGGGCGGCCTGGGCAAGACCAGGCTGTCGCTGCAGGTGGCGGCCGAGCAGATGGCGCTGTTCCCCGACGGCGTTTGGTTCCTCGACCTGTCGCCGCTGCGCGACGCGGCTCTGGTGGTCAGCGAAGCCGCACGTGTTCTCGACGTGCCCGAGGAGCCGGGCCGACCATTGCTACAGGCGCTGTGCGCGTACTTGAAGACGAAGCGCGTACTGTTGGTCTTGGACAACTGCGAGCACCTGATCAAGCCGGCCGCCGATATGGCCCACGCCATCGTCAAGGCGGCGCCGAACGTGCGCATGATTGCCTCCAGCCGCGAAGCGCTGCATGTGCCGGGAGAGAAGGCCTACCCGGTCCTGCCGCTGCAGGTGCCCGACCGCAGGGCCAGTCTGCAGGAGCTGCAGCACTCCACGGCCGTGCGGCTGTTCGTGCAGCGGGCACAGACCCACAAGCCAGCCTTCGAGTTGAACGAGCGGGAGGCGCCTGCAGTGGCCGAGCTGGTGGCCAGGCTGGAGGGCATCCCGCTGGCGCTGGAACTGGCCGCGGCGCGCGTGCGTTCGATGAGCGTGGCCGACATCAACAAGCGGCTGAACGACCGGTACAAGATCCTCACTGGCGGCAGCCGCGTATTGCAGGAGCGCCAGCAGACGTTGCGCGCGCTGGTGGATTGGAGCTACGAGCTACTGAACGAAAGCGAACAGCTGGTGCTCAGGCGATTGGCGGTGTTCATCGGCGGCTTCGACCTGGAAGCGGCGGAAAGGGTGTGCGGTGCCGAGCCGATCGAGGACTTCGAGGTGCTGGACCTGCTGGGCTCGCTGGTGGAGAAGTCGCTGGCCATGCTGGAAGAGCGCGACAGCGGATCGCGCTACCGCATGCTCGAGACGATTCGAGACTATGCGCGTGAAAAGCTGCAGCAAGACGCGGATGAGGCCACGGCTACCGCAGTGCGGCACTGCGAACACTTCTTCCAGATGGCAAAGGATGCAAACCGGGGCCTCGATGGTGCTGAGCAGGGCAAATGGATCCACCGAGTCGAGTCCGAACTGGACAACATCCGTGGCGCGGTGACGCTGTCCATGAGCGGAAGTGTGGATCCGTTCATTGCAGTGAAGTTCTGCGTCGCCATGATGGGCTTCTGGATCCTCCGGGGATATGCGTCCGAAGGACGTGGGGTCGTGAAGTCCGCTTTGCGGCTGCCTTCCATTGGCGCGTCCGATCTTGCGCAGGCGCATGCGTTGTACGTCGGAGCGGCCTTGGCCGAAGCGCAAAGCGATCACGCCGAGGCGCGCAAGATGCTTGAATCCTGCTTGGAACTGCGTCGCGGACTTGGGAGTCCGGTCGATGTTGCGGCGACGCTGTCGACACTGTCGACAGCAAGACTGCGCGCCGGTGATACCTTGGCAGCCAGCGTGGGTGAGTACGAGGCGCTGGAGATCTTCCGCCGGCTGGGCGACCGTGTCGGCGAGGCCATAGGGCTGCTTCACCTGGGTCAGATATCACTCTATGTAGGGGACGACGGACAGGCCGTCAGCCAGCTTAAGCAGGCTCTTGATCTGGCCCGGGACATCGAACACCGCGAACTCGAAGGCGAGTGCCTCTTGATGATGGGGAAATGCGCGTTCGAAGCGCAGGACCATGACGCAGCGGCTCAGCGTTTGGCGCTATCGCTCGAGACTTGCACGCTCGCGGCCGACAAGCGCGGTGAGGCCAATGCGCGATGGTGGTTGGGCAAGCTCGATCTGGAGGTGGGACGTTTGGCGATCGCGCGGCGCCATCTGGGGGAGGCGATAGGGCAGTTTCGGGCCTTCGAGATGTGGGACGAACTGTTTGGTTGTCTAGAGGACCATGCCCTTCTGATGCATCGCGAGGGCGCATTGGTGCCTGCGGTGCAGGTCTTTGCCGTCAGTGCCAAGATGCGGCAGCGCTTGAATCTGACGCGTGCGCCGCGCGCAGAGAGGCGCTGGCAGGTGCATCTTGGCAACCTTCGCGATGCACTGCCGGACGACGCCTACGCGGCAGCCTGGAATGCGGGCCTGGACCAGCGCGAGGTTGACGATGCCGTTCGCATCTGCCTGGTGGGCTCTTAAGCGGCCTAGGGATAACCCTGGGTCGTGTGAGCCGGCTTCGCGCAGCGGCTGGACCAAAGAACGGCATTTGCGGTGCTTGCGTTCCGCCCTATTGCAGTTCAAGTCGCATGGATTGCGCCCTGAGGACAGGCAGCAACGCTGCAGTGAAACGATAGACCCCCCCTTGAATGAGGGGGTACGCATAGATTGCGCTTCCAAGTCCTGAGTCGTGGCCCTAAACTGGGACCGCACGGTGGTGGTGGCCAATTGCGGTGCCCAGTGAGATTTGGCCTGTGTGATTTGGGCCGCGGTGGCTGTTGCGAGGGGAGAATCGAAATGACGTACCTGACATCGAAGATCCGGGGCTTCACGCTGGCTATGGCTGCTGCGGGTTCGTTGGTTGCGGCTGTCTCCGCCGATGCGGCGGTCTACAAGGGTAGGTGGGATCCTGCCTACGGCGCTGCCCTTCCGGAGTTGGGATGGAAAGGCGAAGCAGAGTTCGAGATTGCACCTGACTGCCTTGCCGGAATTGTTGATGATGGTTGGGTGAGCAATTTGGTTGGTGCATGTAAGAACAAACTCAGCATCAACAGTGCAGCGGTCACTTTATATGACCTTGACGCAACAAATGGTCTGTTGCCTGATGTGACACTGTCATATTCTTCGGCGAGTCTGAAGAATGGCGGAAACATTCCGTTTACCGTCCGGATGTATGTTGATGTTACCGCTGGTCAGCAGTCCGAAATCAGGGCAGTGGAGGGTGGCTTCTGGTTCCCTGAAAATGTGACGGCGAGTTTTGCGGTGGCGTCTAATTACAAGGGTGCGTTGTATTGGTTGGGCTTCAGTGGTGACCAGCCTAATCTTGAAAACAGCACGCAGGCGGAGGCGCGGCTGGCGAGTTGCAGCTACAAGTGGGTATCACTCGAATGCAGCGTGAACAATAACGACCCTAGTAAGGGAGGGGTGGCTGCTGCAATGACTATCACCCCAGTACCCGAGCCAGAAGCCTACATGCTTGGACTGGCTTCTCTTGCCGTGGTTGGCGTTTGGACCCGTCGTCGCCGCCGTGATGCAGTCTGACGATAGCCTTCAGTGAACATGCGGACGCGCCCATCTGGGCGCGTCGTCACGTTCGGGCCAGCGCTTCTTTCGTCTGAGTCTTGGTCTGGTAGTCTTCGGATCCTTGGCTGCATTGGGTACTTCTGCCGCCGCAACCCAGTGCGATGCCAAGGCGGTTACCTGGGTCCCGGCTGCGCTGATGCACAGGGGTAAGAAGCGCAGTTGCCAATGCGCGGGACGTCGACAGATTGGTCGTGTTCTGTTCTCTCGTCGTTTATGAGGCTGCTTGATAATGTATGTCGTCGCGGCGCGCGTGGAAAGGCCCGAGGCAAGCGCCGATCTATCGTGCTACCTGGCGAACGCGCCTCCACGCTGCATTGCTCGATTCTGATCACCTAGGCCGTCGGCACCTGGTAAATCAAATCAACTGCCCGGGCCGAGCGCTGACAATTGCGTAGCATGAACGCCATGTCGATGCGGCCGACGCTCCGTTTAGACGCGCTGCGCTCTCTTGCGCCATTGTTACTGGGCTTGGCCGCGGCGCAGCTGGCGCAGGCCGACTCGCCGGCACCGGCCGCCGTCCCGAGCTGGGTGCACGCCTACGCCGCCTTCGGCCTGCCCAAGTACCCGTCTGGCTTCGCACACTTCGACTACGCTGATCCCAATGCCCCCAAGGGCGGCACGATCAATCTGCGCAACCCCGACCGGCGCTCCAGCTTCGACAAGTTCAATCCCTTCACCACCAAGGGCAATGCGCCGGCGGGCCTGGGCATCTTCATGTTCGAGTCGCTGGCGGTGCTGGGCAGCGACGAGCTGCAGACGATGTACGGTTTGCTGGCTGAAGCCATCGCCGTGGCGCCGGACAAGTCGGCGATCAGTTTCAGGCTGCACCCCAAGGCGCGCTTCACCAATGGCGACCCGGTGACCGCCGAGGACGTGAAGTTCAGCTTCGAGGCCATGTCCGGCAAGTACGCTGCGCCGGGCCTGCGCGCGTCGCTGGCGGGCGTGGAGCGGGCGGTGGTGCTGGACGAGCGTACCGTGCGCTTCGATCTGCGCGAGCGCACCAACGACATGCTGTTCACGGTGGGCGGGCTGAGCGTTTTTTCGCGCAAGTGGGGGCTCGGGCCCGACGGCAAGTCCAAGCGCTTCGATGAGATCGTCAGCGAGTACCCGCTCACCAGTGGGCCCTACACCATTGGCAAGGCCGATTCGGGCCGGCGGCTGGAATTCAAGCGCCGGCCCGACTACTGGGCGCGCGACCTGGGCGTGCGCCGCGGCATGTTCAACTGGGACCGCGTGGTCTACCGCTACTACAGCGACCAGGCCGTGGCGCGCGAGGCCTTCAAGGCCGGCGAGTTCGACATCTTTAAGGAATACAGCGGCCGCAGCTGGGTGCGCCAGCACAAGGGCGTCAAGTGGGACGACGGCCGCATCAGGAAGGACTTGTTCGAGACCTCGGTCGGGCAGGGCCTGCAGGCCTACATGATGAACATGCGCCGGCCGCTGTTCCAGGACATCCGCGTGCGCGAGGCGCTGGGCTACACCTACGACTTCGACACCATCAACCGACTGGGCCTTTACAAGCGCGCCGAGAGCCAGTTCAACAACTCCGATTTCGCCGCGGTCGGCCTGCCGACGCCGGGCGAGCTGAAGCTGCTGGAGCCGTTTCGCGCCGAGCTGCCGCCGGCGGTGTTTGGCCCGGCCTTCCGCGCGCCGACAACCGGCCGCGACCCGAAGCGCCTGCGCCAGAACCTGTTGAAGGCGCGCGAGCTGCTGGAGCAGGCCGGCTGGAAGCTGGCGCCAGACGGCAAGCTGCGCAACGCCCAGGGCGAGGCCTTCGAATTCGAGTACCTGAGCCCGGGCGAGCCCGGGCGCATGACCGACTGGCAGTCCAACCTTGAAAAGCTCGGCATCACGATGAAGGAACGCAATGTCGACTTCGCGCTGTACCGCCGGCGCCTGGAAGAGTACGACTTCGACCTGATCGCCATCGCCGGCGGCGACTTCACGCTGCCCGACGCCACCGGGCTGCTCACTGCCTTCGGCAGCAAGTCGGCCGACGAGAAGGGCAACAACAATTTCCGTGGCGTCAAGAGCGCGGCGGCCGATCACCTGATCAAGCTGATGTCCGAGGCCCGCACGATGGACGGGCTGCGCGACGCGTCGCGCGCGCTCGACCGGGTGATCATGTGGAGCCATTGGCAAATCCCGGACCTGTATGCGTCGGACGAGAAGTCGTCCTACTGGAACAAATTCGGCATGCCGGCGCAGCGGCCGCGCTTCTTCACCATCGACACTGCTTCGGGGTTCCCGGCCTGGCCGCTGGAAACCTGGTGGATCAAGGACCCGGCCAAGCGCTGACCCATGTTCTTCTACATCCTCAAGCGCATTGCCCTGATGCTGCCCACGCTGCTGGGCGCATTGACCATCACCTTCGTCGTCATCCAGTTCGTGCCGGGCGGCCCAGTCGAGCAGATCATGGCCGAGGCCCGCGCCAGCCAGAAGGGCGGCGGCGACGCGGGCCTGTACAAGGCCGGGCGCGACAGCGATGCAAAGCAGATCGCCGAGCTGAAGAAGCTCTACGGCTTCGACAAGCCGGCGCATGTGCGCTACTTCGAGATGTTGGGCAGCTTCCTGCGTTTCGACCTGGGCCGCAGCTTCCTGCACAACAAGGACGTCTGGACGCTGATCAAGGAGAAGCTGCCGGTGTCGATCAGCCTGGGGCTGTGGACCTTTGTGATCAGCTATTTGATCTCGGTGCCGCTGGGCGTGGCCAAGGCGGTGCGAGAAGGCTCGCGCTTCGATGTGATGACCTCGCTGGTGGTGCTGATCGGCTATGCGATCCCGGGCTTCGTGCTCGGCATCTTCCTGATCGTGCTGTTTGCCGGCGGCAGCTTCTTCGAATGGTTCCCGCTGCGCGGGCTGACCTCCGACAATTGGGAGGAATTGAGTTGGCCGGCGCGCATCGCCGACTACTTCTGGCACCTGACGCTGCCGCTGATCTGTCTGGTGATCAGCAGCTTCGCGGTGACGACGATGCTTACCAAGAACACCTTCGTCGAGGAGACGCGCAAGCAGTACGTGCTGGTGGCGCGCGCCAAGGGCCTGTCGCAGAAGAGCGTGCTGTACAAGCACATCTTCCGCAACGCGCTGATCCCGCTGGTCACTGGCTTTCCGGCGGCCTTCGTCGGCGCCTTCTTTGCCGGCTCGGTGCTGATCGAGACACTGTTCTCGCTGGACGGCCTGGGGCTGCTGTCCTTCGAGTCGGTGGTGCGGCGCGACTATCCGGTGGTGCTGGGCTCGCTGTACCTGTTCACGCTGATCGGCCTGGTGGTCAAGCTGGTGTCCGACCTGCTGTACGTGGCTGTGGACCCGCGCGTGCAGTTCGGGGCGGTGGGCAAATGAAGCCCCCAAGTCCACTTCGTTCGCGGCCCCCCGAGGGGGCGCAGGCCTCCCTTCGGGCGGCCGGGCGGGAGGCCTGATGAGCGCCGTGCTGCCCAGCGCCGCGGCCCCGGCACTGCCTGCGGTCAAGCCGATGTCGCCGAACCAGCGCGCCTGGGCGCGCTTCAAGCGCAACCGCGTCGGCTATGTGTCGTTGTGGTGCTTCGTCGCCTTCCTGGTGCTGGCCACCTTGGCCGAACTGGTCAGCAACGACCGGCCTCTGGTGGCACGCTACAACGGCGAGGTCTACTTTCCGCTGTTCAAGAACCATCCGGAAACCACCTTCGGCGGCGACTTCGGCACGCCCACCGACTGGTCCGACCCGCTGATTGCCGACCAGTTTGCCAAACCGGGCAACGGGGCGGTCTTCACGCTCAACCGCTATGGCGCGCGCACCAGCAACCCCTTCGAGGCGGAGCCCAGCCCGGCGCCGCCGAGCGCGCTGCACTGGCTGGGCACCGATAGCCTGGGGCAGGACATGGTGGCGCGGCTGCTCTACGGCTTTCGGGTCAGCATCTGGTTTGCCTTTGCATTGACGCTGGTGGGCACGGCCATGGGCATCGCCGCCGGCGCATTGCAGGGCTACTTCGGCGGGCGGGTCGACCTGGTCCTGCAACGCATCATCGAGATCTGGGGCGCGGTGCCAGAGCTGTACCTGCTGATCATCTTCGCGTCGATCTTCGAGCCTTCGCTGCTGCTGCTGCTGGTGCTGCTGTCGCTGTGGGGCTGGATGGGGCTGTCGGACTACGTGCGTGCCGAGTTCCTGCGCAACCGCAGCCTGGAATTCGTCAAGGCGGCGCGGGCGCTGGGGCTGAGCAATGGCCAGATCATCTGGCGCCACGTGCTGCCGAATTCGATGACGCCGGTGATCACCTTCCTGCCCTTTCGCATGAGCGGGGCCATCGTCGCGCTGACCTCGCTGGACTTCCTGGGCCTGGGCGTGCCGGCCACCGTGCCGTCGCTGGGCGACCTGCTGCGCCAGGGCAAGAACAACCTCGATGCCTGGTGGATCATCTTCCCCACCTTCGTGCTGCTGGTGCTGACCATGCTGGCGCTGACCTTCATCGGCGACGCGCTGCGCGACGCCTTCGATACCCGCAAGTCATGAGCGCGCTGCTCGAGATCGACAAGCTGACTGTGCGCTTCGGTGCCAGCACCGTCGTCGACGAGGTGTCCTTCAGCATTGCCGCGGGCGAGAAGTTTGCGCTGGTCGGTGAATCCGGTTCGGGCAAGTCGATCACCGCGCTGTCGGTGCTGCGGCTGGTGGACGCGGCCACGACCAGCGGTGCGATCCGCTTCGACGGCGAGGACCTGACGCTAAAGAGCGAGCGCGAGATGCGCGGCATCCGCGGCGCGCGCATCGGCATGATCTTCCAGGAGCCGATGACGGCGCTGAACCCGCTGTACACCGTGGGCAACCAGATCGGCGAGGTGCTCGAGCTGCACGAGGCGCTGCGGCCGACCGCGGCGCGCGCGCGGGCCATCGAGCTGCTGCAGCACACCGGCATCCCCGACCCCGAAGCCAAGGTCGATGCCTACCCGCACCAGCTGTCCGGCGGGCAGCGCCAGCGCGCGATGATCGCGATGGCCCTGGCCTGTTCGCCGCAGCTGCTGATCTGCGATGAGCCGACCACCGCGCTGGACGTGACCATCCAGGCGCAGATCCTGGCACTGCTCGACGAGTTGCAGCGCGAGATGGGCATGGCGCTGCTGTTCATAACCCATGACCTGAACCTGGTGCGCCGCTTCACCCACCGCGTCGGCGTGATGGAGCGCGGCCGGCTGGTGGAAGTGGGCGACACGGCGACGGTGTTCGCTCGGCCGCAGCATCCGTACACCCAGCGCCTGCTGGCCAGCCGGCCGCAGCGCGTGGTGCAGCCGGTGGCCGACGATGCCGCGCTGCTGCTGGACGCGCGTGCGGTGGACGTGACATTCCCGATCCCGCAGGGGTGGTTCCGCAAGCACCACTTCCAGGCCGTGCGTCAGGCGACGCTGCAGCTCAAGCGCGGCGAGACGCTGGGCGTGGTCGGCGAATCGGGCTCGGGCAAGACGACGCTGGGCATGGCGTTGCTGGCGTTGCAGGACATCGCCGGCGGCGAGGTGCGGCTCGACGGACAACGCATCGACAACGCCGACCGCGCCGCGCTGCGCGCCATGCGCCGGCGCATGCAGGTGGTGTTCCAGGACCCGTTTGCGTCGTTGAGCCCGCGCCTGACGGTCGGGCAGATCGTCGGCGAAGGGTTGGCGCTGCACCGCCCCGAATTGTCCACGGCCGAGCGCGATGCGCTGGTGCTGCAGATGCTCGACGAGGTGGGGCTGAACGAGCGCAGCGGCGTGGCGCAGGTGCTGCAGCGCTATCCGCACGAGTTCTCCGGCGGCCAGCGCCAGCGCATCGCCATCGCGCGCGCGGTGGTGCTGCGGCCCGAGGTGCTGGTGCTGGACGAGCCGACCTCGGCGCTGGACGTTTCGGTGCAGCAGCAAGTGCTGGCACTGCTGGCCGACCTGCAGCGCCGCTACGGCATGAGCTACCTGTTCATCAGCCACGATCTGGCCGTGGTGCGCGCCATGTCGCACCGCGTGCTGGTGATGAAGGGCGGCGACGTGGTCGAGCAGGGCGAGGCGCAGGCGCTGTTCGATGCACCCCGCGAGCCCTACACGCGCGAGCTGCTGGCTGCCGCGCACCTGGCCTGAGCGCGCAGGCGGCTATTGGCTGTCGAAGCGGCGCGTGCCCAGCCTCAGCTCGTAGCGCGTGCCCTTTTCGGGGTCGCTGAACTGCAGGTGGGTGCCACTCCACCGATACGCCGCGAAGAAGCCGTCGATCTGCATCGTGCCGTGGAACAGGGTCACGCCCAGTTGGTCGGCATGCACCTGCAGCCGATAGGCAATGTCGCTGACGCGCACCAGCGCCTGGCCGGCGCTGCCGATGTCGGCGGTGACCGGCCCGCAACTGGCCTGCGCGTCGCCCGTCGTCACGCACAGCACCGCGTCGTAGTGGCCCGCGGCCGGCGGCAGGCCCTTGAGCAGCTCGCCGGCCGTGCCGAGCGAGCCGTGCTCGGTAGCTGCCGCCG
>Ga0105103_10000256_pt1 | contig 29830 bp, 25 predicted proteins | sample PPLLaktember2015_2_FD_79107 | JGI IMG/M metagenome (GOLD analysis project Ga0105103, IMG submission 79107) | Freshwater sediment microbial communities from Prairie Pothole Lake near Jamestown, North Dakota, USA - PPLs Lake P7 Core (6) Depth... | ecosystem: Environmental > Aquatic > Freshwater >...
CTATCGACGTGGCGATGTGGCCATCGATGGCTTCGCCGAGGACTACGCGTACCTCGTCTGGGGCCTGCTGGAACTGTTCCAGTCCACCGGCGAAGCGCGCTGGCTGCAGTGGGCGATCGAACTGCAGGAGCGCCAGGACGACCTGTTCCTCGACGCGGTCAATGGCGGGTGGTATTCGACGACCGGCCGCGACCCGTCGGTGCTGGTGCGTGCGAAGGAGGAACACGATGGCGCCGAACCGTCGGCGACGTCGGTGTCGGCGCTCAACACGCTGACGCTGGCGCATCTCACCGGCGATGCGCGGTGGCGCCAGCGTGCCGATGAAGCCCTCGGCAGTCTCGGTGGACGTCTGCGCACGCAGGGGAAGAGCGTTCCGCTGATGGCGGCAGCGCTCGCGACAGCCATCACCCCCTCGGCGCAGATCGTCGTCGTCGGCCCACGCGATCGCGAGGACACGCAGAAGCTGTGGCGGAGGGCGCAGCGTGCGTTCCGGCCGTTCACCATGATGATACCCGTGGAGCCGGGCGAGGCTCAGGCGGCCTTGAGCCGGGTTCTCCCGTGGGTCGGCGGGATGTCGATGCTGGGCGGGCAGGCCACGGCCTACGTCTGCGAGAACTTCGTCTGCGCCGCACCGGTGGTGGACCCGGAGGCGCTGTCGTGAGCGGCCTGATCCGCCGTATCGACGAGCGCGACGGGCGCTGGGTCCGGCTGGTGCTCGACGCGCCGCCTGGCAATCTGCTGTCGCTCGCCATGGTCGCCGATCTCGACATCGCGCTCGATGGGCTGGCGCGCGCCAGGGGACTGCAGTGGCTCACGCTCGAGGGTGCCGGCGGGGAGTTCTCGTTCGGCGCCCGGATTCAGGAACACCTTCCAGAGCCGATGCGCGAGGTGTTGCCGGCGACGATGCAGCTGGTCCGGCGCTGGCTGGCGCTGGCCGTCCCCACGGCGGCCCTGGTCGAAGGGCGATGCCTCGGTGGGGGATTCGAGCTGGCGCTCTGCTGTGACGACATCCTGGCCGCACCGGATGCCGCCTTCGGCCTGCCCGAGGTCAAGGTGGGCGCGTTCCCCCCGGTGGGCGCGCTGCTGCTGCCGCTGCGGGTCGGCGCGTCGCGCGCGTCTCGCGCGGTGATCACCGGCCAGACGCAGTCGGCGGACTACTGGCACGCCGCGGGCCTCGTGTCCCTGGTCGCGCCGGAGAGCACGCTGATCGAGTCTGCCCGACGCTGGTTCGATACCCAGCTCGCCGATCAGTCGGCGGTGGTGCTGGCTCACGCCTGCCTGGCCGCGCGAGCGGTGGTGCGCGTCCAGGTGGAGCCGTTGCTGATCCAGCTCGAGCGCCAATATCTGGAGGAACTGCTCGCGACCCATGACGCCACCGAAGGCGTGCGCGCGTGGATGGAAAAGCGCGCACCTCGATGGGAAGACCGATAGACTTGGAAGCGCGATGACCAAGCCGATCGACGTAGACGTGTGGGTGCGGGGACAGAACGACGCGCAGACCGTGCCGACCACCGGGGTGCCTGGCGATCCGGCGACGTGGACCGATCACGACGTGCGCACGCTGCTCACCGAGATGCTGCTGGCGCTGGACCGCGCAGGCCACCCGGGGACGGAGCCGCCGCCGGTGGCCCTCCGCGGATTCAGCTGGATCGTCAGTCCCGGCCCCGACGGCGTGCTCCTGCACGTCGAGGTGAAGATGGGCACGGTCAGCGCCGGCCCGTTTGCGATCGACGAGGGCCGGCTGACGGCGATGGTGTCGCGGGTGATGTCGGCCAGCGCCACGTCACCGCACGTGACGGTGCACTAGATGCGTCAGACTCTGGCTTGAGTCTTAGGTCTTGAGTCTAGGGTTCTGAGGCAGCGCCCAACACCAAAGCCCAGGACCCAAGACCCAAGACCTAAGACCCAGGACCAAAGACCGCTAGAGGGCCGAGTCCCCAGGGCCCGACTACAAGTGCAGCCCGATGTAGGCGAGCGCGGTCAGCAGCAGCGCGGTCAATCCGGTCAGTGCGACCAGTCCCTTGTAGACCCGCTCCAGTGCGCGGTACTTCTCCATGTTGATCGAGGCCATCGCCTGCGCGGTGAAGGCCACTTCCCGGCAGAGCTGACCAATCTGCGCGTCCTTCCAGAAGTCGCAGTAGTCCTCTGGTGATTGCGCGGCCACGTGCGCGACCGCTCGCAGGCGGCGGCTGGTGGCGGAGGCTGGCACCACCGCCGCTTCGTCGCGGAAGAACCGCGCGCTCCTGGGGCGCAGCGCTTCGATCGCCTGGCTGAAGAAGTACAAGGACAGGAAGGCGTAGAGCGCGACGTAGACGGCCAGCCCGGTGCCGATGCTGGCGGTCGCCACGCCGAAGACGTCCGGCCGCGCCACCAGCAGGAAGTTGACCGCGTTCAGCAGGCCCATGATGATCAGCGCGAACCGCGTCTTGCGATCGGCTTGTTCCAGCAGCTCGCTGTAGGTGTCGAGGACGTCGGTCAGCGCGCGATAGCGTTCCCAGGGATCGAGCGTGCGTGTGTCGAGCATGCGCTCGAGTTTTCGCAGTCGCCTGGCGGCCTGCTCGTCACTCTCCGGAACGAACGCGGCGGCGGAGGAGTCGCTCATGCGGCGACAGAATAGCAAGGAAACGGCCGGGCCGGCAGGGCGGGTATGATCGTGCCGGGCCGGGGTGGCGAAACTGGCAGACGCACGGGACTTAAAATCCCGAGACCCGCAAGGGTCGTGTGGGTTCGATTCCCACCCCCGGCACCACACGTCCCAACCTATTGCCCGCAACGCCGTGCGGAGGCAGCATTGGGCCATCTGCCAGACGAGCGGCACTCTGGGTGGACGCCCGTCGGCTCTTCAACCCGGCGCGGGAAAAGATCGTTCAGGAGGCGGAGGAGGGAGAGAGAACCACGGAGCGCCCTCCCTGGAGGAGCGCGCCCCGTGTTCGTGTCGTCTTAGAACGCGGCCGACGTGGTGGTCAGCTTGAGCGCGCGTTCAATCGCCTTCATGGCGCCGCGCTCTTCGGGAGCGACCAGCGTCACCGCGGTGCCGGTCGCATCAGCGCGCCCCGTACGGCCGACGCGGTGCACGTAGGCGTCCACAGTGGTCGGCGGTTCGAAGTTGATGACGTGCCCGATGCCGTCCACATCCAGCCCGCGGGCCGCGATGTCGGTGGCCACCAGCACGCGGACGTGACCGGACTTGAAGTCCGCGACCGCGGCGTGCCGCTGTCCCTGGGTGCGGTTCGCGTGGAGCGGCGCGCAGCGATGGCCGCGCGCGGCCAGCGTCTGCACCAGGCGATCGGCCCGGTGCTTCGTGCGCACGAACACCAGTGCGTGCTGCGGCGTCCTGGTGAGGAACGTGTCCAGCCAGCCGGCCTTCATATCCGTCGGCAGGTGATGGCTCATGTGGGTGATCGAGCTGGCGAGACCGCCGCTCTTGCCCACCTGCATCATCTTCGGGTCCCGCATGATCTCCTTGGCCGCCTTCATCACGTCACGTGACGTGGTGGCCGAGAACAGCAGGGTCTGACGATTGACCGGCAGCGCTTCGACGATGCGGCGCACGTCGGGCCAGAAGCCCATGTCGACCATGCGGTCCGCTTCATCGAGGACCAGCACGTTGAGGCCCTCGAACTTCGACACGCCGTGGTTCATGTGGTCGAGCAGCCGTCCCGGCGTGGCGACGACGATGTCGACGCCGGAGCGCAGGGCACGCGCCTGTCCGCCCATGCTCATGCCGCCGCACACGGTGACGCCGGAGATGCGCGTGTGCTTCACCAGCGACCGCACGTCGTCTTCGATCTGCACGGCGAGCTCGCGCGTCGGGGCGAGGATCATCACGCTCGTGCCGCGGCGCGGCGCGTTCGCCTGCGCGGTGAGCAGCCGCTGCAACACGGGCAGCAGGAAGGCCACGGTCTTGCCGGTGCCCGTCTGGGCGCACGCGATGAGATCTTCGCCGGCGGCGACGGTGGGGAACACCGCGCTCTGCACGGGCGTGGTCTGGACGAAGCCGAGATCGGTGATTGCACGCGCCAGACGTGCGTCGAGGTTCAGGGACGCGAAGTCAACCGGGGTGGAGTCGAAGGGCGCGGATTCGAACACCGGTGGAGGAGGCGCCTGGGGCTGCGAGAAGTTCTTCTTCGGGTAAGACGGACGACCACCGCGACGCGGGGCCTCTGGGCGCCGCGTGCTGCGGAACTGGGGTGTAGCTGAGTTCAAATCGAATGGCTGGAGCGTGAAGGACGCTCTTACAGAGGGAAATTCAACGGCCGGGAAATCGGCAACGGCAAATCTCTATTCCTGCGCTCAAGTCTCCTGCGGAAGCACCAAGTATCCCACGAAGTGGGCGGATCACCTAATCGCCGGCCCCGGCGTGCGCGTGGTGCGCCGCACGCCAGGAGCCGACGACGGAGAGCCAATCTAGCGGGTGGCCTGGAGGATGAAGTCGAAGGTGCCGCCAGCGACCGAGCCGATGGCGTAGACGAAGTACCGGGTGCCCGACGCGAAGGTGAGCGCCGAAACAGGGGTGATGGCGGTGCCGGCAAACGGCACCTGGAGCTGCAGCGGGATGGTCGTCGCCGGCACCTCGAGGTCACCGAAGTACGGGTTGGTCAGCGCGAGCTTCGGCACGCCACCGGCGGCCAGCTGGACCGCGGGCGCGTCGGCGGCATGACGGACGCTGACGCGCGCCCAGCCCTGCTGCACGGGCGAGTTGTCGTTCTGGTAGACGGTTGCCGTGGGGGCGCCGTTGGCGTCGAGGTGAGCGAGGATGCTCAGCTCCACGTTGTCCGGAATCGCGGCGCCGAGCACCTCGATGACCGGGGTGGCCGTCTGGGGATTTGCGCCGCTGGCGAAGATGCGGATATCGAAGCTGCCGGGACCGGCCTGCACCTCGACGATCTGCTTCGGCTGGAAGGACGGGATGGTCGGCGTCGAGGGCACAGGCTGACCGGCGACGCTCGCGTACACGTCCACGGGAACACCGGGGATGCCGTGAATGACGAAGACGCGCGAAGCGGCTTCGGCCGAAGCCACCGAAATGAAAGCCATCGCAAAGAGCAGTGTCAGGGAGCGGAGAACGCGCATCGTACAGACCTCCGGAAACATACGTATGGATACAAGCGAGGCGTTTACGGAACGCCGGCGCCTCGTGACTTGTAACTAATGACGCCGCACGAGCGCGGCGCGTTGCATCCCGGGCAGGAGGGCGAGTCCGAACAAGTAGAGTGCGAGCGTGGCGAAGGCCAGGTAGCCTGACGAGGCCGGCTCAACGGGCTGCGAGAATGCCCCGAGGGTGAGACCTTCGACCAGGACCTGAAGGGCGCGGGCCAGCGGCCGGTCGGCGGGGCCAGAGAGCGCGGTCAGCAGGATGAACTTGATGGTGAAACTGGAGAGCAGCGTCACCGCCCACACGCGCAGGAAGCGGACGCGATCGACGTTGGCGGCCAGCAGCTGCAGAATTGCGATCAGGAAGAACAGGTTGAGCGCCAGCGACGGGAGGCCGGACGCCGGCGTCATCAGCGACAACATCTGCGCGGTGGCCATGAACGTGGTGATCAGCACGACGAGGCCGTTCACGTTCGCCAGCGGCGAGCGCCCGCTCTGCATCAGGCGCGCCGGATCGAGGGTCCCGGTCTGCACCAGCACACCCAGCATCAGACTGGCGAGCACCAGGGAGAACAGGGAAGGCGGCTCGATCGCCACGGGCGTGGTGAGGTGCAGGCCGCCAAGCAGCACGACGGTGAGGAACACCAGCGGCAACACGAACGCTTCGCGGACCGGCGTCACTTGCGGCCCCGGAACAGGCGCAGCGGGTTGAAATCGGATGCGTCGGTGGTCTGGCCCGCCACGAGCTCGGCGCGCAGCTCGTCAGCGGAGTGCATCTGCAGCCGCGGGTCGTCGACGACGATGCGCCCTTCTGGCGCCACGGCGATGGCGCGATCGAGCGCCTTCAGCCCTTCGGCGTAGGCCGTGTCGTCGTGGCGCATCCGGCTCCAGCCCTCCCGGTAGTAGCTGTAGGCGATGTAGAACTGCGTGCGCGCATCACGGGCCGCGCTGTCCGCGCGAGTGAACGCGGCACGAGCCTCGACGAACTGGTCCTGATGAAAGAAGCGGAGCCCGTCCTCGAAGGCGACGGGATCGACACGGTAGACGCCCACCGTGGCAGAGAGTCCGCCGGTGACTTCCGCCAGGGACTGTGGCTGCGACACCGCCAGCCACACGATCAAGGTTGCATACGACACCGACAGCACGGCGCCGAGGGCGCGCACGACGGGTTCCTGCATGTCCGCATCTTAACCCGTCGCTGCGGCGCGGCTACTTGAGCGAGGCTTCGTACTCTTCGTAGGCGCCCTTGAAGTCCTGGATGCGGCCGTTCTCGAAGTGCCACACCCGGGTGCCTACTTCCTCCATCAGGTCCTGGTCGTGCGTGACCAGGAGCACGGTGCCCTCGAACTTCTGCAGCGCGATGTTCAGCGCGTTGATCGACTCGAGATCCAGGTGATTCGTGGGCTCGTCGAAGATCAGCACGTTCGGCTTCTGCAGCATGATCCGGCAGAACAGCAGGCGCGCGGTTTCGCCGCCCGAGAGCGCCTCGGTCGGCTTCAGGCCTTCTTCGCCCTTGAACAGCATCTGCCCGAGCAGACCGTGGATGTCCTGCCGTGAGGCCTGCGGGTCGAAGCTGTGCAGCCATTCCACCGCCGTCGTGCCCTTGTAGATGTGACCGGTCGCGTCCTGCGGGAAGTAACCGACCGACACCTCGTGCCCCCACTTCACCGAGCCGCTGTCGATATCGCCGGGAGAGGGCGGCAAGCCCGGTGCGTCGGACAGCAGGATCTTCAGCAGGGTCGTCTTGCCCAGGCCGTTGCGACCGGCGAGCACAATCTTCTCGCCGCGGCTGATCCCGGCGCTGAACCCGTCGATGACGACATGGGACCCGTAGGCCTTGTGCACGTCCTTGAATTCCAGGACGTGCCGTCCCGAGGGCCGGGCGGGCACGAACTTGATGTACGGACGCTGGATGTTGGACCGGGCGAGCTCGGACGTCTCGAGCCGCTCCACTTCCTTGCGCCGCGACTGCACCTGGCTGGAACGCGTGCCGGCGGAGAAGCGCTGGATGAAGTCGTTGAGCTGGGCGATCTTCTTGGCGCGCTGCGCGTTGTCGGCCTCGACCCGCGAGCGGATCTGCGTCTTCGCCAGCACCATGTCGTCGTAGCCGCCGGTGTAGGTGATGATCGTCTGGTAGTCGATGTCGGCGGTGTGCGTGCACACCGCGTTCAGGAAGTGCCGGTCGTGCGAGATGACGATCAGCGTGCCGTCGTAGCGGGCCAGTGTGTCGATCAGCCAATGGATCGAGTCGAGGTCCAGGTGGTTGGTGGGTTCGTCCAGCAGCAGCGCCTGCGGGTGGCCGAACAACGCCTGCGCCAGCAGCACGCGTACCTTCTGGCCGCCCTGCAGCTCCGCCATCTTGCGCTCGTGGAGCTCGTCGGGGATGTCGAGACCCTGCAGCAGGATGGCGGCATCGGTCTCGGCGGTGTAGCCGTCTTCCTCGCCGACGATGCCTTCGAGCTCGCCCAGCCGCATCCCGTCATCGTGGGTCATGTCGGGCTTGGCGTACAGGAACTCGCGCTCTTCGAGCGCGCTCCACAGACGCGGGTTCCCCATGATCACCGTGTCGATGACGCGGTACGCGTCGAACGCGAACTGGTCCTGCTTGAGCACGCCCAGTTTGGGCGGACGAACGACGGTGCCCTTCTGCGGCGGCAGCTCGCCCGTCAGCAGTTTCATGAACGTGGACTTGCCCGCGCCGTTCGGCCCGGTGAGCCCATAGCGGCGGCCGGGGAGAAAGGCGGTGGTCACTTCGTCGAAGAGAATCTTCGACCCATAGCGCATCGAGACGTCGTTGACGGCAATCATTCTGCGTGCTTCCCGAGTAGGTGGAACAAACGTTCAATATTAGCACACGCCGGTGTAAGCTAGCGACATGCGGGTTGACAACCAACGGCAGAGCACGAACATCGAGGATCGACGTGGGATGCGGATGGGTGGCCCGGTAGGGCTGGGCGGCGGCGGGATCGGGACGATCCTGATCGTGCTCCTGGTCTCGTGGCTCACCGGCGTGAACCCCCTGTCGCTTCTGCAGCTCACGGGCGGCGGGCCTTCTCAGGCGCCAGCCGAATCGACCGTGCCCACCGGTTCGGTTGGCGACGATCCACAAGCGCGATTCATCGGCGCGGTCCTCGGCGACATGGAGGAGACCTGGACCGAGATCTTCTCGAAGTCAGGGGAGCGGTATCGTCCGCCAGTGCTGGTGCTGTTCAACGATGCCGTCCAGTCGGCGTGCGGGTCTGCATCGTCGGCGACCGGTCCGTTCTATTGCCCGGCCGATAGCAAGGTCTATCTCGACCTGTCGTTCTTCCGCGAACTGGACCAGAACTTCGGCGCACCGGGCGACTTCGCGCAGGCCTATGTCGTGGCGCACGAAGTCGGGCATCACATCCAGAACCTCCTCGGCACCAACGCCCAGGTCTCGCGCCTGCAGCAGCAGGCCTCGAAGGCCGAGGCCAACAGCCTGTCGGTGCGGCTCGAACTGCAGGCGGATTGCTACGCCGGCGTGTGGGGACACTTCGCCGCGCAGCAGAACATGCTGGAGGAAGGCGACGTCGACGAGGGCCTGCGCGCCGCGGCGGCGATTGGCGACGACCGTCTCCAGCGCCAGACGCAAGGGCGGGTGGTGCCGGAGAGTTTCACGCACGGCTCGTCGGAGCAGCGGGCGTACTGGCTGCGCCAGGGCCTCGCGTCCGGATCGGTCGAGCAGTGCGACACGTTCCGGGCTGACTCGCGATAAACCAGTGAGCGGGTGCTGACTGGCCGCGCGCCTGTCAGCACCCGGCGTGCCTACCAGATCTTCGCGCGCTGCTCCGGCGCCAGATACAGCTTGTCGCCTTCCTTCACGCTGAACGTGGAGTAGAACTCCGGCACGTTTCTCACGGTGCCATTCGCACGATACATGTCCGGCGCGTGCGGGTCGGTCATCACCTGCTGACGGAGCGCGTCATCGCGCTTCTTGGTCGCCCAGGCCTGCGCCCAGCCCATGTAGTAGCGCTGATCGCCCGACAGGTTGTCGATCGAGGGCGCCGGCTTGCCATTCAGCGAGAGCACGTAGGCGCGATGGGCGATGACGAGGCCGGTGAGGTCCGCGATGTTCTCGCCGAGCGTCAGCTCGCCGTTCACCTTCAGGCCGGGCAGCGGCTCGAACTGGTTGTATTGGTCGACGATGACCTGGGCGCGCTTCTTGTACTCGTCGGCATCCTGCTTCGTCCACCAGTCGCGCAGGGTCCCGACGGCGTCGTAATTCCGCCCCTGGTCATCGAAGCCGTGACCCATCTCGTGGCCGATCACCGCGCCGATGCTCCCGTAGTTCACCGCGTCGTCAGCGGCCATGTTGAAGAACGGCGGCTGCAGGATGGCGGCAGGGAAGACGATCTCGTTGCGCACGGGATTGTAATAGGCGTTCACGGTCTGCGGCGTCATGCCCCATTCCTCGGCGTCGATCGGCTTGCCGACCTTGGCGAGCTGGTATTCGTTCTCGACGGCGAAGGCGCGCATGACATTGCCGACGAGGTCGCCCGGTTTGATCTCGAGCTTCGAGTAGTCGCGCCACTTGCTGGGATAGCCGACCTTGGGACGGAAGCGGGCGAGCTTCTCCTGCGCCTGCTTCTTCGTCTCCGGAGTCATCCACTCGAGCTTGTCGATGCTTTCCTTGTACGCCAGCCGGAGGTTCTCGACGAGCTGCTCCATCCGCGCCTTGGCTTCCGGCTTGAAGTGCTTCTCGACATAGAGCTTGCCGAGCATCTCGCCCATGTTGGCGTTGATCGTGTTCACCGCCCGCTTCCATCGGGGCTGGAGTTCCTTCACCCCGCGGAGCGTCTTGCCATAGAACTCGAACTCGGCGTCCACGAAGGCCTTGTTCAGATACGGAGCGAAGCCGTTGATGAGGGACGCCTTCAGATAGGGCTTCCAGCGGTCCACGGGCAGCTCGCTGGCCGTCGCCGCGAACGCCTTGAAATAGCTCGGCTGGCTGACGACCACCGCCGGCGCCCCCGACACGCCCAGCTCCGTCGTGTAGGCCGCCCAGTCGAAGCCCGGGTACTGCCTGGGCAGATCGGCCACGGCGACCTTGTTGTAGGTCTTCACCGCGTCGCGGTTCTCGACATTGGTCCAGTGCGCCTGCGCTATCCGGCGCTCCAGCGTGAAGATGTCCTGGGCCGCGGCTTCGGGTGAGGCCTGGCCGGCCATCTTCAGCACCGTGGTCAGGAACGCGAGGTACTGGACCCGATATTGAAGAAGGCGCGGCTCGTCTTTCAGGTAGTAGTCGCGGTCGGGCATGCCGAGACCGCCCTGGAACAGATACAGGATCTCGCGGCTCGGCTCGCCCGCATCCCCGTCGACGAACCCGACGACGGGATTCGTGAGGTTCATCTTGAACGCGCGGGCAAAGTAGCGCGCCAGGTCGGTCTTCGTCTTGAGCGCGTCGATTTCGGCGAGCTGCGCGGCGAGCGGCGTCAGGCCCAGCTCCTCGGCGCGGGCCTCGTCGAGGAAACTCTGATAGAAGTCGCCGATCTTCTGCGCATCGCTGCCTGGCGTGCGGGTCGGTGATTTCGCGATGTCCTCCGCCAGGGCGCGGAGGTCCGTCTGGGACTTCTCGAACAGGACATCGAATGCGCCCCATGACGCCTTGTCGGCTGGTATCTCCGTCCGCGTCAGCCAGCCGCCGTTGACATGCTGGAACAGGTCGTCCTGCGGCCGCACGTTGCGATCGGCTGCCGACAGGTCGATGCCCGAGGCCAGCGCCGGAGCAGCGGGGGAGGGCGCGGATGAACCGGAGCATGCGGCCACGAGGCACGCACACGTGAGGGCGACCAGCGGACTGACTAAACGCATGCCCCAATATAACCGCCTCGACGCCGCGTTTCGTGGGGGGAACCCCGCGCCCGACGCACGCCGTACGCCAGTGGAGGGACCAGTGGAACCGCGCGACACGCCGTTGTCCGCCCGGCCCCGACGCGATACCCTAGCCTCCATGATTCCCAGCTGTCAGGAACTCGTGGCGCGTCTCGACCGGTCGGTCGAGGCGGGATCCGTCGATGCGATCACCCGGTGCGTCAAGGCCGACCTCGAAGACCTGCTCGGCCGTGGCGCGGTCGCGCTGCCAGAGGTGTTCCGGCAGGCGCGGCCCGACACGTACGCGCGTCGCCTGCTGCACCGCGACCCGCGGGGGCGTTACACCGCCATCGTCATGACGTGGGGGCCCGGCCAGGGGACGCCGGTCCACGATCACGGCGGACTCTGGTGCGTTGAAGGCGTTGTCGAGGGGCAGATTGCCGTCACGCAGTACGACGTGACACCCGCGGGCGGCGACGAGTTTGCGATTGCGGCACGAGACACGATCATGGCCGGAACCGGCACGGCGGGCCGCCTGATTCCGCCCACCGATTACCACGTCATTTCGAATGCGCTTCCGGACAGCCCCTCTCTGACGTTGCACGTTTATGGGGGGGATCTGTGCGAGTGCCAGGTCTTCATGCCCACCGCCAACGGCCGCTACGCCTCGCACCTGCGATCGCTGTCGTTCCACGAATGAGCACGCTCATCGATCTCCGCTTTCGCGGCCAGCAAGACGTGATCGCGTCCGCTGTGCTTCGCACCTCGGATGGCTTCGCGATCGTCGACCCCGGTCCCACCACGTGCCTTGCGGCCCTCGAAGAGGGGTTGACCCGTCTGGGTGGTGGGCTCGAAGACGTGCGGCACATCCTGCTGACGCATATCCACCTCGATCACGCCGGCGCCACCGGCACCATCGTGGCCCGTGTGCCGAAGGCTCGCGTCTACGTGCACGAGCGCGGCGCGCCGCACATGATCGATCCGGTGAAGCTGCTGGCCAGCGCCACGCGCTTGTACGGGGATCAGATGGACGTGCTCTGGGGCCGCTTCGATCCCGTGCCGGAGCGCCAGGTGACGGTGCTGAGCGGGGGCGAGCGCCTGGATATTCCCGGGCACTCACTGCACGTGCGCTATACGCCCGGGCACGCCGTACACCATGTCAGCTACCTGGATGAGGCCGAGGGAACGGCGTTCGTGGGCGACACGTGCGGGATTCGCGTGGTGGGCGACTACACCATCGCGGCGACGCCGCCGCCCGATATCGACATCGAGGTCTGGCAGGCAAGCCTGAACCTGATCGAGGACTGGAAACCGCAGACGCTGTTCCTCACGCACTTCGGCCCGGTGGCCGATGCGGCGGCACATCTCGCGAATTATCGTCAGGTGCTGGCAGATTCGGCGGACGTCGTGGCCCGCTCCCTCGCCGCGGGGGATGCGGACGAGGCCCGTGTCACCGACTTCGTGTCGCACATGCGCGCCCAGGCGCGCACGGTGCTGTCGGAGCGAGATGCGGTGGCGCTCGAGCTGGCCGCGCCCTTCGAGCAGATCTGGGCCGGCCTCGCGCGCTACTGGCGGAAGCGGTCCGCCTGACCGCCTACGACGCGCGACGCGTCGTCGCAGCTTCGCTGCGCGCGACCGAGGTACCCGTCATGAAGCGAAGCGCGTAGCCCGCGGGAGCGCCCGTCGAGGGATGGCATGGCGCCACCTGCCAGACCGCCGACAGCACACGGCCGTCCTTCAGTTGCTGGGGAAGGCCGGTCGCTTCGCGCGCGCTCTTTTCCACCTGCAGGTGCACAAGACGGTAGAGAGGCAGTGACACAGAGGCATCGCACTCCACGACCACGCCCGTGTCGGTCACTTCGCGCGTGCGCACTGACGTGAACCGCACCGCGCCGCTCGCGTCTTTCCAGGTGAGACGGGCAGGCACGGTGAGGCCGGCTCGGGGGCCGGGGCGGGTGCTCCAGGCGAGTGTTTGTTCGGTCACAGGGAACTCCAGGGTTCGAGGTCACACGGGTAAAACAAGGAACGGCAACCCCTTTCTGTTCCAAGTTCCACGCCGTATTTGCGTGCAACCTCTGAGCGTGGCCTAGAGAAAGCCATACGGGCGCTATGTGATGCTCGGTGGGACTCTGTGGACGCGTGCAATAGTGACAACGGCGGATACTTGGTATCCGGTGCATGTCGGAATTGATTACTAACTAACCAATTTCAGTGGGGCTCTCGAGGCCGAGCCGCCGGAGCTTCAGATACAGTCCGCGCCGCGTCAGGCCCAGAGCCCTGGCGGATTCAGAGATGTTCCCGCGCTGCTTCGACAGGGTGTCCCGAATCAGTTCCCGTTCGAGATCGTCCACGACCGACGCCAGCGTCTGCCCTCCCCGCAGGGTGATCCGCGGCGTGCTCGACGCATCGGCTCTCGCGGCGGGGGCGGCCGTCAGGTCGGCGGACAGGTGCTCCGGGCCGACCAGGCCGCCGGGAGGCGCCATGGCGACGGCGCGTTGGACCTCGTTCCGGAGCTGACGGACGTTACCCGGCCACCAGTACTGGGCGAACAGGTCCAGAACATCCGAGCTCAGTTGCACGTCCGGCTTGCCGAGGCGTTCCACGGCGTCGCGGAGGAAGTAGGTGCTGAGATGGGGAATTTCCTCGCGGCGCTGTCGCAGCGGCGGCACGTGGATGCGGATGACGCTCAGCCGGTAGTAGAGGTCTTCGCGAAACTTGCCTTCGGCGACCCGCTGCTCGAGGTCCGCGTTCGTGGCCGCGATGACCCGCACGTCCACCTGCAGGGGGCGGACTTCGCCGACCGGCATGATCTCGCCCTGTTCGAGGAATCGCAGCAGTTTGGGCTGCACATCGATCGGCAGGTCGCCGACTTCGTCGAGGAACAGCGTGCCGCCGGTCGCCGTGCGCACCAGACCCGGCTGATCCGACATTGCACCGGTGAACGACCCGCGACGGTGACCGAAGAGCTGACTGTCGGCGAGCTCGCGCGTGGTGGTCGTGCAGTTATAGGGGAGGAAGGTGGCGCCGCTGCGAGGCGAGCCCACGTGAATGGCGCGCGCGACCAGTTCCTTGCCGGTGCCGCTCTCTCCGGTGATCAGCACGGTGAGGTCGTTGCCCTGCAGGCGCTGGATCTGGTCCACCACGCGGTGCATCGCCCCGCTGGCGCAGACGAAGCCGGGCAACAGGGGCTCGAGTGGGCGCTCGACGTTCGATTCCGGTGCCGCCGAGCCGCGTTCGCGCGCGCCACAGAGCTCGAAGCCCTGGCGCGCCACCGCCGCCATCATCTTCACCCGCCGCATCACCGGATGGCCGGCGGGCCGCGACGAGGCCACTGCCACCGTGCGGGGGCCGTCCGAATCGCGGCCGACCTGCTCGGTGATCAGCACGCCGGGGCCATAGGCGGCGCCCTGCACCGCCAGGCGGGCGATGCTCTTGGCGCCATCCGCATCGGTGCCGGCGTGGGCGACGACCCGGATGTCCCCACCCGGCAGCTGCACGAACACCGTCGCCATGTCGGCGCCTACGGCCTCGAGCATCGCAGTCGCGAGCTCGCGCGCCAGCAGGTCCGGCAGCACGGCGGCATCCACCAGGCGCTTCACCAGCGCATCGTCGGCGTCGGCGGGCGAGCCGACGTACTCGCCGGTGCCGGGCGTGGGCGCCGCCGCCATCGCCACCCGTACGGCGTCGAGGTCGCGCGTCGCGCCGAGCGCCTGAAACACCTGGGCCGCGTAGTTATAGTGCCGGTCGGACGTGGATTTCGCCCCGGCCGTGGCGGCCAGCCGCGCCAACGCGAGCTGGCTGACCGCGGCCTGATAACGTTCGCCGACGAGTTCGAACACGCTGGAGCTTTGCGCGATGTCGTGGTACGCCTCGGTCGCCCGCGACTGTCGGGCGCGCAGGTCGCCGCGCAGGCGCAGGAACTCGCCCCAGGCGCCTGGCGTGGTGCGCGGGTCGAGACGGCTTTCCACCTGTGTCAGACGGTGCTCGGCTTCGTCAATGCGATCGGCCGAGAGCAGGGCTTCCGCGGCGATGAGCTCCGCTTCGATCATCTCGGCCGGAGGTGCGGCCGGCGAGCGCGATATCTCGTCCGCGATGGCCAGCGCCTCGTCCGGGGCGCCACGGCGCGTGGCCAGACGCGCGGTGATGACCCGTAGTGACCATTCGTACCACCGGCTCGTATTGCGGCCGTACGCCCCGAAGGCCTCGGCGGCGCGGCGGAGATACTCCGAGGCGTTCTCGTAGTCGCCCCGCATGAGCGACATCTGCGCGAGCGTGTCGTAGACGGCGCCGGTCGTCTCGTGGAACTGCACCGCGCAACGCACGTCGAGCGCACGATGCAGCACCGCGTCAGCGCGCTCGAGGTTGCCCAGGCGGACGCAGATCTGCCCGAGCGTCGCCAGCGAGCGCGAGAGGCCCGGACCCTGCCCGATGCCCTCGTGCAGCGCCACGGCGCGCTCCGCCAGCGCCAGTGCCTGATCGTGCCGATGGCGAATCAGGGCGACGTTGGCCTGATTGCCGTACACGGTGGCGAGCACATCGTCGGCCTGGATGGTCGTGGCCAGACGCTCGGCCTGTCGCAAGGCCGCGGCGGCCTCGTCGTAGCGGCCGGTCTGCGCGAGCATCGTGGCGGAGAGGGAGTGCACCTGCGCGAGGTAGCGCCGATCACCGGCGGCGTGCAGGGCCGCGGCCGCTTCGGCGATGTGCTCACGCACGATCGACATGTCCCCGACCTTGCGATAGCAGAGGCCGAGACAGAAGTGGGCGAGGCCGATCGCGCGGGAGTCGTGGGCACCTTCCGCCTGCTTCAGGGCCCGGCTGTGCAGGGCGATGGCGCGCGACTGTTCGCCGCGCGCGAACGCGACCCGGCCGTGTGCCCGCCACAGATTTGAGAGAATGACCGGGGGGATGGACTCCCGGATCGTGTCCGGCGAACGTCCGACTGCGGTCGAGGCTTGTGTCAGATCGCCCTGGAGCAGATATGCTTCAGCCAGCGCCGAGCGAATCACCAGTTCGTCAGCACGGCTCAGCGCCCCGGTGTTCCGGAGCAGCGGAGCGAGTTGGTCGATGGCCGTGGCAGCCTGACCGCGTTCGACGGCCGCCGCGGCACGCGCCATGACAGGTTGCAGGGCCGCGCTCAGCACCGGCTGAGTATACCAAGTATCCACTTTCGTCTAGTTCACACAACCACATGACTTTGACCGCTGGCGGCCGGACCGATACAGGACCTCGCGCCATGAATCAGGACTGGCTCGACTGGGACCTCAGCCTGGGGCTGTTCGTGGTCGCTGACGGGATGGGGGGCCACAATGCGGGCGAGGTGGCCTCGCATCTGGCGATTCAGGCGATCCGGGAATTTGTCACCGAATCGGCCTCTGGCGACCTCACCTGGCCGTTCACGTACGAGCCGGCCTATTCCCCGGAGAGCAACCGGCTGCTGACTGCCGTTCGACTGGCGAACCGTCGCATCTACGAGCAGGGCTGCGCCCACTCCTCCATGGAAGGCATGGGGACGACCGTCGTGGCCGTGCTGGCCGTGGGTGACCAGGTGGCGCTCGTCTCGGTGGGCGACAGCCGGATCTATCGCTGGCGCGACGGCGCCCTCACACAACTGACGAACGACGACACCTGGCTTGCCACCGTCATGGGGCTTCCCGACGACAGCCGCACTGAATCCAACCACCCCCTCAAGCACGTCCTGACCAGCGTCGTCGGGACCCGCGAAGACCTGCGTCCCTCATCGCGCGAGGAAGCGCTGCAACCAGGGGATCGCTTCGTTCTGTGCAGCGACGGCATCCACGGGCGGCTCGACGCCGCGGCCATCGCCGAGGTCGTCAGGGCGGGAGGCAACCCTGATCAGATGGCGTCGGCCCTGGTGGACGAGGCGCTGGCGCGCCAGACGAGCGACAACGCCACGGCGCTGGTCATCGCCGTGGACTGACTGCGCATCCTGGACCGTTCAAGGTCCGTATAATCAAAAGTAGCGGGTCACGTGCGAAGGTCGTTCCTCACTCTGTGCTTGTTCCTGGTCTGCGCGACGTGGTCGGCCTGTTCGGCGCCGCCGCCTCCGTCGGCGCCGGCTGCCCAGTTGCCGCCGGAGCCGGGGCCGTCGACCGCGACCGCGCCCGCCGCGGACTCGCGGGCGGAGATCGTGTTCCTCGGCGACAGCCTGACCGCGGGTCTCGGTCTCGACACCACCCTCAGTTTTCCGGCGCTCATCCAGCAGCGCCTCGATGAACGGGGGCTGCCGTTCACGGTGGTCAACGCCGGCGTCTCGGGCGACACGTCGGCCGGCGGGCTGCGTCGCCTGGAATGGTCGCTGCAGGGCAATCCGCGCGTGCTGGTGGTCGCGCTCGGCGGCAACGACGGCCTGCGGGGGCTCCCCCCCGACGAGTTGAAGAAGAACCTGGCCGCGATCATCGAGGCCGGCCAACGCGCGCGGCTCGAGGTCATCCTGGCCGGGATGGAAGCACCGCCCAACAACGGGCCGGAGTACACGGCGCGGTTCCGCCGCGTCTACAGCGAGCTGGCGAAGACCTACGACATCCCGTTGATTCCGTTCCTGCTGCAGGGGGTGGCCGGAGATCCGGCCCTCAACCAGGCTGACGGGATCCATCCCAACCCCGAGGGTGCGCGCCGTGTCGCCGACACCGTGTGGAGCGCGCTCGAGCCCGTCCTGAATTCCTCGTCTGGAGCCCGATGATTGCGCTGCGCGGCGTCAGCAAGACCGTTCTGAGTGGCAGCGCGCCGCTCACCATCCTGCATCCGCTCACGCTGGAGGTACCCGATGGCCAGTGCCTGGCGATCATCGGTCCGTCCGGCAGCGGCAAGTCCACGCTGCTCGGACTGATTGCCGGGCTCGATTCCCCGAGCTCGGGCGAAATCCTGATTGACGGCGTCGACATCACCAAACTCGACGAGGACCGACTGGCGCGGCTCCGTGGCGAGAAGATCGGCTTCGTCTTCCAGTTCTTCCACCTGGTCCCGTCACTGACGGCGATCGAGAACATCCAGGTGCCGATGGAGATCGCGGGACGCAAGGACGCGGTCGTCCGGGCCCAGGCCCTGCTCGACGAAGTCGGCCTGCACGATCGCGGTCATCATTACCCCTCGCAGCTCTCGGGCGGCGAGCAGCAGCGCGTGGCGATCGCGCGCGCGCTCGCCAACAACCCGCCCCTGATCCTGGCCGACGAGCCCACCGGGAATCTGGACAGCACGAATGGACGACACATCCTCGACCTGCTGCTGCAGGTACGGCACACGCGCAACGTCACGCTCGTCCTCGTGACACACGACCTGAACGTGGCGGCGGTGGCCGATGCGCGGCTGGTCCTGCGCGACGGGCGCTCGGTGGCCGAGGACCGGATCGCCGAGCCGGTGGCCGCACGATGATGTTCGTCACCCGGATGATCGCACGCGAGATGCGCTCGTCCTGGCGGCGCCTGCTGTTCTTCTTCATCTGCATCGCCGTGGGTGTCGGCGCCATCGTCGCGCTGCGGTCGGTCATTCAGAGCGTGCGGCAGACGTTTGCCGGCGAGGCTCGCTCGCTCATCACCGCCGACGCCATCATCACCAGCAATCAGGTCATCAAACCGGAGCTGGCGGCCGCCATCGATCGGCGGCTGGCCGAGGCGGGGGCCACCAGCATCCGCTCGGTCGAGATCGCCACGATGGTGCGCGGCGCCGGTGCGGCGGAAGGCCGCACGAGGATGGTCGAGCTGCGGGCGGTCGAGCCGGGCTTTCCGTTCTACGGGCGGATGACGCTGGCCGGCGGGCAGCCGTTCACCCATGACCTCCTGAAGAACGGAGGCGTGCTGGTGCGGCCCGAACTCCAGGCGCAGCTCGGCGTCCAGGTCGGTGACACGCTGGCTATTGGCGAACGGCAATTCGAGATCCGCGGCATCATCGAAAGCGAACCGGGCCGCCGTCTGGGCGCGTTCAGCCTCGGGCCGCGCGTGTTCGTCTCGCTCGAGGACTTCGAGCAGACCGGACTCCTGACGTTTGGCAGCCGGGCATCCCATCAGCGCCTGGTCAAGGCGCCGGACGAGACCCTCGACGCGCTGGTCGCCTCGTTGCGGGGCGATTTCCTGAACCAGTTCGCGCGGGTCCGATCCTACAAGGCGACCGAGGACGACATCGGCGAGAACTTCGCCCGCGCCGAGGACTATCTCAGCCTCGTCGGGCTCGTGATCGTCATCCTCGGCGGCATCGGCGTGTCGAGCGTGACCCGCGTCTTCGTCCAGCAGAAAATCCGCAGCATCGCCGTGTTGAAGTGCGTGGGAGCGCGCTCCTCGCAACTGCTGGTCATCTATCTGGCGCAGGTCATCATTCTCGGCCTCGCCGGCAGTGCCCTCGGCGTGGTGCTCGCGGCGCTGGCGATTGCCGCGATTCCGGCGACCCTCGCCGCCGCGGCCACGCCAGGCGTGACCATCCATTACGGCGTCACGGTCCCCGCCGTACTGCAGGGGCTGGGCATCGGGCTGCTCGTGTCCGTGCTGTTCGCGCTCGTCCCCTTGATGGACGTGCGCCACGTGAAGCCCTCACGGCTGTTGCGCGACGAGTCCACGTCGGCGCGGCCCGATCTCGTGCAGGTCCTGACGATCGGCCTGGTCGTCACCGGCCTCGTGCTGCTCACCGTCTGGCAGGCGGGCTCCTGGCGCATCGGCCTCGTGGTGACGGTGGGGCTCGCGTCCACCGCGCTGGTCCTGAATCTCGCCGGCGTGTTGCTGATCCGGCTGATTCGGCCGCTGGCGCGCTCGCGGTGGTTCGCGCTGCGCCACGCGGTGCTCCAGCTGAGCCGCCCCGGCAGCCAGGTGCGCATCGTTCTGCTGGCGGTGGGGCTCGGCAGCTTCTTCATCATCGGCGTCCGTTCGCTGCAGGAGAACCTCATCGCGCAGTTCGCGGTGGACCTGTCGCCTGAAGCGCCCGACATGTTCCTCCTGGACATCCAGTCCGATCAGGTCGACGCGGTGCGCGCCGCTGTCATGGCACGGCAGGACGAGGGAGCGCCGCCACCGCGCCTCATTCCGGTTCTGCGGGCTCGGGTGGTCGCTGTCCAGGGGGGCGAGCTTCAGCTCGAGAACTACGAAGACGTGCGCGGGCGTGGATCACTGGCGCGCGAGTACACCATCACCTACCGGCCGACCCTCGAGGGCAACGAGCGGATTGTCGACGGTGCGTTCTGGACCGATGCCGCGGCGCCGGCGCCTCCTGAAACGGGGACCGCGGCCACCGGAGGGCTGCCGACGACGGAAGTGTCGATCGAAGAGAGCATTCGCGATCGTTTCGGCATCAAGGTGGGCGACACGATGCGGTTCGACGTGCTGGGGCGGACCCTCGATGCGCGCGTGACCAGCGTCAGGCACGTCGAGTGGGCCGACAGCCGCTCCGGCGGGTTCATGTTCGTCTTCCGCCCCGGCGCCCTCGATCAGGCGCCGCACGGGTCCATCGCGTTCTTCCGTGGGCCGTCGGATCCGCTCGTGCGGGGGCGGCTGCAGTCGGAGCTCGTTGCCGTCGCACCCAACGTGTCGGTGATCGACGGGCGCGAGATTCTCCAGACCATCAAGACGGTGGTGGACAACGTCACGCTGGCGGTGACCGTGGTCGGCTCGCTCGTGGTGCTGAGCGGACTGCTGATTCTGATTGGCGCGGTGGCGATGACGAAGTTCCGCCGGATTTACGAGGCCGCCATCTTCAAGACGCTGGGCGCCACCAGGCGCGTCATCGCGTCCGTGCTGCTCGTGGAATACGGCCTCCTGGGCGCGCTGTCCGGGGCGATCGGATCGCTGGGCGCCGTCGGGTTGACCTGGGGCATCAGCCGCTTCGCCCTCGACATTCCGTTCACGCCCTTGCCACTGCTGACCGTGGGCGGAGTGGTCGTCACGGCGGTGCTGGTGGCGGTGGTGGGGATCACCTCCAGCTGGGACGTGCTGCAGCGCAAGCCGCTGGGCACCCTGCGCGGCGAGTAACGCCTGGGCCGGTCCGCGACCTGACCAGCCGCGACGTGGTAAAATCCTCTGTTATTGCCCCATCGGCTGGGTGGCGCAGGGAGTAGGCACTCGATGAACGTTTCGGACTACAAGGACGCTCTGCAGAAGAAGAAAGCAGAGCTGACGCAGGTCGCCGGTCTTCGTCCGCTGCAGCATCAGATGGAACACAACAACGGCCGGCAGGGCGACATGGCCGACCAGGCAACCGGGAACAACGAGGTGCACATCCAGTTGCGCCTCAAGCAGACCGATGCCAAGATTCTCCAGGCCATCGACGAGGCGCTGCTCCGCATCGAAAAGGGCACGTTTGGCGTCTGCCGCGACTGCGGCGAGCCGATCGCCGAGGCCCGGCTGAACGCCATTCCATGGACGCGGGTGTGCATCACCTGCAAGGAAAAGCAGAAGTCGTGAGCACCGACCTCCAGCACCTCATCCGCGACTTCTACCTCGAGCGTCTCGCGCTGCTGATGCGGCACGAGGAGGTGGCGCGCCACGTCAGCGATTACGACGTGAACAACGCGTACCAGTACATCATCAACCGCGAAGAGACCCACGTCTCGTGGCTCCAGCATGCGCTGCTCGACCTGCTGGGCACCATTCCGGCCGACCCCGCCCGCGCCGCGCTTGCGGCGCCCGGCAAGGGCGACGCGTGGAAGACCCTCGCGGGCGAGGACGCGCGCGCCAACAAGCAGTTCGTCGAGGCCTGGCGTCCGAAGGTGGAGGCCGTGACCAACGCGCGCCACAAGGGCATGCTGAAGGTGGTGCTCGGCGAGATGCTCGAGCACACGCGCCTGTTCGATCAGGCCGCCGCCGGCAACACCGACCTGATCGGCACGCACCTGCCCATCAACGAGCGCCGCGGCGTCGTCGCGAACACCCGCTGGATGGAATAGCGGCGGGCGACGTGGCCGCATCCCGCGTGCCCGTGGCCATTGCCCTCGGCTCGAATCTCGGCGACCGCCAGGCCCACCTGGACTTCGCGGTCGCCCACCTGCGCCGGTTGCTCGATCCGCTCCGCACCTCCACCTTCATCGAAACCGACCCCGTCGACGTCCCGGACGTGCAGGCGCCCTTCCTCAACGGTGTGGTGGTGGGCGAGACGTCGCTGGCGCCCGGGGATCTGCTGGCGGCGCTGCTGGCGATCGAGCGCGAGCGCGGCCGCAAGCGTCCGCATCGCCATGCGGCGAGGACGCTCGACCTGGACCTGATTCTCTACGGGGATTGGGTGGTGAACGAGCCGGGACTTGCGGTGCCGCATCCACGTTTCCGCGAACGGCGCTTCGTGCTGGCGCCGCTCGCGGAGGTGGCAGGTGAGTGGGTCGACCCGGTGACCGGGAAGACCGTTAGTGCGCTGCTTCGGTCGCTCCCTTCGAACCCTTCTTGAAGAGCCCGCTCAGGCCTTCCTCGAACAGCGTATACATCGCCGGCACGAACACGAGGGTGATCATCGTCGACGTGATGAGACCGCCGATGACGACCCGCGCCAGCGGGGCCTGGAGTTCCGCGCCTTCACCGATCCCGAGCGCCATCGGCACCAGGCCGAGCGCCGTGCAGGCCGAAGTCATCAGAATCGGGCGCAGGCGGTGCCGGCCGGCCGTCTCGATGGCATCGCGGAGCGACATCTTGTCGCGTTCGCGCAGGGTGTTGGTGTAGTCCACCAGCAGAATGGCGTTGCTCACCACGATGCCGGCGAGCATGATGACCCCGATATAGGCCTGCATGCTGAACGCCGTGTCCGTGATCAGCAGCATCCCGACCACGCCGATGGCGGCAAGCGGGATGGAGAAGATGATGATGAACGGATCGCGCAGCGACTCGTACTGCGACGCCATCACCGTGTAGACGAGCACGATGGCCAGGATCAGCACCAGCTGCAGCTCGCGGAACGACTTTTCCTGCTCCTCGACCTCATTGCCGAATCCCACCGCGAAATCCCTCGGCACATCGACTTCGCCGATGCGCGCCTGCACGTTGGCGACCGCCTCGCTCAGCGTCACTTCGGTCTCGGCGCTGACGCGCTGAATGCGCTCCTGGTTCTTCCGCTCGATCGACACCGGACCGGTGTCGCGGTCGATCACCATGATGTTCTTGGCGGGAAGCACCTGGCCGGTGGGCGTGCTGAGCAGCACGTCACCAACCGACGAGACTTCCTCGCGGTCCTGCTCACGGAGCCGGACGATGATGGGGTACTCGTTGCCGGCTTCGCGGAACATCGCGGCCTGGGTGCCCGCCACGTTGGTGCGGATGGTGTTGGCCACGCCGGTGACCGTCATGCCGAGCAGCGCCGCCTTGTCGCGGTCGACGCGAACGGCCAGCTCGGGACGCCCTTCCTCACGCTGGAGCCGCGAATCGGCGACGCCCGGGGTCGTATCGAGCAGCGTCTTGACGTCCTGCGCGATCCGGCGCGAGGTGTCGAGGTCGTGGCCCATGATCTCGACCGCCAGACGGCCACCGCCCTGGTTGCCCATGCCGCGCATCTGCTGGCCGCCCGAGGTCCGGGCGCGGACGATGACGCCGGGAATGCCGGAGAGCTGACGGCGCAGGTCCATGGAGATCTGCTCGTTGCTGCGCTCCCGCTCGGTCTTCGACACCAGCCTGACCTGAACACTGCCGCGATGCGTCGACGCATTGCCAAAGCCGCCGCCGCCACCCGCCTGGGTGATCAGCATGGTCGCTTCGGGCACGACTTCGCGGATCTTGTTCTCGAGCTGAATCAGCACGTTCTCGGTGTTCTCGATGCGCGTGCCCACGGCCAGCTCGGCATCCACGGTGACTTCTCCCTCGTCGGTGGTCGGCTGAAACTCGAATCCGATCTGGGGGAGCAGGAAGATCGCGATCAGGAACAGGCCGAAGCCGGTGGCGAACACCGTCGGCCGGTGATGGAGCGCCAGGTGCAGGGTTCGCGCGTAGGCCGCGTCGAGCCCGTCGAGCATCCGATCGATGCCGCGGCTGACCATGCCGACCAGGCCCTTGGCGTTCTTGCCGTGGGTGGGGGCATCGAGCAGGCGCGAGCAGAGGACCGGCACGATGGTCACCGCCACCAGCAGCGACATCGCCAGCGAGAAGGACACCACCGCCGCGAGCTGACCGAACATGATGCTCGAGACGCCGGTGAGGAACAGCATCGGCACGAACACCGCGATGTGCGTCAGCGTGGAGGCGAGAATCGCCGACCACACTTCTTCCGAGCCATCGATCGCGGCCGTGATCCGGTCCTTGCCCATCTCGAGATGGCGATAGGTGTTCTCGAGCACGACGATCGCGGCGTCCACGATCATGCCGATCCCGAGGGCCAGCCCGCCGAACGTCAAAGTGTTCAGTGTGTAGCCGCCGAAGTAGAGCAGGGCGAACGTGCCGATCACCGAGATCGGAATCGAGGTGCAGATGATCAACGTCGATTTCAGGTCGCGCAGGAACAGGAAGATGATGGCAATGACCAGCAGGCTGCCAATCATCGCGTGCTCCTGCACGCTGTGAATGGCGCGCTCGATGAAGATGGACTGGTCGTCCAGAATCTCGAGCCTCATGCCCGTGATCTCGCCGTTGAGGCGTTCCACTTCACGGCGGAGCCCTTCGGCCACCTGCACGGTGTTGGTACCTGACTGCTTGGTCACGCGCATGCGGATGCCCGGACGGCCGTTGATGCGGGTGAGCGAGCGCTTGTCCTCGGTGGTGTCGCGGACTTCGGCGATGTCCTTCATGTAGACCGGCACGCCCTCGCGCGTCAGCACCACCATGTCGCGGATTTCGTTGATGTCGACGAACTGGCCAGGGCTGCGGAGCAGCAGGGTGCGGCTGGCGTCGTTGACTTCGCCGAGCGGGATGTTCTGATTCTCGGTGCGAAGCATCTGCACGATGCGGTCGGGCGAGAGGTTGAGCGCCGTGATCTTCTCGCGCGACAGGTCAACGCGGATCTGCCGGCGCAGGCCGCCATCGACGGTGACCGCGGCGACGCCCGACACGCGCTCCAGACGCGGCGACAGATCGTTCTGCGCCAGCTCGCGAAGGGTGACGGGGTCGTAGTCGCCTTCGAGGCCGATCCCCATGATCGGCATCGCGTTCGAATCGAACTTGAAGATGGTGGGTGGGTCCGCGTCCTCGGGCAGGCGGCCGCGCACGCGATCGATGCGGGTGCGCACATCGTCGGCCGCCTCGCTGAGGTCCGTGCCCCAGGCGAAGTTCAGGCGGACGTTGGCATTGCCTTCCGACGAGGTCGACTCGACGCGCTCGAGGCCGGCCACGGCGCTCACCGCCTGCTCGATGGGGCGCGTGACGAGCTCTTCCATCTCGAGCGGTCCAACGCCGGCGTATCCCACGCGCACCGTGATGCTGGGGAACTCGGTGTCGGGCATCAGGTCGACCGGCAGCCGGGTGAGCGAGATCGCCCCCAGCAGCACGATCACGAAGCTGATCATGAACATCGTCACCGGACGATGAATGGCGAGTCGAGGAATGCTCATACGGTTCCTTCGCTACGGATATGACGTAACACTTGAACGACTACTGGGGACCCTGACCGCGGGGGCGCTCGCCGCCGGCCGCGGGGGGCGCGCCGGCCGGCGGTGCCTGCCCCGGCTGTCCGCCCGGCCGCCCCTGTCCGCCGGCGCCCATGCCGCGCCGGCCGCCGCCAGGCGCGCCACCGGGGCCGCCAGGGGTCTGTCCGGGCAGCACCACGGTGTCGCCGGCGCGAAGCGATCCCGCGCCCTCCGTCACGATGCGATCACCCGGCTTTAGACCCTCGAGGATCTCGATCCGTTCCGGATCCTCGAGCCCGAGCTTCACCGCGTGGAATTGCGCCTTGTTCTCACCGTCCGGGATCCACACGCCGCGCTTGCCTTCGAAATCGACCACCGAGATCTTCGGCACCAGCGTGGTGTCCTTGCGTTCTTCGATGGTGAGAAGCACACGCGCATACATGCCGGGCTTCAGGCGATTGTCTTGGTTGGGGATTTCGACTTCCATCGCCGCCGTGCGGGTTGCCGGATCCAGGACGGGGGAGACGCGGGCGATGCGGCCCTTGAAGAGGTCACCCGGGTAGGCATCCACTTCCACCGTGGCAGGATCGCCCGTGTTGACGAGCCGCAGGTCCTTCTCGACCACGTTGGCCACCAGCCTGAGGCTGGAGATTTCGACCACCGATACGATCGGCGCATTCTGCGACACCCAGGCGCCGGGATCGACGTTGCGGCGGCCCACGAAGCCATCGACCGGCGAGGTGATCCTGGTGTTGCCGAGATTGATCTGCAACTCCTCGAGCCGGGCGCTGGTCTGCTGCGCCTGCGCCCTCGACAGATCGATCTGCGCCTGCGCCGCCAGATACCGTGACTCGGCATCGTCGAGCGCCTGCTTGGCGAGGAGCTGACGCTGGAACAGATTCTTCGAGCGGTCGAAGTTCAGCTCAGCCACCTTGAGATCGGCCTCACGCTGCCGAATCGTGGCGCGGGCGACCTCGAGGGAGGCTTCGGCCTGCTTGACCTGCTCGACGATCTCGAAGTCTTCGAGTTTGGCCAGGAGCTGGCCGCGCCGCACCGGGTCACCCAGCTGCACGTTGACGGAGACCAGACGGCCACCGGTTCGGGGCACGATGTCGACGGTCTGCTGACCGATCAGGTTGCCCACCACCGTCATGCTCGCGCCGATGTCGCCCTTGGTCGCCGCGCCCATCTGCACCGTCATTGGGGGACGAAAACCGCCGCCCATGCCGCCGCCCATCGGACCGCCCCCGCCCCCGCCGGGCCGCTGACCACCTGCCTGTCCGCCACCGGGCTGCCCCTGGCCGCCGGCGGCCGCCGCGGTCTGCTCGCGCGAGAACAAGCCGAAATAGAAGGCGGCGCCCCCCGCAAGCACTGCGACCAGCGCGACTATCACCACTTTACGCATAAAGAATCCGTTCGCTCCGCTCTGCTGAAGATGTCAGTTCTATGATCCGGTGTTGCCCGTGGTGGCCGCCGTGCCGCCGCCGCCACCGCCACCGGCGGGTGCCTGCTGCGCACGTTCGTAGTTCACGAGCGACTTGCGATAGTCGGCGAGGGCGCGCAACTCGGTGTTCTCCGCGTCGCGGAGGTCGCGCTGCGCCTGGACCACGAAGAAGTTCGTGGTCAAGCCCACCTCGAACCGGCTTTGTTCGGCCTCGAGGCGCTTCTGCGCCAGCTCGCGGGCCGCACTCGCGGCTTCGACGCGACGCAGGTTCGCCTGCACGGTGAAGGCGGCGTTGGCCACTTCCGCGGCGATCTGCACTTCGAGTGCGCGGAGGCGCGTCTGCGCCTGCTGCCGCTGCACCCGCGCCCGGGCGTACTGCGCCTCGGCCTGATTGCCCATGAGGGGATAGCTGAGCGTCACCGACAGGTTCCACGTCGGGAACGAGCGGTCACGAATCAGGGCGAGCGCATCGGAGTAGCCGCCGGGAATGGTCCCGATGACGGTGCTGCCGAGGCCGCTGCCCTGGCGGATGTACGACGTGCCGCCGAGGCCCTGCGCGCCGTAGGTCGCGTTGAGGTCGAGCGCCGGCAGGGACTGGTTCTTGAAGAACCGCATGTTCACGTCGTTCGATTCGAGGTTCTTGCGGGAAGTCGAGATGTCCGTCCGTTCGGTGATGGCGCGGCGGATCGCGCCCTCGACGTCGGCCGGAGGCGCTTGGATAGAGGGCACATCAACGGGCACCAGTTCCTGGCGCCACAGGGGATCCTCGGTGCCGTTCACCAGGAACCGCTTCAGCGCGAGATCCGCGGTCGAGGCGGTCGCTTCCGCCGCGGCCAGCGTTTGCCGGCGCGTGGCGGCTTCCGCCTGGGCCTGCACGATGTCGAGCGGAGCCAGGGTGCCGACTTCCACACGGGCCTGGTTGTCTTCGACCAGCCGATCCGCCAGCGCCAGAGCACGACGTGCGACGTCGACGGCACTGCGGGCGAACACGAGGTCCCAATAGGCGTTCCGCACGTTGGCCACGGTCTGGACCACGGTGGCCTTCACCGATTCCTCGGAGATATCCCGGTTGATCAGCGAGACCGCGAGCTGCTGCCGGGTGTTGTCGATCCGGAAGCCGCGGATGATCGGCTGTGTATAGCTCGCCGTGATGGTGGCGTTGTAGCTGGGATTGAAGTTGGCGAACAGGTTGTTCGTGGCGAGCCGATTGTTGGTGAAGCCCACGACGTAAGAGCCACCACCCCACGACACCGCCTGGTTCACCCCGAAGTTGTACGTCGTGGTGTCGTTCGTCACGCTGGCGCCGCCGTTCAACTGACTGCTCGGCGGCTGAACCTGCTCGCGCTGACCGAACGTGGAGGAGAGGACAGGCCGAAAAGTGTTGCGGATACCCGCCGTCGTGAGATCGACCGACTGCGGCTCCAGGCGCGAGACCTGGATGTCGAGGTTCTTTTCGAGCCCGAGGTTGACGGCGTCCTCGAGGGTCAGTTCGCGCGTGCCTCCTGGCGCCTGGCGGCCCGTCGGCGACTGACCGGGCTCGAGCGGCTCGCCCGTACGCAGGGCGGCGGTGTATGACGACATGGCATCGCGAACGACGCTTTCCGTACGCGCGTCATCCTGCGGGGAACTGGTTTGAGCACTGAGGGTGGCGGCGGTGAGCACACCAAGCACAGCCACGAAGCAGACAATCTTCCTCATATTCCTTTCCGTACGAACGGACGCGTCAGCGTCCTGGACTTTCCCGTCGCGGTGGGCTGGAACCTTTGCGCCGTTCACGGACCCACTGCTCGTGAAGCGCCCTGAGTTTGACGTTTTGATCGCTGGTCAGGATGCGGCCCATGCGGAAAGTGAGCAGGGTCCGAGACTTGGTCAGCTCCACCCGCGCCCCTTCCGTCTTTTCGACCGCCTGCAGCACCAGCGCTTCATCGGCCCGGGGATCGCTCACTACCTTCGAGAGCTTGGTTTCGTACTTGTCGAGGGTTTCCTTCTGGGCCTTCAGGGTGGGCTGAAGGGCCTGGAAGATCTCTTCGAGACGGTCGACCTGTTCGGAGGTGAGGGCCAGTTCCTGTTGGAAGCGGTCGTTCTGCCACCACTTGAACCCCTGGGCAGCGGCGGCCCCGGGCCATCCAACCAGAACCAGAGACAACACGAGACAAATAAAGGGTTTAGCTAGCATGCGCATGGCCGTCTACCGGGCTTACGACCGGGTCCGGCGTGCTGTTTACGCGCCCGGGGCGTCAGGATGGATTCCGGGGACCAGTGGCGAAGCGGTCGAGCGCGAGGATGGTCTGTTCGACCAGATTGTCGGGAGTGGACGCGCCAGAGGTGATGCCGACGGTGAGGGCGCCGTCCGCCGGCAGCCAGCCCTGGGTGATGAGCTCCTGTTTCGTCGCCACATCCCGATGGCGGACCTCGTCGGCGGAAATCAGGCCGTTCGGATCCGCGACGTGGAACGTCGGCACCTGCTCCGCGCAGATCCTGGCGAGATTGCAGGTGTTGCTGCTGTTGTAGCCGCCGATCACCAGCATCAGGTCCAGGTTGTGCTCGGCCAGCAGCTGAATGACCGCATCCTGCCGGTCCTGCGTCGCGCTGCAAATGGTGTCGAACGACCGGAACCGGGTGGCCAGGTCAGGGTCGCCGTAACGGGCGCGCATGGTCTGGCGGAACAACTCGGCAATGTCGAGCGACTCCGAGCTGAGCATGGTGGTCTGGTTGGCGCATCCCACGTGCTGCAGGTGCAGCTCCGGATCGAACCCAGGGGAGGCCGCCTGGCCAAAGCGGGTGAGGAAGTCGGCACGGTCGCCCTCGCCGGCGATATAACGGCAGACGTACTCGGCCTGGGCGCGATCCAGCAGCACGAGGTAATGCCCCCCGTTCACGGCGACGGCCTGAGAAGCGGTCGCCTGCGTCTCTTCGTGCCAGTACTTGCCGTGGATGATCGACGTGAAGCCATCTAGCGCGTACCGTTTGACGTTCTTCCAGACGTTCAGCACCGA